>Ga0316222_1004174_pt1 | contig 13424 bp, 11 predicted proteins | sample TBH18011metaG_FD_206008 | JGI IMG/M metagenome (GOLD analysis project Ga0316222, IMG submission 206008) | Freshwater microbial communities from Trout Bog Lake, Wisconsin, USA - TBH18011 | ecosystem: Environmental > Aquatic > Freshwater > Lake > Hypolimnion/Profundal zone | place: USA: Wisconsin... | reverse complement strand
GTAAAACCTTCGCTAAATCCCGAATTGATTGGCTGGGGGTTGAAATTTTTAAAAAGCGCCACAAAAAAACATGTGGAACGCTCTGCCGGCGGATTAAGGGATATTGCCCTTTTAAGCAAGGGTTTATACCATGAGTTTGAAAAAGATTCGGGTGTTGATTTTGGTTTAACGGACAAAGGGATCCTGGCGCTTTTTAAAACGCCCAAAGTAAAAGAAGAAGAACTGCACATGGTTGAAAAGGCAGTTAACCTGGGGCTGGATTTTCAATACCTTACCCCTGATGAATGTCAAAAATTGCAACCGGATATTGAGCTGGATATTTTAGGTGCAGTACATTACCGCTGCGATTCGCACATGTACCCCAACCAACTAATGAAGGGGTTGACAAAATACCTCGAAGCCGAAGGAGTACGCATTCACTGTTATGCTGAAGTTATAAGGATTAACCATGATGCCGGTAAAATAACTTCATTTAGCACCAAAGACAATGATTTTACCGGTGATGCTTACCTTATTTCGGGCGGCTCATGGTCGCCGGGGATAGCAAAGCTTGCCGGAATAAAGATCCCGTTGATGCCGGGTAAGGGATATTCCTTTATGGTGCCCGATCCGGTTAAACCGATGACCATCCCCTCTATTTTGTGTGAGGCAAGGGTTGCTGTTACCCCTATGAACGGCAGTATTCGCTTTGGCGGCACAATGGAAATTGGTAAGTTAAACAAGCAGATCAATATCAACAGGGTAAAAGGCATAGTGGAATCAGTACCGAAATACTTCCCTGATTTTAAATTAGCTGTTCCTGAAACAAAAGACACCTGGTTTGGTTTCCGGCCGGTTTCGCCGGATGGATTGCCCTACATCGGCATGTCGGGTAAATACAAAAACCTGGCTATCGCAACAGGGCATGCCATGGTCGGTTTGGCATTAGGGCCGGCAACGGGAAAATTGATTGCCGAAGCTTTAAACGGAGAGAAAACGAGTATGGATATTGGGATGTTTGCGCCGGGAAGGTTTGATTAGGTTAGTGAGTGGTTGATTGGGTTGATTGGGTGAGTGGTTTGATATTCAACACGGCTTTTAACCCAATCAACCACTCACCCAATCAACCCAATCAACTAATTTTACAAAATGAAAGTCCTGCCATTCACCATACCAGTACCGCATGACCGTACAATTATTGTGCTGGAAGAGGTGTTACCGCATTTTTATACCTTTCTGCACCGGCATGCCGAAGCACAGATCACCTGGGTGCAAAAGGGAGAAGGCACACTGCTGGCAGGCAATAGTATGCACGCTTTCCGCGATGGTGAAATTTATTTAATCGGCGCTAATTTGCCGCATTTGTTCAAAAGTGATCCTGTTTATTTTCAGCCCGGCAGCGAAAGGGAAGTAAAAACAGTTACTATATTCTTTAATCCTTCCGGGAAATTAGCAGCCCTGTTCAGCTTGCCCGAATTGAAAACGGTAAACACCTTTGTTGGACAAATGCAACGCGGGTACAAGGTCCCGGATAATTACTATACCGATATAGCCAGCCAAATTGAAGCCGTACAGAACGCCAGCGGCGCGGAGCAACTATCGCTTTTTATTGAATTGTTAAACACCCTGAGTGGAAATGAAAGTTTGCTGCCACTAACAACCGGACACTCCCCGCTCTCTATGACAGATCCGGAAGGTATGCGGATAGCCAACGTGTATAACTACATTATGCACAATTACAGCAGCCCATTAACACTGGAGGACGCCGCCACGCAGGCCCACCTTACACCCACCGCCTTTTGCAGATATTTCAAAAAGCATACCCGCCATACTTTTGTACACTTTGTAAATAAAGTAAGGGTGAACGAAGCTTGTAAATTGCTGGTAAATGGCTCGGGAAACAGCATAGCAACAGTTGCCTATAGCTGCGGCTTTAACAGCATTACCAATTTTAACTATGTGTTTAAAGGGATCACAGGGATGTCGCCAAGAGATTATGTGAATAGCTATTCAAGTACAGTGGAATAGAAAAATCCATTATAAACATTGAACGGGTTTAGCTACTCTAAAAGCAAAAAAATCCGATGAACTAAATGCGTTTAGCTCATCGGATTTCTGAATTCTTTGAAAAAATATCTGTCTTAAAGAACAGGCTCAAGCACTTCTTTAGCTGCTTCATTTACCGGCTCTAGGTCCGGACTTGCATAACCTTCAAGTTTAACTTTTCCGCGTTCTTTCCTTAATATCCTGTTGTAGAGTGAAATTTCACGTTCAAACAAAAACCTGAAGAACAACACCGTCCATGATTTATGCGACAAAAGGGTATCGTAATATTCTGGAGCCGTTTTTTTAACCTCCCGTAGTTTATTCCATGGGATTGAGGGAAAATCGTGATGCTCATTGTGATAACCAACATTAAATGCCACATTGTTAAGCGCCCCGTAATAGCTGTAGGTTTCCTGTTCGCTATCAAATGTTAAATAATGTTCCTGTACCCAGCGCGCACCCAATGGATGCAAGCCAATAGAAAACCAGAAACTTATAAATAAAAATGCAACGGCATGCCATCCCATAAAATACCAGATAGCAGCGGTAAACACAGCCTGTACCAAAATGTTGATGACCACCCATCCGTCGAAAAAGTTGATCTCTTTCAGCCTGGATACACGTGTGCCCTGGAATAGAGGGAAAAATAAAAGCCAAAGCAATTTGCCAACAAAATAATTGTTGATCAGCTTTGCTTCCCATTTGTTTGGAAGATCAGCATCAAGTTCATGAATGCCCTGGAAGGCATGGTGTTTAAGATGGTATTTTTCAAACGAAATTGCACCCGGCATGACGTGCGGAAGGTTGGCAAACATTGCTGCCCAGCGATTTGCAAGGCGGTTTTTAAACAATAACTGATGGGCACACTCATGGATCATCACAAACAATGAATGATTTGCAAATGCACCATACAGATAAGCTGCACCGAAAACGATCCACCATGATTGGTCGCGGACCAGCCATGCCACGCCCACCATCGATGCCACCAGGCCCGTAATAACTAAAAAGGTAAATGGATTTTTACCGATAAGGTTTCGCATCTGCGGAAACTCTTTTAAAATTTGCTTGGTCCGGATACGGTGCGGCTCAGACTCCTTGGAGTAAATAAAATCGTTTGGTTTAATCATTGTTAAATTGAAGGGGCATCAGTTGGTAAATATAAGAATATGTGGGTAAAAGATTATTTGATTGCAAAAATTAATGCAATAATTTACACGTGTCTATCGGCCCCTTCAATTGAACGTTAGTAAATAGCTTAATGTTATTAGCTTAACAAATTATTGCATTTTAAATACCAGTACCTTAAAGGTATTCGGTACAACGTTGCGTGTGCCGGTTACATATTCGGCAACGCTTAAATAAATTTTGTGGGTACGGGTATCCAGAGCCATTGTTTTTGCCCTAACCGGTGTTTTCAAAGTTTGAACTACGCTATAGTCATCCGCTGAATTTTGTTTGATGATAGTTGTAGTACCGTCACCGCATGAGCAAAATATTAATTTGGTTCCCGGGTCATAACAAACGGCATCAACTCCGCCTCCGATTGGCAACGTGGCAATAATTTTGCCCGAAGTGGCATCAAGCACGCTCATCCCCTTGTTTTTACGGCAAACAGTGAAGATACGGTTGTTAGCGTCATCCAAAGTGATTCCTGTAGGGCCACCTGCCGGTGCTAATGGATAGTTGTTGATTACTTTTAATTCCTTGGAGTCTATAACATTTACACTGTTTTTATCTTCCAGGTTGTTATAAATTTTGCCTTTGCCATCGGCAACTGCAAATTCAGGACCACCACCAAGGGCCACACTACCAACCTGTTTCAACGTATTTGGGTCAACTACCGAAGCGTCATTGCTTTCGCCGTTAATGCAAAAAACCCTGTCTGAATAAGAATCATAGATGATGCCATCGGGGCCTTTACCTGTAACCGGTATAGTAGCGATTACTTTAAGCGTTGAAAGGTCAAAAGCAACAACTGCATCTGCTCTTCCGTCGCTGATAAAAGCCCTGTTGCTTTTAGGTGCTATGGCAATGCCGTGGATACCTTTCAAATCGCCTATCACACCAATTTGTTTTTCGGTAGTCAGGTCTACAATGTTTAACATTGTGCCGTGCGAAACATACAATCGGTTATTTGGCATGTCGATGGAAACATAATCATAACCGGCATCTCCGGTTAAGGGAATGGTTTTATCCAATACATAAGTTTGTGCGTGTAATGACAGTGAAGCGAATATAACGCATAATGTGCCTAAAAAAATCTTTTTCATGATGGGATTAATGGTTTGTTTATTGGTAAATATCAGGTAGAATTCTGGATAAATGTTGATGAAATTGGCTGCACGTCATTCAAACATTACTTTCATGCGTAAAACTACGCTGAAAAATCGGTTAAAACACGGTGTGAATATTTAAAATTAAATTCCGATTATTGTAGCACTGTCAACCTGATTACCTATAATAAAACCTAAAACCAAATCCTTATCCAATCATGAAGCCGCAATACTTTAAGAGTTTAAATATCCGAATATTTATTTTTTGTCTTTTGTTATTGTGTACGGTATTAATCATACACAGTTGCAAAAAGAATAATGCGGACAAAACCGGGGAAAATAATCTTAGCCAAAATATAAATCAGGCTAAAGCCTGGTACGAAAACACCTACCCGATAAATTCAAAATACAGTATTAGCAGGAGTGTTGTGAGGCCTGGTAATTCAAACCTGAATTCAAACCCGCAGTTTAATACAGGATTTGATTACAGTAAGTTCATTAAACCAGACTGGAAGCACGCAGCAAGCTACACGAGGTTTAACGCAGGGGTACTTGAATTGCCAATTGATCCGTCCTCCCCTGCAATTGGCACGGCTTTGAGCATTTCTCCCCACGGCAACGCTCTTTACAATCCTAAATATAGCCGCAGCTCTTTTCTTATTTTAAATGACAGTACGGGTTACCATGCCTACATCATGACCATTATCGCTGATTCAGCTTATGTTAATAATGATTTGAGCATCCTTGGCCGCAATAAGTATAATGAACGCGACGTTGATTTTAGCGGGGTTGCCCTTTATTCAACCCCCGATGGCAATTTCGTGAATGGTTGGATTTATAAAAACGGAAACATTGTTTTAGCGTTACCCCCTGGCCAAAAGCAAAGCAGCGGCGCAGCCGTAAATACAAATACCACAATTACGCGGTCAGCTACAAAAAAAGGCAGGTTTGCAAATCACACGCTTATGCTGGAGATTGAAACATGTTATACCTGGTACCAAACAACTACTGTAAATGGTGTTACATCTGACCCAGTTGTTTTGGACGAAACCTGTTACACCACCTATATTGATGATACAGGCGGCGGTACCGGTAGTTCTGGTAGTCCCGGTGTTTCCGGCAGTTCGGGCAGTTCCGGAGGCAGCGCTCCTGCCCCTGTACCCATTCCACCGTGCATAGTACCGGCAGCTTCGCCAAGCGCAGCGGCATTACCCGGCAATCGTAACATGATACGCGTTGTGCAAACTACCGGTTCCGGTTTTCCGGCTCCGACGAGTACAACTACAGCTGCGCCTTGCCCGACAAAAACCACTACCACAACGCAAATAGATACCATAGGTTCACTTATGAAGAACCCTAATTCATTAACTGCTGCTCAAAAAGCGCAAATACAAGCTGTTTTGAACCAAATATTACAAAACTGCATTGGTCAGGCTACCTTCAACTATTTTAACTCAAATAATGATAAATTTGATTTTGAAGTAAATTCCGCAATAGCGGAACCGGCATCGTACAATCCTACGACCAATGTAATTAATATACAAAATCCGGCAACAGTTACGCCTGCTGCTTTGCAGGAGGAACTGTTCCACGCTTATCAAAATAAAACAATGCCGGGCGGAACTGCGCAATATGCGGGAAAGGCGGGAGATGCAAATATTGAATTTGAAGCGAAATTATTGAGGGACATTACTTATTATATTAATCCGGGAACCGTAGGAAATGAATGGGCTGTCAGTGGGGATAACTATACAGAATGGCTTGGTACCATTACAAATGGAGGCACTTCATTTCCTACCAGTTTCACCTCAAGTCAATTAACAACATACTTTCTTTATATGGGAGATTGGTTAAACCAAAATCCGGGATATTCTTCTGATATTATTAACGGAAACCTAAACCCAACCGTTATGTTTAATCTAATTAATTCATCAGCATGTTCAAATTAATAACTAAAATGAAAAAGCAATCACTAATACTATTTACGCTACTCTTAAGTGCAATTATAACTTACGCGCAGGAATTAAAACCCAATGCAATAATTAAAACAAATACGGCCACTTATATAACAACCGGGCTCCATGATGGTGCTATGTCTGTTGTAAACAGTAAAAGTAATTATCACAATAAAATACCCAGGAACCGAAACCCAGATATGACCTTTGAACTAAAAGACAAATCAGCATTGTTAAATGCTTTTACACATGTTTTTAGCGATGAGAGACTAAAACAACTAATACCTGAAAAGCGGATGATCATGACATTTTACGTTAATCCTTCAGGTCAGGTAATAGAGGTTTCGTTTATTTTTAACAAGAACACAGCGGTTACTGCATTGGAGTTAGAAGATTTGGAAAAAGCTATTAAAGCAAATGTTTTCATCAAAATACGACCGGAAGAATACAAAGGGCAAGACTTTTTTGATGTTGGTTTTATTGTTGTTTACAGCAAAGTTTTGGATAGGACCCTAAAGTAAAGCGTTAACATCAGCCGGGCAACAAGCAGTTACTTTATACCAGGCCAATGCTTCAGTTACCGCGTTACCAGTACAGCTAACTATGTAGTTACAGTTAGCAAATAATCCAACACTTGCAAATGACAGAGTAAGTACAAATCAACAATACAAAAATGCAACAGGAACGAAAGGACAAAGGTGCCCATAATCGAATTATAAAATTCATGTTAATTTCAGTTGGGTTTTTGATAGGTTTCAATAGCGCTTCTGCCCAAATTGATGACTTTCAATTTCAAAAAAACTTCATTAAAACATTTAAATATCCTGAAAATCTAAGAAATTCTTGCACCCCTACATTCACAAATTTGCTTATTCAGATTTCTGATAAAGGAACTATTCAAAACATTTTAATTTCGGATAGTGCGCCCGAAGATTTTAAAGATGCATTTAATAAAATAAAATCATCAATTAACATCAACCTGATTGATTCAATTATTATCAGCAAAAAATTGTCTAAGATTGATATAATTATCCCTGTCTTTTACGTATTTACCTCAGATAACTGCAATAACTCATTCGATTTGCCTGGATACCTGGTTGATAACTATTACATTTTTGATGGAAAAAAAACAGGTAGGTTGTCCTTTAATTTAAAACCAATTATCGTTAGTATGTATAAGACATTGCATTAAACATTTCAATACTAAATCTGTTGCTTTGGGAGAAGATTTATAAAACGCTTATCAAAACTTTACCTATCCCGGCGGCACGGCTCAATATGCTGGCCAGCCTGGCGATAAATTTAACTCCCCAAGCTTTAAATAATTTATCTAACAACACCGATCCAAATTGTTAGTTATGAAAAAGATATTTTTTATTATTTTGTTTTTTTGTTCAATTAATGCTTTTGCTCAAGTAAAACAAAAGATCGATTCAATTTATTATTTACTGGATACTATTAAAGTTCCTGCCAATGCGCGTATGTGGGATATACACGAGGAATACCCATCGCTTAAAATCTATAGCATTAGATGCCATTGTCTTCAGTATGATAAGGAACCAACTTTCGTCTACAATATCGGTAATGAAAAAGATTACATTATAAGTAAAAAGGACCTTTCCATAATAAAATGTGTTAATCTCACTACGTTAATCCTTAAGTCAAAGCAGTTTACGGCTATTGGGTTTAAAGAGAAATATGCAATTTTCAGAATTGAACCTTCAGGTAAAAAATACGTTGTTCGCAGGGTTCGTTTACTGAAACCCAATAAACCACGAGAACCGTCAATTGATTATGAAAACATAACAGCGCCAGATCCAACGAAACAGAAAAAGGATTGATGAAATTAATGATCAGGCTGAACCTTTTCAATGAATGTTGACGAACGATATAAGATCCGCATCATACTCGGCAAAACAATCAGCAACAAAGGCAGTGCCACCAAAAAACCACCAATAACTGCAATAGCCAGTGGCTGGTGCAGTTGTGCCCCGGCGCCTATGCCCAAAGCTAATGGCATCAGGGCGATAATGGCGCCTAAAGCGGTCATCAGTTTTGGCCTTAAACGGGTTGAAATTGCATATACAACGGCTTCATCAACACTGTTTTCAAGGTTATTGTTTTGATTTTCAATAGCTCGTTGTTTAAACTGTAAAAAGGTAAATATGGCATTTTCGCCAATAATGCCTACAATCATAATTAAACCGGTATAGCTGCCCACGTTTAGCGGTGTTTTTGTAATAAATAAGGCCAGAAAACTGCCGGAGATTCCCAAAACTGCTACAACCAATATTAATATGGCTATGCGGAATTGCTTAAACACAAACAGGATCACACAAAATACCAGCAAACTGGAAGTAATGAGTATGATCAATAGTTCTTTAAATGATTGCTGCTGCTGGGCATAAGCGCCGCCGTATTCAATATGATAACCCTGCGGGAGGTTTATTTTTTGGGTGATATTTTTCTGGATTGCCGGTATAACCGAGCCCAGGTCGCTGCCCTCTAACCTTGCACTTACTACGCCCATCGACTGCAGGTTTTCACGGTTAACCTCGGCGTCCCCTGATTTCAGTTCTACCGATGCCAGTTCGCTGATAGGAATGAGTTTGCCACTCGGAACAAATACCGTTTGGTTTTTTATGCCCGATACATTTAAGCCCCGGTTGCCGGGATAAACCATCCGGATTGGTGAAAGCTGTTCGCGCTCAAGCATATTGCCGATCACATTTCCCTCAAGCGCTGTTTGTACCTGGAACTGGAGGCTGGCAGGGGTGATATTGTATTGGGCAAGTTTGCTGTAATAGGGGTCGATACTTACTGATGGCCCGGCAATTACAATCCCGTCGAAAACATCGGCAGTGCCCTTTACACCACTTACGATGTCGGCTACCTGTTTCGAAAGGCTATGCAGTTTTTGTTGGTCATCGCCAAATATTTTTATTTCAATTGGCTGCACTGAGGTCATCAGGTCGCCAAGCATATCGGTGATCACCTGGCCGAAATCAATTCGTAAAGCGGGTTGGTTTGCTGCTATTTTTTGTCTGATGTCGCTGATAACTTCCTCGGTTGTTTTTTTACGGTCTTTTTTAAGCTGGATCAGGTAATCGCCCCTGTTGGGTTCGGTAATAAAGAAACCCATTTCAGTGCCGGTACGACGCGAATAGGCTTCCACCTCTGGTTCAGCGGTGATGATTTTTTCCGCCTGCCGCAGCATCCGGTCGGTTTCATCCAGGGAGGTTCCCGGCGGAGAACTGTAGTCGAGTACAATGCTGCCTTCGTCCATATCCGGCAAAAAACCGGTCTCCAGCATAGGCGGTACTATAATTATGGCAAATATGGCCCCGGCGATAATCGCCAGGCTCACGTACGGTCTTAGTATGAACCATTTTACCCATTTTTGTTTTTTAACATGGTGCGTTTCCTCCTGCTTTATTTCAGCCGCCGTCTTGGGTTTGCGCCTGCTCAACAATATATAAACTACAGGCAGCCCTATCCAGGTCACAAAAAACGAGCATACCAGGGTAATGATCATGGTATTGGTAAGTACTTTAAAGTAGGCGCCGGCCACGCCGCTCATCAGCATAAAAGGTATAAATATTACGATCGTACTTAAAGAGGAACCCAGCATAGCGGGGAAAAGGTAGTCGATGGCTGTTTTTACCAGTTTAAGCGGGTGTTCCAAAGGGTGTTCCTCGTGGGTGCGGTGAATCTGCTCAACCACTACGATGGCATCGTCAATAATTAAGCCCAGGGCGGCAGCAATAGCGCCAAGGGTCATAATATTAAATGTATAACCAATGCCGTACAGCACAATCATGCTGAGGCAAAGCGTTACCGGAATGGAGATAAGAATAGTGGCGCTGGCCTTGATGGAGCGCAGGAATATGATGGCCACAATTATAGCCAGCAGTAAACCTATCCAAAGGCAGTCGCTTACGCTGCGGATGGAGTCGTTAACAAAATCGGCCTGAATATAATAGGGCTTAATCGTAACATCATGGGGCAATATTTTTTGCAAAGCAGCTACCTTATCGCCCATATCTGCCGAAAGCGATACCAGGTTGGCATTCGGTTGTTTAATAACCGCTATCAAAACGCCATCGTGGCCGTTGGCATTGATACGGGTGTATTCAATGCTTTCCTGTATGGCAATTTCGGCGAAATCTTTAAGGCGTATCACCCGTTTTCGGTTATTGCTGACTACAAGCTCCTCCAGTTGATCCTTTGCATTTATGGTAGCATCGGTAACAGTGAGGTACAGCATTTTATAGTCCGAAAGATAACCCTCGGATTTTACAAAGTTGGTGGTGCTTAATGCGGTATTTATAATATCCGGGGTGAGGCCCAGAGAGCTCATTTTTTGTTTGTTCAGCGTAAGCCAGTATTCCTTTGCTTTGCCGCCGATCACCCGGATCTCGGATATGCCGTCAACCTGCGACAGGAAAGGTTTAACGGTATAGGTAGCCAGCTGCCGCAGTTCAATGGGGCTGCGGCTATGGCTTTCCAGCGTATAGCCGCTTACCGGCAAAATAGAAGGGTTCATCTTCTCAACCGTGAAACTGACATCGGCGGGAAGATCGTTTTTTATCTGGTCGATATTTGCCTGTATTTTTTGCAGGCTGACATCAATATCAGCGCTCCAGTCCATATATGCCGATATTTCACAGCTGCCACGACTGGTTGTACTCCTTACCATATGCAGGTTGGGTACTTGTTTAACGGCATTTTCCAGCGGCTTGGTAACCGTTACCATCATTTTATTTACAGGCTGCAAACCCTCATCTGCGATGATCTTTATTTTCGGGAAGGTAATTTCAGGAAACAGGGAAGTTTGCATATTGGAATACGCAAATAACCCGCTCATTATAATAATGGCCAAAACCAGGCTGATAGGTTTTTTATGAGTAATGAAAATATCTTTTACCGGCGTCATTGTGCTACGATTTTAACTTTTGCAGTATCAGTTAGCCCATAGTTGCCGCTGACAATGATTTTGTCTTTCGCTGAAAACTTAGGAGATAATATTTCAACACGGTCGCCGGATTGGATTCCTTCTTTAACCGGAACTTTAATGGCTGTTGTCTCATTGATCAGCTTCATTACCCAAAAATCCGTTTGGGTTTCATTCGAGAGGATGGCTGATTTTGGCAGTGATTGTGTGTTGCTTTTTGCTGATTTTACAATCCTTGCCTTTGCAACCAGGTTTTCGGGAATTTGCTGGCCGGAGTTTATTCTTATTACCACGCCCTGTGTTTGGGCAACTGTATCAACAGATGGCATAAAGGAAATTACGTTACCAGTAATTTTTGTTCCGCCGGGCAGGGTAAGGTCAACGTTTTGCCCGTTTCTTACATATTGCTTTAACTCATAAGGCAGTTGCATTAAAAATACAAAACTGCTGCGGTCGCTTATTACTGCCAAAGCCTCGCCATCCTGCACATAATCGCCGGCCTGGTGGCTGATCTGAGAAATGTAACCAGAAGCAGATGCTTTTATTTTATTTATGCCCGAAAACTTAAATGTGGTATCCAACACATTGATGCTGTTGCCGATAGTTTGTGCCTCCTTAGTTTTTATTGTAAAAAGAACCTCGCCGCGGCTCACATTATGTCCAAGCTGTGCGTTTACCTGCTGAATATAACCGGTGGCATTTGACTTTACAATGCTTTTTTGCAACGTGGTTGAAGTTGCATTCAGGTCTATAATCGGTTAATGCACTGCTGTCAACCGTAGTTACCGTAACAGGTGTTTGCGATACAACTTTGGCATCGTCGTCGGCTGCTTTATCCTTGCTCTGGCAGGAAAAAAGCAACAGGGAGACGCCTGTAATAATGCAGAATTGTGTAAGCCGTGAATATCGGGCGATCAGTGTTTTCATGTTATTTGTTCCAGTAATTTAACTGATTGATGAGCAGCAATTTGTTGATATTGGTAGTGGTGCGAAGGTTTTTTATAGTGAGATAATTATTTATAGCCAGTATCAGGTCGGCAATCCTCACGTCACCGGTTTGCAAAAGCCTGGAGTCAACCTTTATTAAACTGTCTGAATATTTTATCTGTTCATCAACCTGGTTTAGCAAATTGTCACTTTCGCTGATTTGCTGCCGCAACTGCTCAATTTGCTGATGGTATTGCACATTAAAAAAAGCCTTATAGTTTTGACGGGTTTCTTCCTGCAGCGAAAGTTTACGGTATTGCATTTTTCGCTGCCCGCCATCATAAATAGGCATTGTAAAGCTAAACCCGGCGCTTATACCAAAATTTTTATAAGCCTGGCCCATAAAGTCCGAATTATAACCACCATCGGCAATTATGTTTATTTTGGGTTTATAACTAAAATCAACCAATTGGCGGCTGTTTTCAAGCTTAAGACTATCTAATTTATATTGTCTGAAAAATATGCTGTTGCTGATTTCAGGTGGGTAGCTAATTTGGATGTCAGGCTGCTGCAATACGATCATGCTCGTATCAGCTATGCCCGAAAGATAGTTCAATGTCGAGTAGTCGTTTTTATATAACTGACGCGACTGTAATAGTTGTAACTGCTGCTGTTTTAAAGTTACCAAAAAGGTTAAATAATCACTTTGATGGTATACGTTGGCTTGCGTTAATTTTTTGAGCAGGTCTTCTTCTTTGCTAAGCAAGTCAACAACTTCCTGGTTAAACTTAAATTGCTGTAAATCACCATAGGCAGTAATGTATTGTGCTGTAATTGCTTTTTTTAGATCCTGTTCAGATATTTTTGATGAATTCCCAATTGATCGTGATTGAAGAGTAATGGTTTCAACCTGGGCATTCAGATTTTTTTTACTTACAATGGCCTGGTTGGCTGCCAGCAATGCATTCAGGGTATGCTCATTTGTAATTGCACCGGAATAGCCAAAGCCCCCAATAGATGGCGCCAGTAAGCCTGCGCTATTTAAATTAACCTGCGGTTTGTAACCAGCAAGCAAACGCATACTATCAACTGAGTTAGAGGCTATTTGATTGCCGAGGTCTTTTAACAGGGGGCTGTTATTTTTGGCAACTTCCAGGTAATGGTCAAGCGTATAGGTTTGCGCCAGCGAAACGGAACAAATAAGTGTGCATAAAATAATGCTTATAAAAAATCTCATCCGGTAAATCAAAAAGCCTTTTATTTAGCTAAACTATAATATAATTCTGGATT
>Ga0316222_1004171_pt1 | contig 13425 bp, 13 predicted proteins | sample TBH18011metaG_FD_206008 | JGI IMG/M metagenome (GOLD analysis project Ga0316222, IMG submission 206008) | Freshwater microbial communities from Trout Bog Lake, Wisconsin, USA - TBH18011 | ecosystem: Environmental > Aquatic > Freshwater > Lake > Hypolimnion/Profundal zone | place: USA: Wisconsin... | reverse complement strand
GCCGGCCAGCAAAATACATAAGCGTTCGCACAGGTTACGCAATTCTCGGATATTGCCGGGCCAGTGGTACGCTTTTAATGCCTTGATGGCACTTTTGCTGAACGAAGGTGGCGTGATGTCGTGGTTGGCTGCAAACAATGTCAAAAAATGCTTTGCCAATTGTTCAATGTCTTCGCTGCGTTCTGCTAAGGTCGGCAGTTCAATGGGCACTACATTAAGCCGGTAGTACAAATCGCTTCTGAATTCACCGCTGGCGATTTGTTGGCTCAGGTCGGTGTTGGTGGCGGCAATGATGCGCACATCAACTTTTATGGCGGTGGTTTCGCCGACCGGTAGGCACTCGCCCGAATCTAGGAAACGCAATAATTTGCCTTGGACGGTCAACGGCAGAGAGTTGATTTCATCAAGGAACAAAGTGCCGCCATGAGCGGCTTGGAACAGCCCTTGCGAGCTATTGCTGGCACCGGTGAACGCGCCTTTTTTATGTCCGAACAATTCCGACTCGATGAGTCCCTCTGGTAAAGCGGCGCAATTTAAGGTGATGAATTTTTTATCGGCGCGTACGCTGGCCTTTTGAATGGCATTGGCCAAGACTTCTTTGCCCGTACCGGTTTCGCCTTTTAACAGGATGGTGACATCGGTGGCGGCGGCAATTTTCGCGCTACGGATTAACGAATCTATGGCAGGTGATTGGCCAATAATGGTTGTAAAGTGATCCACTGTTGCCTCGTTATTAGTGTTTGCCTAAATGATCGGTGAATGCCAAGGGGTTAAGCCAAGGAAGGGCTGCCAGTAATGCCAGGGCAATCATAAACAGGCCAATAGCTTGTTTAAAACGCTGCATTTTTGACAACCTGGTAAGAACACCCGTCATTATACCCACTCCCATCACAGCAGGTAAAGTACCTAAACCAAAAGCCAGCATGGTCAAGGCCGACTTGCTGATATCACCTGCCGTTGCCGATAATGCCAATGCCGTGTAAACCAAACCGCAAGGCAACCAGCCCCAAACCATGCCGAACCAATAGGCTTGCATCCGGTTTTTCACGGGGATAAGTCGGCGGCCTAATGGCTCAATCCGTTTCCAGATATGCACCCCCAGTTTTTCAATATAGGCGAAGCGCGGAAACCATCCAGCAATATACAGGCCGGCACTGGTCATCACTGCTGCGGAGAGGATTTGCAGCAAGCGGTGCCCGTGTATATCACCAAGCTGGATGGTCACAATGGTTTGGATAATGCCTGCCAATGCCCCTGCCACAGTATAGCTGGTGATGCGGCCAAAGTTATAATTGAACACGAACGGCACCAGCAAAGCTTTGTTGTTGCGTATTTCTTGGCTCAGGCTTAAGGTGAGTGTGCCAATAATGGAGCCGCACATGCCGATACAATGCATGCTGCTGAACAATCCCATCAGGAAGGCGACCAAATAAGAGTGGGTGAACTCGGGGTCAAATGCCATAGCAAGGTTGTGGGTAGGGAAGCTTAAAGGATGGCATCACAACTGAATTGGCTGAGGATTTGCAGTTGTATCTTGTCCGCCATGGCTTTGGGGTCTATGGCATCGCGGATAGGGCGACCGACGACAATGTAGTCGGCCCCCGCTTGGAAAGCTGATGCCACCGTGACCACCCGTTGCTGGTCGTCATCTTCGCGGTTGTCAACAGGCCGGATACCCGGTGTGATGACCAATAGCTGATGACCCAGTTGTTGGCGTAACTGGGCCGCCTCCAAGCCCGAGGAAACCACCCCGTCGCAGCCGATTTGCAAGGCGCGTTTGGCGCGTGACAAAACCAGTGCCTGGACATCGCATTGGAAGCCCAAGTCATCAAGGTCGCCGCGGTCCAAGCTGGTCAATGCGGTGACTGCCAGCACTTTTAAGTCGCCTTTGTTAGCAACAGCGGCGGTCATGATGGCATCATTGCCATGGATTGTCGCCAGATCAACGCCCTTGCTGCTGAGCGCCTTAATGGCGCGGCCCACCGTGGCGGGAATGTCAAAAAATTTAAGGTCCACAAACACTTTTTTGCCGCGTTGTTTAAGCCATTCAATAAAGGTGAAATAATCGCCGCACATGAACAGTTCCATGCCCACTTTATAGAAGGTGACGGAATCGCCCAATGTTTCAACCAGCGCCTGTGCTTCGGCAATGCTGGCGACATCAAGCGCCATAATCAAACGCTCGTGGACGGGAAGGGGTTTGTTGGAAAGGAATGATGGCTGCATGGCGTAAAAGAACGTTTAAAGGAAGCTATATTAACCGAACTTGATGGGGCGGTGAATGTTAAAATTACGTCTAACTCCATACCATAGAGATTTATGCACACAATCCTGATACAAATGAGTTTGCTGATGCTCTGTGGAGCAGTCTGGCGCGTGTTCAAGCCAGCCGGGCTGGATGCCGCTCAAACCCGTTTGGTGCTGACCACCGTCGTGTATTATTTATTGCTGCCAGCCTTGGTGCTGGAGGTGTTGTGGCGGGCGGACATAGGCCGACAATCGACTCAGTATACGCTATTGGGTATTGCCGCGGTAGTCTTTAGCCTGTTATGTATGTGGCTGGTAGGATTGGTGTTCCGCTTTAAAAATGCGCGTATGGGAGCAATGCTGCTGGCATCGGCTTTCCCTAATGTGACCTATTTGGGCTTGCCGGTTTTACAGCAAGTTTTTGGTGCGTGGGCCAATTCGGTTGTCATACAAATGGACTTGTTTGCCACCACGCCAGCTTTGTTCACTTTGGGCAGCCTAGTGGCAAGACATTATGGCGAAGATGTGCCGCAACAGCAAAAGAATATGTTGGCTTATTTTAATGCCCCGCCTTTTTGGGCGGCAGCTCTTGCGGTTGTTTTAAACCTTAATGGCGTTAACATGCCCGATTGGCTGGCGGGATCATTGCATACCCTGTCGGCGGGGGTGGTGCCGCTGATGTTGTTTTCGTTAGGCTTGGCATTAAATTGGCGTTCACTTACGTTGGCTAACTTACCCAATGTGCTGCCGGTCATTGCAATAAAAATGGGCTTGATGCCCCTGTTCGCCTACTTTTTGGCGGGTCATCTCAGCTTGCCTGACCACTACCAAGCCGCCGCCGTGCTGGATTTGGCAATGCCCAGCATGGTGTTGGGCATTGTTTTTTGCGACCGTTACAAATTGGACAGTGCGCTTTATGCCATGATGGTGACTGTCACCACCGCGTTAAGCCTAATCACTTTGCCGCTCTGGCATCAGTTGCTTACCCGTTTGCCTGGGTTAGCGCTTATGCCACTTAACCTTAACTAGGACTGTTGCTATGCAAGCCACCCTTTATCATAACCCGCGTTGCGGCAAATCGCGCCAAACCTTGGCCTTGCTCAGGGCGCATGGGATAGAACCAATTATTATCGACTACTTAAAAACACCGCCGGATGTGCAAACATTAGCGGACATCTTGCACAAGCTGGGGCTGGAGCCGCGTGGCTTGATGCGTAAAAAACAAGCCGAATACACCGCCCTTCAGCTTGACGATCCGCATTTGACCCAGCAAGCTTTACTGGATGCTATGGTTGCTTGCCCCATTCTAATAGAAAGGCCAATCGTGTTGGTCGGTGACAAGGCTGCGCTGGGCCGACCGCCGGAAGCCGTCTTGCCCTTGCTCGAAGCGATTGGTTAATCTGTTATTCTCAGAAGACCAGCAAACAGTGTCATCAACAATCTAACCTGGACCATTATGACCACTATCTTAATTCTCTATTACTCCCGCGACGGGGCTACGGCAACTATGGCGAACCATATCGCCCGTGGTGTGGAATCCGTCGAAGGGGCAGAAGCGGTGTTGCGTACCGTACCCGAAGTGTCGGCGTTGTGTGAAAAAACAGCCCCCAGCATCCCTGCTGAAGGTGCTATTTACGCCACGCTGGACGATCTTAAAAATTGCCATGGTTTGGCAATGGGCAGCCCCACCCGTTTTGGCAACATGGCGGCACCGTTAAAATATTTTCTGGATAGCACCACTCCGCTATGGTTTGCCGGTGCTTTGGCAGGCAAACCCGCCGGACTGTTCACCTCCACTGGCAGTATGCACGGCGGGCATGAAAGCACCTTGTTAAGCATGATGTTGCCTTTGCTGCATCATGGCATGATGATTTTGGGGCTGCCTTACACCGAACACGACTTACGTGAAAGCACCACCGGCGGCACACCCTACGGTGCCAGCCATTTGGCAATGGACACGGAAGTGTTGAGCGCACACGAGAAAAACTTATGCCGTGCCTTGGGTACGCGTTTGGCCGTTACAGCTATGCGTCTTAAAGCCTAGCCATGACCATCAAAGCCGACTATTTTTATTACCTCGCCTTAACGGGTTTTTTGGGCTTGTTCGGGTTGTTGATGCTCTGGCCTACCGTGCTGGCTCCACCCACCGGCATACCGGTGGCCTTGCGCTTGTTGATCACCGTTACGCCGCTGTTGTTACCCATGCGCGGTTTGCTGCACAAACGCCGGAAACCTTGCGCGTGGGCGGCCTATATAAGCCTGCTTTATTTTGTCCACGGCAGTATAGAGGCTTATGCGGATGTGGCTGTACGCAACTATGCTTTGCTGGAAACTATTTTTAGCCTGATGTTGTTTTTTGGCGCAAATTTTTATGTCCGCCATCTGGGCAAGCAACACTAACGCGCTATGGTCGAGCAACTCCCCGTACAGTTTGAATTTCGCGCCAACCAAACATTTAATGATTATTTTGCTGGCGTTAACCAAGAAATTGTCAGCCATTTGCAAAATAGCATCCTAGCCCAAGGTGAACCGCAAATTTTCCTTTGGGGTGGTGCGGGGCTGGGCAAAAGCCATTTGCTGCAAGCCTATTGCCAACTGGCGCACCAACAAGGCTTGGCGGCGTTCTATTTCGCGTTTGGTCAAGAGCCGCCCGACCCTGATTTATTGGCCGGCTTGGAGCGGTTTGAAGTGGTGTGTTTGGACAACATCAACGCCATAACGGGCGATCCGGTATGGGAGCAGGCTTTGTTCAACTTCTATAACCAGCAACGCAGCTTGGCGCATAAGCTGGTGTTGTCCGCCCGGTTGCCGCCCGACCAGCTCAATATTGGCTTGCCCGATCTACAAACCCGACTTAATTGGGGGCTTACCTTAAAATTAAAGCCCTTACCGGATGATGATAAAATAGCCGCACTCACTTTTCGGGCCGGGCAAATGGGCTTGGAGATTTCCCCGCAAGTCGGGCAGTTTTTGCTGGCGCATTTTGACCGTGACTTGCCGACCTTGTGGGGCTTGTTGGAAAAATTGGATAAAGCCTCACTGGCGGCACAACGCAAATTGACCCTACCTTTTTTAAAAAAGACCCTAAAACTTTGACAATGGCGATGAACGTTCTAGTTATTGGCAGCGGTGCGGTGGGTTCGTTTTATGGGGCGTTACTGGCAAGGGCGGGCGTACATGTGTCGCTGTTGTGCCGTAGCGATTACGCCCATGTCAAACGCCACGGCATTACTATTAACAGCCTGTTAGGCAGTTGGCAGTTCAAACCGGCACAGGTGTTGCACTCCAGCGCCGAATGGCAAGGCCCGGCCGATGTGCTGCTGCTATGCACCAAGCTTGTTCCGGGATTAGATCAGGCGGCGTTGATACGCCCTTTTGTCGATGCCCAAACGGCTATTGTTTTTATCCAGAACGGCGTGGACATTGAGCCGGAGTTGCAAGCCGCATTTCCTGACAACGAAGTGGTCAGCGGTTTGGCATTTATCTGCTGTAACCGCATGGCGGCGGGCGAAATTGAGCATTTGGCCTATGGGTGCTTGGTGTTGGGCAATGTGCCGGGCTTTGTCAGTGCCAAAACAGCACAGCTAGCCGCGCTGTTTATCCGGGCGGGTATTGACTGCCAAGCCACCGCGGACATTGTTGCGGCACGTTGGCAAAAATGTGTGTGGAACGCCCCCTTCAACCCCTTGTCGGTATTGTCCGGCGGCTTGCCCACCTTGACCATTTTGCAAAACCAAGAAGCCTTGGTGCGCAACATCATGCACGAAGTGGTCGCCATTGCCGCCGCCAGCGGGCATCAGCTGCCAGCCAACGTGGTCGATGACAACATCACCAAGACTTATAATATGCCGCCCTATAAAACCAGTATGTTGTTGGATGCCGAGCGGGGCCAGCCGCTGGAAACCGAAGCCATCTTGGGCAATGCCGTGCGTGCCGCACACCGGCTGGGCGTGGCTTGCCCACATTTGCACACCCTATACGCCTTGCTCAAGCTGCGGGAATTATCCGCTATTTGTTAAGCGCCTTGGCAAAAGCATTCGCCATGGAATTGGCCATCACAGGCTGCTGTTTAGGGGGCTTGGCCGTCTTTTTATCTTCGTGGGGCATGTTATCGGTTTTAGCCGCTTCCGCACCGGATTTCATCGACAAAGCAATCCGTTTACGGTTGGCATCCACTTCCAGCACGGTCACTTTCACAATATCACCGGTTTTTACCACTTCGCGCGGGTCTTTGATAAAGCTGTCCGATAAATGCGAAATATGCACCAAGCCATCTTGATGGACACCAATATCCACAAACGCACCAAAATTGGCGACATTGGTCACCACACCATCCAGCCGCATCCCGGCTTGCAGGTCAGTGATCTTTTCAATGCCTGCTTTAAAGGCGATGCTTTTAAATTCTGGCCTAGGGTCGCGCCCGGGTTTTTCCAGCTCTTGCAAAATATCCGTTACGGTTGGCAAACCAAAGCGTTCATCAGTGAATTGCGCCGGATTAAGCCCGCGCAAAAACGGGGGCTGACCAATCAGGTCACGGATGGATTTGCCGGTATGGCTGATAATGGCCTCCACTACAGGATAGGCTTCGGGATGCACCGCAGATGCATCCAGCGGATTATCGCCGTTCATGATGCGCAAAAAACCGGCAGCCTGTTCAAATGCTTTGTCGCCTAAACGCGGCACTTTTTTTAATTGTTTGCGGTTGCTGAACGGGCCATTGTCATTACGGAACGCGACAATATTTTCACTGACACTGGCCGATAAGCCGGACACATGCTTAAGCAACGCCACCGATGCGGTGTTGACATCAACCCCGACCGCATTCACGCAGTCTTCTACCACATTGTCCAAGCCCCGTGCCAACTGCACTTGGTTGACATCATGCTGGTACTGACCGACACCAATAGCTTTCGGGTCGATTTTGACCAGTTCTGCCAACGGGTCTTGCAAGCGCCGGGCAATGGATACGGCACCGCGCAGGGATACATCTAGGTCGGGAAACTCCTTGGCAGCCAATTCAGAGGCCGAATACACCGAAGCGCCTGCTTCTGACACGGTCATTTTATTGAACAACAAATCGCTGTGCCGTTTCATTAAGTCGGTCACCCATTGGTCGGTCTCGCGTGAGCCGGTGCCGTTGCCAATACTGACCAGATCAACGCGGTAGTGCCGGATAAGCTTGGCGAGGGATTCAATCGATTCGTCCCATTGCTTGCGCGGCGGATGCGGGTACAGGGTATCGGTCGCCAATAATTTGCCAGTGTTGTCGACAATGGCAATTTTGACCCCTGTGCGTATGCCCGGGTCCAGCCCCAGGGTGGTTTTGGCACCTGCTGGTGCCGCCAACAGCAAATCACGCAAATTGCACGAGAACACACGGATAGCCTCCTGTTCGGCGGCTTCGCGCAAACGCTGTTTCAAATCCAGATCAATACGGGTGAACAGTTTAGTTTTCCATGCCAAACGGGCGGTTTCCGCCAGCCATGCCGCCGTGGGTTGTTGGCTGTCGGTAATTTTTAGGTAATGCGCCACCCGACCCGCGCACAAAGCATGTTCTTCCTTCTCTTCAGCCCCCGGCAGTAGATGTAGGTTTAAAAAATCCTCATTACGGCCCCGGAACAAAGCCAAGGCGCGGTGCGAGGCGATTTTATTGATCGCTTCGCGGTAATCAAAATAATCCTTAAACTTTTCTGCCGCCTGTTCCTTGCCCGCCACAACGGAGGCGTGGACAATGCCCTGTTGCCAGATATGTTCACGCAATTGCGCCAACAACTCAGCATCTTCAGAAATGCGCTCCATAATGATTTGCCGTGCACCATCCAATGCCGCCGCCACATCAGGTACGCATTTTTCGGCATCGGTATAAAGCTGGGCGGCTTGCTCGGGGATTAAGCTGCGGTCGGCAAGCAAGGCATCCGCCAACGGTGCCAAACCGGCTTCGCGGGCAATTTGCGCCTTGGTGCGGCGTTTGGGTTTATAGGGCAAGTACAAGTCTTCCAGCAAGGTTTTACTGTCCGCCGCGTTAATGGCTTGCTCTAATGCAGGGGTCAGTTTGTCTTGGCTTCTTATACTGTCCAGAATGCTGGTGCGGCGGTCGTTCAGCTCACGCAAATAACTTAAGCGTTCTTCCAAATTCCGCAGTTGCGTATCATCCAATCCGTCAGTGGCTTCTTTACGGTAGCGGGCAATAAACGGCACAGTTGCGCCTTCGTCAAGCAATTGCACGGCGGCACGGGCCTGCTTGAGGGTGATAGTCAACTCTTGGGCGATACGCTGTATGACATCCATTCGGGCAATCCTTTTAATCGAATAAGGGGGCTAGGTTAGGTTAGGTTAGGTTAGGTTAGGTTAGGTTAGGTTAGGTTAGGTTAGGTTAGGTTAGGTTGTGCATTAAAACCCGAAACGCATGGGCAATTACAAAATATTAGCGTTTTTAAAAAAGTCATAACCATACTATAATATAAAATTGCCGAAGAGTACCATCCGGCTGTTACTCTGCAGGTTTTACAGGGTTAGGCAACAAATAGGCTTCTTTGGCCTAGAGTGCCCAGCAACTGGCAGTGTGCTTATGCATAGGCTTTTTGGAGGCACTTTGTTGGTGCTTAAAAGCCTTGGCTATGGAATAACCGGAAGCGGGGCTTTATTCACCCCCGATAGTAGTAGGGGCTAAAAGGTTGCTGTAATGGCGTGTCGGCAACCGCCAAGGCTTCACACGTTTGAGGCAGACATTCCAATCCCCTGATCGGGGCAGGGAATGCTTATTTTTGCATCCGCTCCGAGTGGGCTTTTATGTCCAGAAAATTATAAAAAAGGTCAGGCGATTATTATGAACCAGGTTACTCTTTCTATCCAAAGCAAATTGGCTAATGCAAGATTAGCGGCATTATGTGCCAAAGAGATGGCGGCAAATTATTTTACCGAGGCTGAACAAGCGGAAATTGAAATAGCTGTCGCGGAAACCATCAACAATTCCATAGAGCATGCCTGTGCGGGTTCGGAAGATCATACGATAGCCATCACTTATTCGCTGAACAATTTTTATTTGTCCATTGATGTAAAAGACAATGGCAAAACCTTCGAAAGCAATGGCCTTGAAGATTTGGATGCAGAGTTTAATTTTGACCCTGATGATTTTGACAGCTTGCCCGAAAGCGGTATGGGGCTAAAAATCATTAAATCATGTATGGATAAAGTCCTGTACCAAAATACGGAAATGCAAAATCACTGGCTATTGATCAAATTTCGGCCAGCTCACAGCTACTAATCACAGCTACTAAAACGCCGCCCGATAGGCGAAGCAATAAGGTTTTTACTAGCCATCATGTTTTGGATATGGCGGTAAACGATGCTTTCATTCCCGCCAACTTCCGCTTTCGCACACTGTTGCTGTCTTAATGGAGGGGGGATTATATTTCAAAAGCCTGTAAGGCTTCTTCTTCGTTGTTATGTAAATTGAACACCCGATCCATGCGGGTTATTTTAAACATGCTGGCAACAGGGGGTGTTATGCCAAACAGCACGAGTTTTCCGTCCGGCCCTATTTTTTTCAGGCAATTGACAATTGCACCCAGCCCGCTACTATCGATAAAACCTATCTTGCCCATATCAATGGCAATGGTTTCATGACCTTCACTGAGTGACTGTTGAAAAGCTTCCTTAAATGGTTCAGCAACGTTAGCATCCAAGCGGCTCTCATTTAACACTAAAACCAAAACCCCCTTCACTTGTTTTGTTGCGATTCTCATGTGGCTATCTCCTGCCTATTTTATTTAATAAAGTTACAAGTTTCTCATTTGCTGTCAATTAATCAACAACAATTCATATCAACAAATGATAGCTTCAACAAAGAAATGTCATCGTCAAATTTTGTGTTTCCCCGCCATGCCGCTATGCGTTTAGCGATGGTGGGCAAAACATTTTCAGCTGGCAACCGCTTAGTTTCTTCAATCAACTGAAGCAATTGCTCTTCACCAAACATCTGACCATTTTCATCCATACACTCAGTGATGCCATCGGAGTAAAAAAACAATGAATCCCCTTGGCTGCATTGCAAATTTACCGATTCATATTCAGCCAATAATGTCAGGCCAACAGGAAAGCCACCATCCCCAATGAATTGCGCCGCCCCATTATCTGGCAAATAAATGGGATTGGGATGACCGGCCTGACAAAAATCAATGCAGCGTGTCACTGTGTCAATCACCCCATAAATCATCGTAAAATAAAGAGTCCCCGCATCATCTGATTGGTATTGCTGGTTCAGCCTGGCGACCACTGTAGTGGCAGGCAAAGCCCGCTTAAAACCGGGCAAGGATTCATGCAAACCGAATGTTATAAGGCTGCTGGGCCTAATTTCCGGAACAAGCTGCTGGCTCAGTGTCAGTGACATCATAGCGGCAGCAATACCATGCCCTGCAACATCAATGGTATAAAAACCAACGCGACGGTCATCCAAACGAAAAAAATTATAAATGTCACCGGAAACATGGCTGGAAGGCCGGAACAGGGCTTCCATCCTTACACCTAGAATACAGGACAGGTTAGCGGGCAACAATTTGCCTTGTATCCGCTCTGCCACTTTCAAATCAGCTTGGATGATGTTTTGCATCGCCAGCAAATTATCGCCCAATTCCGCGAGCTTTTTGTTCCGCTCATGCAGTGAGCGTTCCAACTGTAATACCCGTGCGCCGGCGCGGATCCTTGCGCGTAACTCTTCCATTTGGATAGGTTTATGGACAAAGTCATCAGCACCTGCAGCCATGCCGTCAATCAACGGTTGTGGCCCTTCAAGTGAAGTTATAAGGATGATGTAGATGTAAAAATCAACACCCAGTTCACGGATTTTACGGCAAAGGGCTGGCCCATCCCCGCCCGGCATTACCCAGTCGGTGAGGATGAATTGGATGCCGTCGGTTAATATAACTTGCAGCGCATCATTAATATTATCAACAGTGGTGACATTATAGCCCCATTTTTCCAATGCGTTCTGAAGCATTGCCCTAATGAAGGCAGAATCATCAACAACCAAAATTTGCATCATGAAGTCCTCTATCCAAGTGATGCGGTGTCCATCAAGCTTATGGTCAACTTAGGTTTATGCATAAAAGTTTACTAAACCGTTACCTATGGAGATCGAATACACTTGGATCGTAGTGAAAATGGAGGTGGCCCATAATGCTAAATAATGACGCATCAAGTAGCCGCCAAGCAAGCTTGGATGGCCTAGAGAAAGCAATAATTATGGACAAGTGATGTGAAAATTCTGTGTAGGTGCTTATTCATTCATGCCCATTATCCATAAACATGACTTGCCAAGGCAAAACCCACGTCATGTTTTTTGCAAATCAATTTAGCAGAAATGTGCGCCGACTCATAAATGGTCGGTAAACCGCTGCCGGGGTGCGTTCCTCCACCCACCAAATAGCACTGCTCCAATTCTTGAAATCGGTTGTGCGGGCGCCAATACAACAGCTGGCTAAATTTGTGTGACAAGCTGAAGGTTGCACCTTTAAAGACATTCTCCTCGGTTTCCCACATTTGTGGGGTGATGATCTTTTCACATTCGATATGATCACGAATACCGGTCAAGCCCAAGCGCGATTCCAGCACCGACAATACTTGTTCACGCTTTTCTACACAAAGTGCCTGCCAATCCAGTTGGCTATCGTTGTTGGGCATAGGCACCAACACATACAAGGCCGATTTTCCGGCGGGCGCCAGTGTGTCGTCTGTGACACAAGCATTCTGCACATAAAAGGAAAAATCTTGGCTGAGAATTTTGTTGGTAAAAATGTTGCTGACATTGGTGTGGTAATCCTCAGCAAAAGCAATGGTGTGGTGCGGCAAATCATATTGTTTGCCGAGACCTAGATATAGCATAAACGTGGAACAAGAATAATCAAGTTTTTGCACTTTTTCAGGGCTGTATTGTTTTAGTTCATCGGGTTTCAGCAAGTGGGTCATTGCGTGGCCAAAATCGGCATTGATGACCACTTCATCAGCGTTAATCACCCTGCCGTCTTCCAGTCGTACGCCCGTTACGATTTTGTTTTCAATAACTAAAGAGGTGACAGTGGTATCAGTATGGATAACTCCGCCTTGTTCGGTGATGACTTTTGCCATTGCGGCGGCGATTTTATTAAGCCCGCCTTTGACATGATAAATGCCATATTCATGCTCCAAATACGACAACATCGTAAACAACGCCGGACAATCCCAAGGTGACATGCCCAAGTATTTGGATTGGAAAGAAAAAACCAAACGCATTTTCTCTTCCTTAAAATATTTGCCCAGATTGCTGAACACGCTATGGTTAAGTGCCAGGCGGGGGGCAGCACGCAGCACATCCAGCGACAAAAACGACTTAAGGCTACTAAAATCGCGGGTCATGCACGGATAAAGTTTAGCAAAACGCGAGCCTTCTTGCTTAAGGTAGTTGTCATAACCGGCGCTGCCATCTTCAGGAAACGCGGCTTCCAGTGATGCCCGCATTTTTTTACGGTCAGAATAGACATTCACAGCACGGTCAGAAAACAGTAAGCGGTACATCGGGTCGAGCCGGATAAAATCCATATAATCTTCACTACGTCTTCCACATAATGTGAACATGTCATCCAACACATGTTTCATCAGCAAAAAAGTGGGGCCGGTGTCGAACACAAAATCACCCAGCCGGATAGGGCGGTTACGCCCCCCCACCTCGCTGTTCTTGTCAAATAAGGTGACATTAAAGCCACGGCAGCTTAGCAGCATGCCCGCGCACAAGCCGCCAGGGCCTGCACCAATGATAATAATGTGTTTTTTTTCGGGCATGTTGGGGTAGATAAAGGGGTTAAATATTGGAGGGGAAGGGTTGTTAAGACATTAATGGCATTATCGTAGCGGGTTTGATGATTCTGTCAGTGTTGGTAAAAATTAAATTATCCGCTGATAATGATTATAGGGCGGTCATTGTACAGTGCCGACCCTAGTTTCAAAATCCGATCATTATAAACGAAACTTCGCCCAAGCATCAGCCCACGGCAATGCCTGTGCATGGTAGAATTGATCTGCCTGTTCCGATAACTTTAGCAAAAAGCCCGCCATGCCTAACATCATTGAACTAAGCCATGTCTACAAAGCTTATCAGCTTGGGCCAATCAGCAACCCGGTGCTACACGACATCTCCTTGAGCATCAC
>Ga0316222_1004170_pt1 | contig 13427 bp, 16 predicted proteins | sample TBH18011metaG_FD_206008 | JGI IMG/M metagenome (GOLD analysis project Ga0316222, IMG submission 206008) | Freshwater microbial communities from Trout Bog Lake, Wisconsin, USA - TBH18011 | ecosystem: Environmental > Aquatic > Freshwater > Lake > Hypolimnion/Profundal zone | place: USA: Wisconsin... | reverse complement strand
ATGGTAGTGTTGCGCAAATTGTGCAAGACCTGCAGGCTATTGGCAAAACCTATGAAGCTGAGGGCGCTTTATGGCTAAAGACTACAGATGATGGTGACGACAAAGATCGCGTGATGCGCAAGTCGGATGGCAGCTATACCTACTTTGTTCCCGATGTGGCGTATCACACGAGTAAGTGGCAGCGTGGTTTTTCTAAGGTGATTAATGTGCAAGGTAGCGATCACCATGGCACGATTGCCCGTGTTCGCTCTGGTTTACAAGGTGTTGCTCAAAAGCGGGGCTGGGATATTCCCAAGACTTACCCAGACTACATCTTGCATAAGATGGTCACCGTGATGCGCAATGGCGAGGAAGTCAAAATCTCTAAGCGCGCTGGCTCATATGTCACTGTTCGTGATTTGGTAGAGTGGTCTGGCGGCGTTACACCTGAGATGACTCCTGCAGAACGAGATTTAGCATTACAGCGCGGTCGTGATGCGGTACGGTTTTTCTTGATCTCACGGAAAGCTGATACTGAGTTTGTTTTTGATGTTGACTTAGCGCTTCAGCAAAATGATGAGAACCCAGTGTTTTATGTGCAATATGCTCACGCCCGCATTTGCTCGATCTTGCAGCAATGGAGTGGCCAAGCGGCTGACTTGAATTCTGCCGATCTATCCTTATTGCAGAGCAAGGCTTCCGATCATTTATTACGACGTCTCGCCGAATATCCAGAAGTATTAACTGATGCAGCTGCCGATTTAGCGCCACACGCCTTGGCTTTCTATTTGCGTGATTTGGCTGGAGATTTCCATGCTTTTTATAACGCTGACCGTGTTTTAGTGGATGATCCAGTATTGAAACTAGCAAGATTGGCCCTGTTATCGGCGACTCGCCAAGTTTTAGAAAATGGTTTAAAAGTATTAGGGGTATCAGCGCCAGCTAAGATGTAATGTGCGGCCCATGAAGTGAAAATGTAAGATGAGGAAATGATGAGAAAACCGAATCAACAAACTGGCTTCATTAAGCAAAACACCGAGCACGGCGGGACTATTCTCGGCTTTATTTTAGGGCTTGGGGCGGGCTTGGGCATTGCCCTGATCATTGCTTTTTATCTTTCTAAAAATACTCCTCAAGAAAGACCTGGAGTGCGGGCGCCCAACCTTCCATTGACGATTAAGTCTTCGCCAGCGCCAGCGGATGGAGAGGCGGCGGCACCGGCTGAGCCAGTTGACCTTAATAAGCCTCTTCAAGGCAGGTCTCCGGCTGTTGCCGCGCCTGATCCAATTGCCGATATCGCAAATGGCAAGAAGCCTGCTGAGGCTAGCGCTGCATCAACTGCACCTGCGGCTAAATCAGATGCTATTTACTTCTTACAGGTAGGCGCGTTTACAAAGCGTTCTGATGCAGATGCCCAAAAAGCCAGTTTAGCCATTCAAGGTATTCAGTCACAGTTGAGTGAAGTTACGACTGATGGCAATACTATTTGGCGAGTCCGTGTCGGCCCATTTAACAGCGTAGAGGAAAGCAATCCGGTGCGCGATAAACTCAGCAATATGGGCGTTAAACCAACCGTTATTAAATCAAGCAAATCATGATCTCATTAAACAAACGATTCTTTATTTTTCTTACATTTTTATGTCTTAGCGGGTTCGTAGACGCGCAAAGCTCCAAGATTGAAGAAGGTTTCGATTATCGAATTTTGCCAGTCGCTCAGCCCGTTGAAACCAAAGGCAAGGTAGAGGTGATTGAGTTTTTTTGGTACGGATGTCCTCACTGCTATGACTTTGAACCTGACCTCAGTGCTTGGGTGAAGCGTCAGCCAAAGGATGTTGTATTTCGTAGAGTGCCAGTAGCATTCCGTGACGACTTTATGCCGCACAACCAACTGTTTTATACGCTCCAATCTTTGGGCAAGGGCGATGCTCTAAATGAGAAGGTGATGTATGCCATCCATAAAGAAAATAAGCATTTATTAACTGAGTCGGAAATGGCCGATTGGGCTGCATCACAGGGAATTGATCGCAACACCTTTTTGGCAACATATCGTTCTTTTGCCGTAGTTTCGAAAGCGCGCGCGGCAAAAGATTTGGCTGAAGCCTATCGCATCGATGGCGTTCCAACGATTGTGATGCAAGGTCGTTATGTCACATCACCCTCGATCGCTGGCAATAAAGCAAAAGCACTTCTGGCAATGGATTACTTGGAAGAAAAGATTCGCAAAGATAAATACAAGTAATTACAGATTGAAGGGCGCCGTTTAAATTTTGACGAAGCCAGCTTCATAAATCGTAATGTCCAGATCGAGGTTTTGTCTTAAAGCATATGCGTAACCTAGGCCAGAAATGCCTGCGCCAATAATCACTATCTTTTTCTTACTCGCTGGACTTTTCCGCTAAGAGCTTTTCAATTTCGCTGGTAACGCTACTGCTGGTTGGTTTGGTAATGCTGCCAAAAGAATCGACAACATTGCCATTGCGGTCAATTAAGTATTTGTAGAAATTCCATTTAGGAGTTGTACCTGTTTTTGCAATCAGCATTTTGAATAGAGGATTGATGTTGCTGCCGGTAACCGAGCTCTTTGAGAACATTGGAAATTTCACGTCATAAGTATTTGCGCAAAAGTCTGCAATTTCTTTGTTATTACCAGGCTCTTGTTGGCCAAAGTCATTGGATGGGAAACCTAGAATTACAAAACCCTGGTCTTTGTACTTGGCGTAAATCTTCTCCAAACCTTCATATTGATAGGTAAAACCACAATAACTAGCTGTATTGACCACTAAAATGACTTTTCCTTGGTACTGACAAAGATTTTGTGGCGCCTCATCCTGAAGGCGTAGGAAGGTATGGGAAAGTAAAGGACTGCAACTAGCGGGCGCAGCGCTCGCTGAGCCCATAAAGGGCGCTAATAAAAGTAGGGTAGAAATCCAATGAGTCAGTATTCGAGCCATATTGTGTTTTCATTTGAATGGGGTGGTTGGCAGCCAAGTCTAAGCCATTCTGGCTAATGTTGTTGGATGTCATGCAATGCTATTAAGATTGCGTTATGAGCCATTTACCATTACCTTCATTTGAGTCCAAAATATGCGATCCAGCAGATTTGCAGGAGCGTATCGCTCGGTTACCAAGACCTTTGGTGTTTACTAATGGCGTATTCGATATTCTTCATCGAGGGCATGCAAGTTATTTGGCTCAAGCCAGAGGGCTCGGCGCGAGTCTAGTGGTAGGCGTAAATTCAGACGCTTCTGTAAAGATGTTGGGCAAAGGTGATGACAGACCCATTAATGTAGAAGCAGATCGCCAGGCTTTATTGGCTGCTTTGGCTAGCGTGGACCTGGTAGTAATTTTTACGGAACAAACGCCCGTGCGGTTGATTGAAAAGATTCGTCCAGACATTTATGTCAAGGGTGGCGATTATGAGATTGACACTTTGGAGGAGACGCGTGTCGTGAAGTCTTGGGGTGGTAAGGCAGTGGCGATTCCATTTATCTATGAACGCTCTACTACCGGCTTGTTAGGAAAAATTCGATCGTAGCAATGCTTGCTTGTCTACAGGTTTTTTATTAGCCACGCCCAAATACCGCGTAGCACTAGGCCCTCAATAGGATCAGTCTGTGGCAGGTGCAAGCTAGACGCTTGTCGTATTTCGGCTGCCAAGATCTTTGCATTACCGCCATCAAGCCAAATACGTTCAATGGGGTGATTCATTTGTTTGGCTAATTGCGTTGCATACAGAATTGCGCCAATCTGCGCCGCATCACAACCGCCGATGATGGCGTTGTTTGTTGATACTCCGAATCCTGAATGATCTGCTGATCTCGTTACTGGCGGGAGTTGAGCGGTATTGTTTTGCAAGCTTTCTTGCATCAAACTTAGGCCAGGAAGAATCCAGCCGCCATAATGAACGCCGTTGCCACCAAGTAGATCAATGGTTGTTGCGGTGCCAGCGTTGATGATTAAGGTGTTAGTGTTTGATAAAGCGCGTGCGCCAATTACAGCTGCCCAACGATCTGCCCCAAGTTTGACGGGGTCAACGTACAAACTGCGCAAACCCTCATATTGACTATTGCCATTCAATTGCCGCCATTCAATATCGGTCCATTGCGGGAAGAGGGTCTGGAGATTTTCAATGGCAGCCTCTCCGGCGACACAGGCAAATCCGATAGCATCCGGCTTTGGGATTGTTTTTGCAATGTAATCGGCCAGCTCTGTGCGATGTTCTGGGGATTGCAAAGACTTGCTACTAATAGATCCCGAGTAAGCCCATAATTTTTTATTGCGATCGGAAGGCATTTGAGTGGATTCGACCGCAGCCCATTTCAGTCTAGTGTTGCCAACATCAAATAGTAAATATAGGCTCATGATTTAGCTCTTAATGAAACATCGCCCGCATGAACAGCAACGGTTTTGTTTTCTTGTTGAATTAGTAGCGCACCATTGGCATCTACTCCTGTCGCAATTCCGAAAATAGGATCTTTACCTGTACCAGAAATACAAACCTCTATGTCTTTAAAGGCATCCCATTCCATCCATTGATTTTGATACGAAGCAAATCCCCGTTGATCAAACTCTGGTAAATATCGTTCGAAGGCCTCAAGGAGTTTAAGCCAAATAAACTCGGCATCTGGAAGGCTCTTTGTACTCGTTAGCAGTTGATCAAAAGAAGCAATATTCAAGCTAGCTTGTTGATCCAGGCTGTTCTGAATGGCCGCAGCATTTCGTAGATTGAGGCCAACGCCAATGATCATCCAGGTTGGGTCAGTCGGTTTAGCCTGGCCACCTTCGATCAAAATTCCCCCTAATTTGGCATTGTTGAGCAGGAGATCATTAGGCCATTTGAGGCGGAGGCCTTGGTCGTATAGACATCTTGTTTCTGTGCCAAGGGCGTTGGCAATGCCCACAAGAGAGGCTAGGCCAACTAATAGGCTTAGGCCCGATAGCCCTGCTGGGCTATTTTGAAATGGGTATGCCAATGAGAAACAAAGAGAGTCATCCGGATTGGCAAGCCAGGATCTGCCGGCTCGACCTTTGCCAGCGGTCTGCCGTTGGGCGATGCGAGCGACGGGGCTGCTTAGCTCACCAGCGCGCCAGCGCGCCAAAAGATCGTCATTTGTCGATCTAGTCTCAGTGACCCGCTCAAGGATGCAATTCCAGCTCATTTAGCCATTGTAGAAAGGTCTGACCTAGAATTGTGGAATGCATCGCGAAGATCAGCGCCCCCGCAAGTTTACTTGGCCTCTCCAGGCCATGCCTTTGGCTAGGGTATCGAGTTTGAGTTATGCCCTTCTAATTGTCTATATCAGCCTAAATCCTTTTGATTTTGACTTTGACACCGGCGTAGATGCTTGGGCTTGGTTGGGGGCTCCGTTGCCACGGTTTTTTACCTTATTTGATGTTTCTGTAAATATTTTGGCCTACATTCCCTTGGGGTTCTTGTTGGTTTTTGCAGCCTATCCACGTTGGCGTAATTTTGTGGCTATAGGGATTGCTCTTACATTTAGTGCTGTTTTGGCTTTTGGCGTTGAAACTCTTCAAACTTGGTTGCCTACCCGCATCCCCAGCCAAATGGATTGGTGGGCAAATGTGTTGGGTGGAATTTTGGGTGGATTATTGGCCATTCCTCTAGGCCCGCAGTGGCTATCAGGCAGCGCTCTACGTAAACGATTCGATAGATGGTTTGGGTCTAACTGGGTTGCCTGTGCCTTATTTTTACTATTTCCTTGGTCGCAAATTTATCCCCAAAGCTCATGGCTGGGGACTGGGGTTTGGGATCATGCGATTTTTGGGCCGATTGATTGGGGCACTACCGTGATCAATCAAGTGCTTCAAGAAACCATTATCACCGCGCTTTGCTGGCTTGGCGTGGCTTTATTGCTTTCGATGGGCATGCGCACTAAGGCGCCACAAGGGCGAATATTGGGTGGCCTCTTGTGTATGACGGTTTTTATCAAGATTCTGTTTAGCTCTTTACAGTTTGGGATTGAATTTAGTTTGCTTTGGTTAACCGCAGGGGCGATTTGGGGAATGGTGATTGCTAGTGTGTTATTGCGTTGGGCATTAAAGCTATCTAGCACCAGAAAGTTTTGCTTGTCTTTATTTTGCTTATTTACTGCCGCCATTGCGATTAATTTTTTGCCTGATAATCCATACTTCATTCTTACTTTGCGGCACTGGTATCAGGGCAGGCTAGTGCACTTCAATGAATTAATGCAGTGGGTTTCATTGGCATGGCTGCCAGTGGCCTTGGTCTGGGTAGTGCACAATAAAATCACACTTAAACCTCAACGTTGAGTAATTAATTTTTATGAGTTTTCAACACCATCTATTTTTTTGTTTAAACCAACGTAAGGCTGGCGAGGATTGTTGTGAGCGACATAATGCTTTTGCGCTTTTTGAATACGCCAAAAATCGCGTCAAGGAGTTAGGTCTTACGGGGCCTGGAAAAGTCCGAGTTAATAAAGCTGGCTGCTTGGATCGCTGTGCTGATGGCCCGGTGATGGTGGTTTATCCGGCAGGAATTTGGTACACAATGATTGATACTGAAGATGTTGAAGAAATTATTCAGTCTCATTTGATTCAAGGGCGTCCCGTGGAACGCTTGCAGTTGGCTTAGTAGATTGAAGAAAGATTGCTAAATGAATGGTCGCACAAAAGTAATTCATATCGAAGGGGTTGTTGGCCCAATTGAGGTATCGATTGATTTTCCTGATGAGTTAAAAAGCGATCCGTACTTTGTGGTGCGTGGATTGGCTTTGGTAGCCCATCCGCATCCATTGATGGGCGGCACCATGGATAACAAGGTCGCTCAGACTATGGCGCGGGCTTTTAATCAATTGGGCTATGTCAGTGTTCGGCCAAACTTTCGTGGAGTTGGTGGTAGTGCTGGTATTCATGACGATGGTGTTGGTGAGTTAGATGACTTGCTGTATGTAACGGATTGGATGAGGACGCCTTCTAGTTGGGCGGGCCTTGAGATTACTCAGCAACAGGCTTGGATAGGTTCCGCCAACACTTTGCCCTTAGTAGTTTCAGGTTTTTCATTTGGTAGTTTTGTGGGCAGTCATTTAGTCCAGAAACTTGCTGAATTGGGTAGACCCGCGGAGCGCTTGGTGATGATTGGTAGTGCCGCGGGTAAGTGGGAATTAGCGCCCGTTCCTGCGGATACGATTTTGATTCATGGCGAGTTTGATGAAACCATCACTTTAGCCGCTGTATTCGATTGGGCTCGTCCACAGGAGTTGACTGTGCAAGTGGTTCCTGGCGCAGACCATTTCTTTCATCGTAGATTACATTGCATTCGAAACATCATCATTGGCGCTTGGTTAGGCATGCCCGATCACCGGAGTTAATAAGAGATATGACTGAAGAAAAATCCCTCATTGAGTACCCTTCTGTTTTTCCTGTGAAGGTGATGGGCAAATCCAATCCAGAATATTTGCCGGCAATTATTCATATTGCCAAACAATTTGATCCCATTTTTGATGAGAGCAAAGTTGAACAAAGACCATCTAAGGATGGAAATTATCTTGGGATTACTTTGCCAATCAATGCAACCAGTCGGGAACAGCTGGACGAGTTATATAGAACCTTATCCACACACCCGTTGGTGAGTATGGTTCTTTAATTGATGTGATGCCAATCTTAGTAAGGCGACTTGGTTTGGTGGATTATCAATCCACTTATGCGGCAATGCAGGAGTTTACTCGGCAGCGTACAAGCGATACCCCAGATGAGATTTGGGTTTTAGAGCACACTCCTGTTTTTACTTTGGGCTTAGCTGGAGATGCCGGCAATTTACATTCTCCTAGCAACCAAATTCCCTTGGTGCAAGTTGATCGTGGTGGCGAGATTACTTATCACGGGCCAGGGCAGATTGTGATTTACCTTTTGCTAGATCTAAAGCGTCTTGGTATTTTTGTGAAGGAGCTGGTATCTCGGATCGAGCAGGCTCTGATTGATACCTTGGCTGATAGTGGGGTAAAGGCGGAACGACACCCAGGGGCACCAGGCATCTATGTTGCTCTTCAGGATGGGGTGCCTTGTGAGTATTTAGGTGCCAAGGTAGCCGCATTAGGCTTAAAGGTCTCCAGAGGCTGTTCTTATCATGGTCTGGCTCTCAATGTGGCCACTGATCTGGAAGCTTTTGGCCGAATCCATCCCTGTGGATATGTGGGATTAAGGACTGTCGATATGCAAACCCTTGGGATCAAGGACAATATGGACATTATTGGCCAAAAGCTTTTAGGGCATTTGCAAAAGCAACTCATTCCATCATGACAATTGATAAGACAAGTAGCGAGATCCACTCTGAGCTGAGGCAGGATGTTAATTACGATGCAACTCGCAAGCAAAAGTCTAATGAGAAGACTGCGCGCATTCCAATTAAAATTGTTCCGCTTGGCGAAGTGTTGAAAAAGCCCGATTGGATTCGAGTGAAGGCCGCTTCAGGAAGTTCCCGTTTTTCTGAAATCAAAAAGATTTTGCGTGAGAATGAATTAGTAACAGTTTGCGAAGAGGCAAGCTGCCCTAATATTGGCGAGTGCTTTGGTAAAGGCACGGCCACCTTCATGATTATGGGCGATAAATGTACCCGCCGTTGTCCGTTTTGTGATGTTGGTCATGGTAGGCCCGATCCACTTGATCAAAAAGAACCCGCTAATTTGGCGCGTACTATTGCGGCTCTGAAATTAAATTATGTGGTGATTACAAGTGTCGATCGAGATGATCTACGTGACGGTGGTGCTATGCACTATGTTGATTGTATTTCTCAATCTAGAGCACTATCTCCCAATACCCGTATCGAGGTGTTAGTTCCAGATTTTCGTGGGCGGCTTGATAAAGCTTTGGATATATTTTCTGAGCACGCCCCCAATGGCTTGCCAGATATCATGAATCACAATTTAGAGACTGTGCCACGCCTTTACAAGCAAGCGCGTCCTGGCGCTGACTATGCCCATTCTTTAAAGCTGCTTAAAGATTTTAAAGAGCGCTTTCCCCATATTCCGACGAAGAGTGGTTTGATGGTGGGCCTAGGTGAAACCGACGAAGAGATTCTTGAGGTAATGCGTGATATGCGTGAGCACAACATCGATATGCTGACTATTGGTCAATATCTCGCGCCATCTGGCCATCACTTGCCAGTACAGCGTTACGTACATCCAGATGTGTTTAAACGCTTTGAGGATGAGGCCTATGCGATGGGCTTTTCGCATGCCGCAGTTGGCGCAATGGTGCGGTCTAGTTACCATGCTGACCAGCAAGCACATGGAGCGGGCGTTGTTTAGCCTGAGCTAGCCTGCATTCGCATTGGCGCTCCAGCCCTGGTAGAAATATCGAGTTGCCACTCAGGGCAAGAGCTGCCGCTAGAGTTTTTCTGAGTTTTGCCTGTGCGTATTTTATTTCTTACGCATTTCGATCTATCAATGCTGTTATCGCCCCGGAGTTAATTGGCGATCTACATTTGAGCAACGCTCAGTTAGGTCTATTGTCAGCAGCGTACTTTGTTGGCTTTGGTGTTACGCAGATTCCAGTGGGCTTGAGCTTGGATCGATTCGGTCCCCGCCTTACGGAAATGAGCTTAATGATCTTTGCAATTATTGGAGCCTTGATTTTTTCTTGGGCCGATGACTTCATTAGCTTAGTGCTGGGTAGAGCCTTAATTGGTGCGGGGGTTTCTGCTTGCTTAATGTCGGCATTTTCAGGCTTCCGCGCTTGGTTTCCTCTAGAGAAACAAGGTCAATTAGCTTCGGGTATGTTGGTCTTCGGCACCTCAGGCGCGCTCATCACATCTTGGCCAGTGCATGCGGCATTACCTTATCTCGGATGGCGCGGGGTCTTCGTAGTCATGGCGGCATTTTCCTTGCTCGCCATCATTGGTTTGTATTTTGGTTTACCTGTGAAGGCCAGATCGAATGTTGTAAAACAAACATCAAAAAATAGTGAGACTGGTTTTTCTTGGGCTAGCTATAAACCGATTTTGACAAATGCTTTTTTCTGGAGAGTTTTTCCTTTAGGTGCATTTTGTTACGGTGGTTTTATTGCCATTCAAACACTTTGGCTCGGACCATGGCTCAGCAGTGTGATGCGGTACTCGGCTGACAGTACATCGAAAATTTTATTTTGGTTCAACGCAGTTCTATTACTTGCTTACATTTTGAACACGGCATTACTTCCTAGGTTGGCTAAGCATGGCATTAGCACTTTGCGCTATTTAACTTGGATGGTTGCGGCAGCCTTAATCTTTCAGGCATGCGCTTTTTACCTGCGTAGCTCATGGACTTGGGTCTGGTGGTATTTGTTTGCGATAGCATGTGCTTCTTATGTGCTGGCGCAAAGCTTGATTGTTACTTACTTCCCAAAATCGTTTTCTGGACGTGTAAGTACCACCTATAACTTGGCACTCTTTATCGGTGCTTTTGTAGTGCAGTGGGGAATTGGATATTTGGTTGATATCGGAATTGAAGCGGGCTGGTCGCGTTCGAGCGCATTTGATTTAGCGTTGGGAATTTATTTGGCAGTACAGGTGCTTGGATATCTTTGGTTTTTAATTTCACCAAGATTTTTTCCAAGCACACCTTTTGCCGAAGAATAACAACACAGAGAAAACATTAAGCCGATTTTTCCAGTGCCACAACTTTTGCTTCAAGCGCTTCTAGTTTTTCTCTAGTCTTTGCAAGTACCTTGGATTGCAATTCAAACTCTTCGCGCGTTACTAAATCCATCTTTTGAAAACCTTGATTCATCATCGCACGCACATTCTTTTCAATTTCTTGTGCGGGTGAGTTGCGAATAGCATCTCCTACCTTGTTTTGCATATCGCTGGCAATGCGCTGAATTTGTTCGAGGATTTCGCCTGGTTTTTGCATGATTTGAGCCGCCCTAAGATGGTTAACGTTGCATAAAAGATACATCTACCATTTTAGTTTGTAAGGCTATTTTTGCCCAAAAAAGCTCTTAAACAGCTAAAAATAGGGTAAATGTAGTATTTTGGTGCACTTGTGTGCACCTTTTTGGGGCTATAGCCTTAACAGAGTGCATCAATTTAAAGCACCAGCATTCCAAACCTCGATCATCACTCCATGCATCAAGCATTTATCCCTTTTTTGATTACAACTAGTAAGGAGTTACACATGAAAGCATTACAGAAGACAGCAATCTCTGCAGCAGCAGTAGCGTTGCTGACAGGTCTCTCGGTATCGGCATTTGCTGAAGACGCACCTGCAGCGGATGCTCCAGAAGTTAGTCCAGTGACAGCTAACGTAACTGTTGCAAGCAGCTACATCTATCGTGGCATCACTCAGTCAAATAACAAGCCAGCAATTCAAGGTGGCTTTGACTACGCTCATGAAAGTGGTTTCTATGTAGGTAACTGGAATAGCTCGATCAGCTGGATTAGCGATGAATATACTAATGGTGGCATTGCTAAGCAATCTGCCCCTGCAACTTCTGCCCCGATTGAAATGGACTTCTATGCCGGTTTCAAGAAAGAGTTGATTGGCGAAGGTTTTGCTAGTGACTTCGGTGTATTGCAATATTACTATCCTACAACTGGTTTGGGTGGTGTTGTAAGTCAATCCACTGTCAATGCTAATCCTGGCTTCCGTCAGGCCTCTGGTGTTAACCCAAGCACAACAGAATTGTATGCGGCGCAGAACTTTACCGCTGGTCCTACCACTGGCTTTTTCAAGTTCTCATACGCTGTTAGCAATCTGTTCGGCATTGAGAATTCTAAAGGTTCGTTTTATCCAGATTTGACTGCTAACTATGACACCGGTATGTATGGCGTTACTGTAAATGCACACGTTGGGTATCAGTACGTTCCAAACAATATTGTTGTAACTGCTACCACTGCTCTTGCAAATGCTGGCACTTACAACTGGAGCTATGCTGACTGGAAATTGGGCTTAACTAAAGACTTTGGTGGTGGCTTGTCTGGTTCTGCATATTACACAGGTACTAGCGCACAGAAGGTTGGCTCAAATTACATCTACTCAACACCTAATGGCGGTAATGCTGGACGCGCTAATGCTGTAGTTGCCCTTACTAAAACTTTTTAATTCATTTTCCTGAACGGAGAAACGTATGAAATTAATTACCGCAATCATCAAGCCCTTCAAGCTTGACGAAGTGCGCGAAGCTCTCTCGGAAGTGGGGGTTTCGGGCATTACCGTTACTGAAGTTAAAGGCTTTGGTCGTCAAAAAGGTCACACCGAGTTGTATCGCGGTGCTGAGTATGTTGTTGATTTTTTACCTAAGGTAAAAATTGAAGCCGCTGTTGAAGACGGCATCTTGGAGCGTGCGATTGAAGCAATTGAAAAATCTGCACGTACAGGCAAGATTGGTGATGGCAAGATTTTTGTCTCTCCAGTGGAGCACGTCATTCGCATTCGTACCGGTGAAACCGGTGCGTCAGCACTTTAAAGAGAGGTTCAAAATGTTAACTTGGATGAAACGACTCGTTGCTGGTGGTGCCATGGCCTTGGCTATTGGCGCAACTGGTGTGATGGTTACTTCGCCAGCGCATGCTGATGAAGTTAAAAAACCTGCTGTTACAGTTCCTGCAGCTGCCCCCGCAGCGGCTCCAGCCGCCGCCGCTCCTGTAGACACAGTCAACAAAGGCGATACTGCTTGGATGCTGGTTTCCACAGCATTAGTGCTGTTGATGACGCTTCCTGGTTTGGCTTTGTTTTACGGTGGTTTAACACGTAGCAAAAATATTCTGTCAGTTTGTATGCAGTGTTTCATGGTGTTCTCTGTGATTACGGTGTTGTGGGTCTTCTACGGCTACAGCTTCGCATTCACGGAAGGTGGACCATTTATTGGTGGACTTGATCGTCTGTTCTTGGCTGGCTTGACTCCAGACTCAATCGCAGCAACCTTTAGTAAGGGTGTTGGCATTCCTGAGTATGTATTCATGGCTTTCCAAGCAGTGTTCGCAACCATCACTTGCTGCTTGATCATTGGTTCCTTTGCTGAGCGCGCTAAGTTCTCCGCAATCTTGGTGTTCATGATCATTTGGTTCACATTCAGTTATTTGCCAATCGCTCACATGGTTTGGTTCTGGCCTGGTCCTGACGACATTAAAGATGCTGCATCACTCGACGCAATTACTGCTCGTGCTGGTTGGTTGTGGCAAAAAGGTGTTCTCGACTTTGCTGGCGGTACTGTTGTTCACATCAATGCTGCGGTTGCTGGCTTGGTTGGTTCATTCGTTATCGGCAAGCGTCTTGGTTACGGCAAAGAAGCAATGAAGCCACATAACTTAGTTTATGTAATGACTGGTGCCGCACTCTTGTGGTTCGGTTGGTTTGGTTTCAATGCCGGCTCAGCACTCGAAGCAAACGGTAGCGCTGCATTGGCATTCGTTAATACTTATGTAGCTACTGCCGCTGCTGTATTGGGCTGGTCATTTGCCGAGTGGATTCTCAAAGGTAAGCCATCCATGTTGG
>Ga0316222_1004166_pt1 | contig 13439 bp, 14 predicted proteins | sample TBH18011metaG_FD_206008 | JGI IMG/M metagenome (GOLD analysis project Ga0316222, IMG submission 206008) | Freshwater microbial communities from Trout Bog Lake, Wisconsin, USA - TBH18011 | ecosystem: Environmental > Aquatic > Freshwater > Lake > Hypolimnion/Profundal zone | place: USA: Wisconsin... | reverse complement strand
GGAGCGCCACCAGCCTGCGCAGAGGCGGGCTGACTGGCCCGTGCCAACGCAATGGCCATTACCTGGTGACCGCCTGAGCAGGCTACAAATGTCTTGGTCGAGTCGGGAAGAACAACCGCATCCGCAGCTCCGGGGCAGCCCTCGAAGACGGCGCGCACCCGCTGCGTCGCCGGGTCGAACAGGCTCACGGAGTTCCCACTGCGGTTGGCGACTACCAGCGTCTTCCCGTCCGGGGAAATGCGAGCCGCTGCGGGCTCCTCACCTGCGCCGATACGGGCCACTTCCCGGCGTGCTTTCAAATCGACAACAGAGATCGAGTTGGACCCTGCATTGGCCACATAAGCCAGCTCGCCGGCCGGGTCCACTTCGATAGAAACTGGCTGCCGGTGCAATCCAATGGTCGCCGCCACGGCGTTGTTTTCAGCGTTGATCACTGAAATCGAACCCAGCCCCCCGGCAACGCCATAGTTGAGCACGTATACCTCATTCCGGGTTGGGCTGGCCGCCACGGCCACGGGATTCTGGCCCACCGCTACTTCGCGGTCCACGCGCACATTCACCACGTCCAGCACGGTAACAGTGCCGCTGCCGCCGTTCGTTACGTAGGCATACTCGCGATAGTCGGGCGGGTACTGCGGAAAGTCGTGCGTGCGGCAGCCTGCGAGGGCAAGCGCAATCACGCCCAAAGCTAAAAGGCCCACCGCAGTGGCAACCCTCGGATTCATCGCGTTCAAACGGCTTTTCAATTCAGGAGCCTTTGCCTGCATCATAAATGCCCAGCCGGGAATATTACCTGGCCAGGGCGTCAACGTGTATGCCGCGTGGCAGTGTACGGTCCACAACCGGAGCAATCTGGCCTATCTCGTCCATCATGCGGGCAAACTGGTCGGGGTAAATGGACTGCGGTCCGTCAGACAGCGCATTTTCGGGCTGGTGATGCACTTCCACTATGATGCCATCCGCGCCAGAGGCCACCGCCCCCCGCGCCATGGGCAGCACGCTGTCGCGCCTGCCGGTGCCGTGGCTCGGGTCCACCAGGATGGGCAGGTGGCTCAGCCGCTGCACGGCCGGAATAATGCTCAGGTCAAGCGTGTTGCGAGCATGATCGGCAAACGTGCGTACGCCGCGCTCGCACAGTATCACGTCGTAGTTCCCCTCGCTCATCACGTACTCGGCGGACATCAGAAATTCTTCCAGCGTAGCGCTCAGGCCGCGCTTCAGCAGCACCGGCCTGCGCAGCTTGCCTGCCTTTTTCAGCAGAGAGAAGTTCTGCATATTGCGCGCGCCAATCTGGATCACATCGGCCCACTCCGCCACCAGTTCCAGGCTTTCGGTGTCAATGGCCTCAGTAACGATGCGCAGCCCATAGCGCTCGCGAATCTCTGCCATAATGCGCAGCGCCTCAAGGCCGAGGCCTTGGAATGCATAGGGAGAGGTGCGAGGTTTGTATGCGCCGCCACGGAAGAACTGCGCGCCTGCGGCTGCAACCTGCTCTGCGATGGCAAAGGCCTGCTCGCGGCTTTCAATAGAACATGGACCGGCAATGATAGCCAGGTCACGGCCGCCGATGGAGGCGTCTGTTCCCGCAAAACGGATGATGGTGTCTTCTTCTTTTACGTCCCGGCTGGCCAGCTTGTAGGGCTTTGATACACGGATGACCTCAGCAACACCTGAAAGCTCTTCCAGGTTGCCGCGGTCAACTTCGCCCTTGTTGCCTGTAATGCCAATTGCCGTACGCTGGGCCCCGGGAAGGGGATGAGCCCGGAAACCCAAATGCTCGATATGCTCGCAGACTGCCTGGATTTGCTCCGGCGTGGCCTGGGCTTTCATGACTACTAACATGCTTGACCCTCAAACTTCCAGTCTAGCGGCTGGACTGATCAAGGGCAATTGCTGCCGGGTAGCTGAGGCCTCTGCGGGCGCTTGCTCTACCTGGGTTAGGGGTTAATCCTGCGCCAACAACTCTCGTGCTGGGTGGCGCGCATCCGCAAATGCTCAGTCGCCTTCTTCAGTCGATTCAGCGCTTGAGTTGGCGGCAACAATAGCTGGGGCAACAACCATACCTATAAAGGCCAATGCGATTAAAAGGTCATGCATGGAATATCTCTCCTTGTGCGGCTCTTTGCAGCCTGTCCACAAATGAATCATCATCCGGATTCGATATTTCCGAAATACCACTTAGACCATGCTGCGCGACAATCCAGTGCTATAGCCTACTCACCCAAAGGTGGTATACGCCCTGCAAAGCGCAAAAAAGGCCCCTGATAGGGCCTTCTTGAGTTTGATTAAGTTGTTCAATTAAATCATGTTGACTGCGCCTATCGCTCTTGTAAGACAATCAGCATGGCCAATGTTTCTTGGGGAGTGCGGCCTTTGCAAAACCAAAAAATCTCAAAATGCGACTGATGGTTCAGCCCCGAGCGGGATATTGTCTCCCAATCGGGGCCTGTTCATCAGCGCAATTACCGCTGGCTTTGGCTCGTTTGCGCGCCATCACGCTTCTGCGCACGCCACTTCAAGCCCAGCCAGGCCACATAGCCCAGTTGAATGGCCCAAGTAATTACATAAGCGGCAACGGTGAACTGGTGATCGAGTATCGCTCTTGTATCCACAATCTTCTCCTTCTACTTTTCTCGTCTGTTGCGGGAAATCACGCGTCGAGCGCGTCCTGTGCTTCCTGGGCTGCAATCTTCTGTTGCTGGCGCTCCACTTGGTAGCGCAAAGCCAGAATCAGTACTCCCCAGGCCAGCCAGGCCACGATATTCCAGCTGAATGCCGCCAGCATCGCTGGGTCCTTGATGCCGGAGTCCGGTCCACCGCCAAAAACCGGCGCAGGATGCTGCGTGCGCCACCAGCGGTTCGACATGTATACGATGGGCACGTCAAGGGCGCCAAAAATACCCAGCACGGCAGCCAGCGTCTGCACCTGCGGCCCAGCGGCAAACCGGCGCAACAGCAGGTAGCTCACATAAATCAGCCACAGCACCAGTGTGGTCGTCAGGCGCGCGTCCCACGTCCACCAGATGCCCCAGGCACGGCGGCCCCACAGCGGCCCGGTAATCAGCACCACTGTGCAAAACACCACGCCCACCTCGGCCCCGGCCAGCGCCCAGGCGTCAGAGACTTGCGCCCAGACCGGCTGGTTGCGGCGGAAGCCGAGAAAGCCAATGGAGCCGATCAGGCTGATGGCGAAGAACAGGAACGCCACCATCGCCGAGGGCACATGGTAGTAGAAGATGCGCTGCACTTCGTGCATGGTCTGCTCTTCAGGAGCAACGTAAATAGCCTGGTAAAAACCCCAGACCATAAGGGCGATGGTAGCCACGGCGTAGAGACTGATTGCAATTTTCTTCATGGGGAAATCCTGGTGGAACGTATTCCAGTGTACGACGTCCGCGGCGGGTCTGACCCTGCGGAAGATGACTGAATGTTGGCTCAAGCGGCTTGCTGGCGCGGCTTTACCTTGTTGATTGACTTGCTTCTGGACGCGACCCAAAGATCGTGACCGCTTTGCAGGCCAATCCAGAACTGGGCGGAGTTGCCAAAATAGCGGCCTAGACGCAGAGCGGTGTCGGCGGTAATCCCGCGTTTGCCGCGCACCAGATCGTTGACCCGCGGAGCCGAGATGTGCAGTTCTTTAGCAAGCCGGTAAGCGCTCAGACCCAGCGGTTCCATGAACTCCGTGAGGAGAATCTCGCCGGGATGAATCGAGAACGCAAAGGGAATTTTGTCCATGGCTCTTCCTAGTGATAGTCCACGAGTTCTACATCGGTTGCATCGCCATCATGCCACACAAAACAGATGCGATATTGGTCGTTGATGCGTATGCTGTGCTGGCCTTTACGATTTCCCGACAACCGCTCCAGACGATTGCCACCCGGAACAGCAAGGTCCGCAAGGCTTGTTGCCCATTGCAGAATGGCGAGCTTCTTAAGTGCTGTTAACCGGATATTTGCTGGAATGTGACGGCTCTTGCCCATCTCCCAGAGCAACTCCGTGTCCGCGTTATTGAAGCTCTTGATCACTGGGAATAATAACGAATTCCGTTATGAACGTCAATCGTTACGAAAGCTGCTCCTACTCCGCGTGCAGCACCACATCAAACAGCAGCAGGCACACCGTCGTAAAGATGATGTCGTAGCCCAGCAGCAGCTTGATCCACAGGCTCGGGTCGTTGTCGCCGGTAAGAATCGAGGTTGTCGCCAGCACCATCGCCAGCAGCGCCGGCATGAAGATCGGGAACAAAATCAGCGGCAGCAGCAGCTCGCGGTTCCGGCTGCGGATAGAGAGCGCCGCAAAAAACGTTCCGTTGGTCACCAGCGCCCACGTGCCCAGCGGCAGCACCAGCGCCAGTTGCCAGGCCTGTCCCTCAATGTGCAGGTTATAGAACACCAGAAAAACCGGTGCCAGCATCAACTGAACGATTGAGACAAATAGAAAATTAGCCAGAACCTTGGCCAGGAACAGTTCCGCGCCCGGCGTTGGAGCCATGCGCTGCGCATCCAGCACCTGGTGCCGAATCTCACGCGCCCAGGCCTGGTTCAGTGCGCTCACTGAGGCAAACATCGTGGCTACGCACAGCACTCCACCGGCAATCTCCCGCGAAAAAGCTCCGCGTGGATCAAAGGCCAGAGAGAACAGCACCACCACCAGCAGTGCAAAAAACAGCATCGAGTTCACGGCCTCGCGCGAGCGCCATTCGATGCGCAGGTCCTTCGCCAGGTGTGTCCAAAGGGGACTGGTCATGCGGAGTGTCCCTCCAGGGAAGCCGTCTTATGCGCGTCCTTGGTCAGATCCGCGGTTTGCGCCTCGGCCGCGCGCAGGTAGTCGTCCGGGCTCAGAATCAGCTGCGTGCCGCGCGTTCCCGCAGATACGCTGATCTCGTCAAACAGAATCGCCGTCTCATCCACAAACACCGGATAGGCCTTCTTTGCCCCGAACACTGTAACCCCACCCCGGATGTAGCCGGTCAACGGCTGCACTTCCTTCAGCGATACCATCTCTGCCTTGCGCAGCCCGGCCGCGCGTGCCAGCTTCTTAAAGTCCAGCTCTGCATCCCCGGGGATCACTGCAAAAACATAAGTGCCCACGCCGCCCGTGGTCAGCAGCGTCTTGAACACCTGCTCCGCGGGCATGTTGATCTTCTTCGCCACCGTCGTCGCCGACAGGTCTTCTGGATCCACTTCGTACTCCCGAAGCTTGAAGCAGATACCGAGATTCTCAAGGAACCGTGCGCCGTTCGTCTTCATCCTGTTGGGCTTCCTGGCTCAAATGATGCCACTCGTCCGGCATGCAGCGTCAGCACCCAGTCGGCAATCGGCGCTGCCATCTCTCGCTGATGCGTCGTAATCACAATCGTCCGATTGCTCTGGCGGAACCCCGCCAGCAACTCCACCATCTGCCGCGCGCTTTCCACATCCATGTTTGAGAAAGGCTCGTCCAGCAGCAGCAGCTCCGGCACCGGCAGCAAAACGCGTGCCAGCGAGGTCCGCTGCCGCATGCCCTGTGAATATTGTCCCAATGTCCGCGTCAGTTCGGGGTCCAACCCCACCTGCCTCAGCGCCTCAGCCGGATCAAGACAGGCGCGGCCGGGATAGAGGTTTGAAAAGTAACGCAAATTTTCCTGCGCGGTCAGCTCGTCATAGAGCATCGGTGCGTGGCTCATGTAACCGATGCGCGCACGGGCATCCTGGGGCGCGTGGTCCCCAAACACCGTCACCTTGCCAAAGCTGGGCCGAAGCAATCCGGCCAGTACGCGAAGTAGTGTGGATTTGCCGGCGCCGTTCTCACCCAGCAGAACATAGCAGCGGCCAGGTTCCAGATCGACTGAAACCTGGCGCAACGCCGCAAAGCTTCCAAATAGTTTGGAAACCTGATCGAGCCGGGCGCAATAAATAGAGCTGATGGCCCCGGATGGGCTTCCAGTCACGTTCGCGGTCATGCCAGTCAGTTTGAGGCGGTCTGGTGGTTGGTCGGCCGCAGTGCGGGCGCGCCGCCAGAGGCAGCCGCAGGCTTCGGAGCGGCGGTTGCGGGCTGTGCGGAACCCGGCTGGGCAGGCGCGTACTTGCTGGCGCACTTGGCTTGCAGCACATTCGCATGGAATACCCCGTCGCGCCCGTAAGAACCCTCGGCAAGCGCCTGGGCGTCGTCCTTGAATGTGTCTGGTGGCGGCTCGGAGCCCTTGTAAACAACCTTCAGCAGACGGCCTGAAGGCGCCTTCGGCGAGTGACTTTCAAACTCGTTCAAAACAAAGGTTACATGCGGGCCGCTCTGCTCAATCGATCCTGGCTGAACAAAACCCTCCACACGCAACTGGCTGTGATAGGCCTTGTCACCCAATCCGCCAAGCTCGGCGATCGTCACATAGTAACTCTTGCCGTCGCTGTAGCCGGTAAAGGCCAGCCATCCAATGGTGCCCAAGATAATGGCCGCCGCAGTCCCGATCCGCAAGGTGTTTCCTGAAATTTTCATACTCATCTCAAAGATACGAGCGTCAAGGCTCCCGGTCAACCGCCAGCACCGGCTCCTGCAACTGTAGAAATCTTGATTGAATGGGCGAGGAAATGCGCCCCCCGTGTAACCCGTCCGTCGCGCATGCGCCGCGGGCGCAGCACATGTGGCTCATTCCCTTGGGAATTAGGGTAGAGCGGACGGCAGGGCAGGCAGCCCTATCGTTAAAAATCGTTCCCGTGTGTCCGTGAACGCTGGATCGACGCGGCGACCGCCGGCGAAACGATCATTGCTACAAATGCGAATCCAATTAGAAGATCGAGCATAGCCAGCCTCTCTTTTTCCAATGCCCCTCGACTGCTGCTCCAGGGGGCATCGGCAACCACTCATAACTAATCAGAAGGTAGTTCAGGCGGACCAAACTAGGAATAGCTCTTCCGCGTATGGGCCATGCCACCTTGGTAACAAGGGCTGGAACGTGCCGATCGATTACTGCGCTCTTGCAGGCGCAGCCCAGCGTCAGCGCTGGGCCGTCTCACTCTCAGACGTGGCTGACTGGAGCGGACGCAGGGCTCTGCAGACCTTCTGGAAGGCCTTCTGGACCTTCATCAGAGTCTTCTTGAGGCCAGGAAGCCACAATGGCAGGGGAGGCGACCATGGAGACAAATACGAGAGCAATCAAAATATCGTGCATCGCAGGCTCCTTATACAAAGCGCCGTCAAACCAGGGCGGCGGGAAGTAAAGTAATGTTTAGTAGGCGCTTAGGGTAACCACAGATTACCCCTCTTTAGTAATTAGATTATATTACCAACTTTCAACCTTCCCTCAGCAATTCACATAAATATTTCCCGACTTTTGATTGGTTCTTCTGAATTTGTTGGGAGTATGTATCCCCCGAACGGGGTATGTACGTATCAGAAATTCTCTCCAGGAAAAGTTGGCTAGAAGTTACTTGAGTAATGCCCGAAGGGCTGGAATACATTCGTAAATTTAAGTTTCTAAAGGGCGTAAGCCGCCAGACACCCCATCCTTGACCGCTTCTTTTGCGGGCAAAGTTGAGAATGAGATGCCACTATTTTATTGCTGGATCCAGAGAGCCAATCAAAAAGCTCTCAGGCGTGTTCTTCGGGCATCGCTTCAAAAATAGCTCGTGCCCGGCAGCCTGCAAGCCAAAGCTTCAGGTATGTTGATCGGGAGACTTGGCGCGCCAGATTGTCGCCAATATGGCCGGTCCCACCACCATCACCACAAAAGCCATGCCCAGCAGGAAATCAAACATGGGAAAACCCCTCAACGGAACGCAATCCTGTGCGTCGCCGTGAATCGAGAATAATAGCGCAAAAAAACAACCTCTGCCCAAACCTTGGTAGTAGCAATATCGGCAAAGTCCTGTGGGAATTTAGCCAAAATCTGCCAAATACGCGCCTTACCGGCCAAGATCCAGTGTCATCGCTGCGCGGTCAAGTGCCTCCGCAAGCACGGCCAGTTGCCGCGCCGCTAAACTGGCGTTCCCGGCGTCTAGTGCTTCGTTCACTCCCGGAACCTCAACGGCTGCGTAGCCGCTGAACTCGCCTGGAGCGTAAATGGTGTGCCGATACCATGGCCGGTTCGGCAGCCCCGCCTCGCAGAGGAACGCCGATTCAGTCTGTCGGAGTACTCGGTTGAGGCGGGTCAGGTCTCCTGAAGGGGCCTTCTGCAGGTTGTACATCCTTCGCGCCGCTACGGTCAGGCGGGCCGTGGCGGCCAGCGCCGGGGCAAAATCGATCGAATCCATCCCGGCATCGGCGGCCTTGCGCCTCGCCGTTTCAATGTAGGCCCCAATCTCCCGCGCATACGTCACATAGTCGTAGGGCAGCACGTCGGCGTCAGCCATGCGCACGGTCTCCAGCCCAAACACCCGCGCCATCTGCTGCAAGTAAACAAACTTGGGGTCGGCGATCTGTTTGAACCACTTGTAGTCGTCGAATACAGAGTGGTATACGCCATACGGCCCATCTGAGCTGATATCGGTCGCGGGCACGCCCACATGCTGAAAGAAAGGTGTGAAGTCAGACCCGGAGCCCAGATCCCCCACATGAACCTCTTCCGAAGCTGAAGCCGACCGGCCATTGCGGTGTTCGTTCGCGGAGGCGGTCTTGATTCGCCATTGCTGGTAAACCGTGCCGGTAATCGGACTGCTGACCGAGCGCGTCACTTCGCGAACAAACTGCTTCAGCGAGGGCACGGCGGCGGCTGAAAAGCTCGGCCCTGCCACCGCTGTATCCATATTGAAGTAGGCCACCGCCCGCTCCAGCATTCTGCCATGCTGCTCCACCCATTCGGTGGACCCGATCAGTCCCTCTTCCTCGGCATCCCAACTGCAAAACAACAGAGTCCGCTTGGGGCGCCAGCCCTGCCGCAGCAGCGCGCCGATGCCGTGTACGGACTCGAGCATGGCCGCCGTCCCGCTGGACGGATCCACCGCGCCATATACCCAGGCATCTCGGTGGTTCCCGGCGATCACCAACTCGTCCGGGTAATCCGTGCCCTTCACTCGTCCAATCACGTCCCAGATAATCCGTCGCTGGTAGTCCTGTTTTGAGTACAGGTGAACCCGCACCGCCCCCTGTCCTCCGCTTTGTCCAAGGTGATAGCGAAACGGCAATGATCCCTGCCAGTTTTGCGGTGCAGACGGCCCCTTCATCGCCTGCAAAATCGGCGCAGCATCGTGGGAGCTGATCGGGATGGCGACGATGTTCGGTTGATTGCCGCCTGGCCCTTTAAAGTCTTTCAGGCGTGCCGAGTCGGGTAGGCCAGGTGTCGATGCAATGCCTGGTGTTTCAGGGTCGCCGGGATATTCGAACATGTACTGCACTGAGCCGCGCTGAACCCCTGTCTCTGGCCGCCACGCGCCAATGGGCCAAACGTCTCCCTTCGAGTAGCCGTCGTCCAGTGGATCAGAGTAAAGCAGTACGCCAGCCGCGCCGCGCCGTTCCGCTAGATAAACCTTCACGCCGCGAAAGTTTGAGCCATATCGAACCAGAACAATCTTGCCGTGCAGATCAATGTGCTGCGCCGCCAGCAGGTCAAAGTCTTCAAGCCGCCCATAGTTGGCGTAGACCACGTCGCCCGTAACGTCGCCAGATCCCGACGAAGCGCTGAACGGCATCACCGCCCGAGGGTCGTCTTGCCCTGGATCGCCTGCAACATGCTCGCGTGCGGGGCCGCTCATTAGCAGATGGCCAGTCCCGTCAAAGGCCTCCAGACGCTCGGCGATGGGCTGGTTCAGCAACACCCGGTAGGGAACAATTTCGGTGTCAAACCCGGCTGCCCGAAACTTCTGCGCCACATACTGGGCTGTCTTGCGATCTCCCGCTGTTGCTGCCATGTGCGGCTGTGCGGTTAGAAACTTCAGATGCTGGCCCGCCAGCCTCGCGTCCGGCACGGCCAGAAATCGCTCCTCGACCTTCGCCTGTGCTCCAAAGTTACGGTACCCAAACACCTCGGCAGGAGCCGCGGTTTGGGCCGCAGTCAGTCCGTGCGCAAGTGCAAAAAAAAACAACAGTGCCAACGGGGCGCGCACAGGCATTGATCGAATCCTTCCCGGAACGGCAGTCAGGTTTCCCAGACTCATGCGCCTGTGGACCCAAAGGCCATTTGTGATTCTCGCGGCTGCCCCGCGTGGCTGACTGTGACCTATGCCACAGGCTGGCCGCAATGGGCGCAACGTCGCGCTGCCAGCGGAATTTCGCTCAGGCACTCAGGGCACGCTTTGGTCGTGGGCGCAGTTACCGGCTCAGGCTTCTTCACCTTGGCAAGTATCGTATTCAGAGGCAAAACAATGCCGAAATACACCACGCTGGCTACAATCAAAAATGCGATCGTTGCATTCAGAAAGTTGCCCACCATAATCGGCGTGCCATTCAACTTGAGCACCACTCCGCTGAAGTCCGGCTTGCCTGCGATCGCCGCGATCAGCTGCGTCAGCACGTCTTTCACCAGCGAGGTCACAATCGCATTGAAAGCCGCGCCAAGAATGACGGCCACAGCCAGATCCACCACATTACCGCGTAGAACAAAATCTCGAAATCCCTTAAGCATTGCTTCCTCCCACCGCCTTCTATTCTGCCCCATGCTACACGGCAGGCAGCGCTGATGGAAGACGTGCAGCCAGGGCTCTCTCTACAGGTAGACCCACAAGAACAGAACCATGCCCAGAATCATCAGTTCGCAGTAGAGAAGGATGAGTGCCCCCGCGTGGTAAAAACTCCATCGGCGCTCCAGGCAGCGCGCCGTCTCCACCATCGCCCAGCAGGCAAAAGGCACTACGGCAACCTGCCAGTTTGAAGCGTGCAGCGCCGCGACGTCCGGGAACCCGGCCAGGCGCATGCTTACCGCCAGCGCACCCAGCGCCAGCAGGGTGCCGCGCGTGAGGGACCGTTTGTGAATCCGGAACAGCATTGGGCGGGGAAGCGCCACAACGCTAGTTTAGCGGGACCAGCCTAAGCTCCGGCGCTCTCCATCGCTTTGAGCGACGCGATATACGGTGCCTGCAGCACGCCGCGCTCGGTCACAATGGCGGTTACATACTTTGCCGGGGTCACGTCAAACGCGGGATTGCAGATGCCCACTCCGTGCGGCGTTAGTTGCTTCCCGCCGTGGTGGGTTACCTCAATCTGCGGGCGTTCCTCAATCGGGATGGCTTCGCCGGTCGCGGTGGCCATATCCACAGTGGACCACGGCGCTGCCACGTAAAACGGAATCCCGTGCTCCTTGGCCAGAATCGCCACGTTATAGGTGCCGATCTTGTTCGCTACGTCGCCGTTAGCCGCAATGCGGTCTGAGCCCACAACCACGGCCTGGATGCGCCCCGCCTTCATCAGGCTCGCGGCCATGTTGTCGCAGATCACGGTGGTCGGAATGTTATCCGTCATCAGCTCCCACGCTGTCAGCCGAGCGCCCTGCAAAAACGGCCGCGTCTCGTCGGCATACACGTGGATCTTCTTGCCCTGCTCCACCGCCGAGCGAATCACGCCCAGAGCCGTGCCGTAGCCGCATGTAGCCAGCGCCCCGGCGTTGCAGTGGGTCAGCACGCCGCCCTCGGCCGGCAGCAGCGCGCCGCCAAATGCGCCCATTGTCTTGCAGGCGGCAATATCTTCTTCATACATCGCGTGAGCTTCGGCCAGAATCCTGCTTTGCACCTGTGCCAGTGTTGCCCCGCTGACCAGCAGATTTGCAAACAGACCCTTCATGCGGTCAATGGCCCAGAACAGGTTTACCGCCGTCGGGCGCGTCCCGGCCAGCCGCGCGCAGATTTGCTCAAACTCGGGCGCTAACTCCTGCGGCGTAGTGGCCTTGGTCTCCTTTGCCCCCAGGGCAATGCCATAGGCGGCAGAGACGCCGATCGCCGGAGCGCCGCGCACCACCATCGTCACAATCACATCGGCTACTTGTTCATAGGTAGTGGCCAGCACGTAGCTCTCCTCAAGAGGGAGCTTGGTCTGATCGATAAAGCGAACGCCTTCAGGGGTCCAGGTAAGTGTGGGAATCATGCATATCCAGTGTAAATGGCTGCAGGCAGGCAATTGTCGCGCCAGGCTCTCCATGCCGTATCGCGCTTGCAGCCTCTCCCCTTTCCGCTGGACGCGCCAATGCCCCAATGCTTTAAAGTTGTTTCGGTACTTTTCCAGGCAGTTATCCCATCTCTCTATTCGTCCCGGCTGCCTGCCAGCCGCAGGTGCAAGCGCGGGAATTGGGCAATTGGCAAAACAAAAAGACTAGGCACTCTTTTCAAGGAAGCGGAGGAACACCTCTCATGGCAACACGATCCACACCACAGGCGGCCGCAAACACCCCCAATTACACGGGCCCGTTTATCACCGTCGCCGTTCTCTTTGGCATCTTCGGATTTCTCACCAGCCTCAACAACGTCCTGGTCAAAAAGCTTGAAGACGTCTTCACTCTCTCTCACGGTGGGGCCATGCTGGCCACGGCGGCCTGGTTCTTCGCCTATCTCGTCTTCTCCGTTCCCTCGGCCAAGTTGATCAAAATGGTGGGCTACAAGCGCACCATGGTCATCTCGCTGCTCGTCATGTCCTGCGGCGCTCTGCTCTTTATCCCCGCGGCAAACATGGTCAGCTTTCACATGACGCTCTTCGCCATCTTCGTGCTGGCCTCGGGCGTCTGTGCGCTTCAGACCTCGGCCAATCCCTACGTATCCATCCTCGGCCCTGAGAAAAGTGCCCCCGCCCGCCTCACCCTGGCCCAGGCATTCAACTCCATCGGTTCGCTGGCCGCCCCGTGGGTCGCCGGCATCTTTATTCTCTCCAGTTCCAGCGCGCCCTCTGACCCCACCGTCACGGCTCACATGCTGCGCGGACCGTACATCGCTATTGCCGGTGCGCTCCTCATCCTCGGCCTGACAGTCATGTTCATGCACCTGCCCCACATCGCCTCCGCCAGCCCCGAGGACGGTGAGGTCGTGTCCGACAAGAGCATCTGGTCCTACTCCCACACCATCCTGAGCATGGTCGGCATCTTCTTCTATGTTGGCCTCGAAATCGCTCTGGCCGCCATTACCATCCAGTTCTGCCTCTCCCAGGGAATGACCAAGGTCGAGACCGCCAGCCTCATGGTCAGCCTCTTCTACCTCGGCATGATGGTTGGCCGCCTCCTCGGCAGCTTCATCATGGTTTGGATCAAAGCTGAAAAGCTGCTCGTCATCCTCGGCTTCCTCGGCATCGCGCTGCTCCTTACCGCCATGTTCACCCATGGGCACCTGGCCATCGCTTGCCTGGTACTCACCGGCATCGCCAACTCCGTCATGTATCCCAACATCTTTGCCTTGGGCATTGCCGAACTTGGCCCCCTGACCAGCAAGGGATCGGGCGTAATCACCATCGGCAACGTCGGCGGAGCCATCATCCCTCCGCTCTTCGGACTGCTGGCTGACAAGGTCGGAATTCAGTACGCCTTTGTCATTCCCATCGTCGGCTACCTCTACGTCGCC
>Ga0316222_1004163_pt1 | contig 13443 bp, 17 predicted proteins | sample TBH18011metaG_FD_206008 | JGI IMG/M metagenome (GOLD analysis project Ga0316222, IMG submission 206008) | Freshwater microbial communities from Trout Bog Lake, Wisconsin, USA - TBH18011 | ecosystem: Environmental > Aquatic > Freshwater > Lake > Hypolimnion/Profundal zone | place: USA: Wisconsin... | reverse complement strand
CGACGCCAGCCGCCACAGCCCGGAATCCCACGGCTTTTTCGCCAAGGTCAAGGAGCTGTGGCAGGATTTGACCGAGTAGGGGTTGGCACTGACGCCAGGATGCGCATATCTTATGCGCATCCCCCCTGCGGAGAGCGCCGATGAACGCCCTGTTCGACGCCAAGGCGCCCAAGCGCGCCGTCAATGTCTCGGTCAACGAGGATCTGCTGCGCCAGGCCAAGGCGCTGGGCATCAACCTGTCGCAGGCGATCGAGGGCCAGTTGGAGCGGCTGGTGCGCGAGGCCAAGGGCAAGGCCTGGGTCGAGGAAAGCCGGGAGGCGATCGAGCGGCGGCGGGAATGGGTCGAACGCCGTGGGCTGTGGAGCGACGGGATGAGGCTGTTCTGATGGCCCAGTTCGACGTCCATCCCAACCCCAACCGTGCCAGCGCCGAAGAGATCCCTTACGTCGTCGATATCCAGGTGGATTTTCTCCGGGATTTGCCCACCCGGGTGCTGGTTCCGCTGGTTCGCGACATCCCGGGGGCGCAGCCGACCCGTCATCTCAATCCCAGCTTCGAGATCGACGGCGAACGGCTGGTGCTGTTGACCGACCAATTGGCCGCTTTGCCAGCCAAGGTGCTGGCGCCGGCCGTCGCCTCGGTGGCATCGCGGCGAGACGAAATCGTCGCAGCGCTTGATTTTCTGGTCACCGGCATCTGACAATCGCCGGTACCGAATTGGGGAGAGTTCGATCATGAAAATCGGGATTGTCGGCTGCGGTGGCCGGATGGGGCGGATGCTAGTCGGCGCCGTGCTGGAGGCCGAGGGCTGCACCGTCGCCGGTGGCACCGAACGGCCGGGCTCCGACGCGGTGGGACGCGACCTGGGCGAATTGGTCGGACGCGGCACCCTTGATCGCATGGTCGGCGACGATCCCAAGCTGCTGTTCGAGGCCTCGGACGTGGTGATCGACTTCACCTCGCCCTCGGCCACCCTGCTCCATGCCGGCTTGGCCGCCGAGACCCGCACCGCCCTGGTGGTCGGCACCACCGGCTTGAGCCCGGAGGATGAGGCCGAGCTGAAGGCCGCCGCCGACCGCACCGCCATCGTCTATGCCCCCAATTATTCGGTCGGGGTCAACCTGCTGCTGGCCCTGACCGAGCGCGCCGCCGCCATCCTGGGCGATGATTACGATATCGATATTCTTGAGATGCACCATCGCCACAAGGTCGATTCCCCCTCGGGCACCGCGCTGGGCCTCGGCCGCGCCGCCGCCCACGGGCGGAACGTGGCGTTGGACTCGGTGTGGCGGAAAAGCCGCGACGGCCTGATCGGGGCGCGGCCGCGGGGCGAGATCGGCTTCGCCACCCTGCGCGGCGGCGACGTGGTCGGCGACCACACGGTGATCTTCGCCGCCGACGGCGAACGGCTGGAACTGGGCCACAAGGCCTCGAGCCGGGCCGTCTTCGCCAAGGGCGCCGTGCGCGCCGCCCTGTGGACCCACGGCAAGGGACCCGGCCTCTACGCCATGCGCGACGTACTGGGGCTGTAGGGAGATAGGGGGACACAATACTGAACTGACGAGTTCAGTATTGTGTCCCCTATCCTGGCTCAGACGCTGGTGTCGACCTGATCGCCCAGCGGCAGCTTGGGGCCGCCCTTGGCGATCGCCACCAAGGCGGGGCGGAGCAGGCGGTCCTGGATGGTGTAGCCCTGCTGCATGACCATCGCCACCGTGCCCTCCGGCTGGCTGGGATCCTCCATCTCCATCATCGCCTGATGGAAATTGGGGTCGAAGCGGCTGCCCTGGGCGGCGATCAGCTTGATGCCGAAGCGCTCCAAGGTCGCCAGCAGCTCGCGCTCGGTCAGCTCGACGCCGGTGCAGAGGGTGTTGGCGACGTCGTTGCCTTCCCGCGCCGTCGGCGGCGCCGCGTCGAGCGCCCGGCGCAGATTGTCGGCGACGCTGAGCATGTCCTTGGCGAAATTGCCCACCGCGTACTTGCCGCGATCCTCGGCCTGCTGCTCCAGCCGGCGGCGGACGTTTTCGGTTTCGGCCTTGGCGTAGAGCAGCTCGTTCTTCAGCCGCGTCACCTCGGCTTCGAGCTTGACCCGAGGGTCCTCGGCGGCCGGCGATTCGGCGGCGGCGGCCGGAGCCTCGGCCGGGGCGGCGGCGGGCGTCGGGGTGAGCGGGGTGTCGTTGTGCTGATCCTGGGTCATTGCGTCCTTCTTGGCATTGCTTTTGAAATCAACCGATCAGACGGCCAATTACCTTGGCGGTGTAATCGACCATGGGAATGATGCGGGCGAAATTGAGCCGTTGCGGCCCAATCACGCCGATGGCGCCGACGATGCGTTCGCGCGAATCGCGATAAGGAGCGACGATCATCGAACAGCCGGTGACCCCGAAAAGTTCGTTCTCGGAGCCGATGAAGATCTGCACCCCTTCGGCCTTGGTGGTCAGTTCCAGCAGGCGGAGGAATTGCTGGCTGGTCTCCAGCGCCTCGAACAGCGAGCGGATGTGCTCGAGATCCTCGAGCGCGGTGACGTCCTCGAGCAGATGCGAGGTGCCGCGCACGATCAGCGCCGAGCGGCTTTCGCCGCCGGCCCAAGTGGCCAGGCCGGCCTCGACCACCCGCTTGGTCAGGGCGTCCAGCTCGTTGCGCTGGTCCTCCAGCTCGGCCAGGACGGTGTCGCGAATGTCGTCGAGCGAACGGCCGGCCAGGCGGGAGTTCAGATAATTGCCGGCCTCGACCAGGGCCGAGGGGGTAACGCCGTCGGGCAGGTCAAGGATGCGGTTCTCGACCAGGCCGTCCTCGGTGACCATCACCACCAGGGCGCGGCCGCGCCCCAGCGAGACGAATTCCAAGTGCTTGAGCGAGCGCTGCATCTTCGGCGCCACCACCATGCCGGCGCAGCGCGACAGCCCCGACAGCGCCCCGATCGCCTCGGACAGCACCTGCTCGACGCTTTTGCCGGCGGCGCGGCACTGGACGTCGATGCGGGCGCGCTCGTCGTCGCCAAGGCCGCCCAATTCCAGCAAGCCATTGACGAACATGCGCATGCCGGCCTGAGTCGGCAGCCGCCCGGCCGAGGTATGCGGCGCGTAGAGCAGGCCGGCGTCTTCCAGATCGGCCATGACGTTGCGGATGGTGGCCGGCGACAGCGTCGTCACCAGCCGGCGCGACAGCGTGCGCGAGCCGATCGGCTCGCCGGTCGCCACATAGGCTTCGACCACATGGCGAAAGATCTCGCGCGAGCGTTCGTTCAGTTCGCTGATGACCGGGCTTTTGCCGCGCTGCATAGAAACGGGAACCTTCCATGGGACGCGACGGAATCTAGTGATGGCGCGGGGGCGCGTCAACTTGAGGGAATTGCGAGAAAAAATGGCGCTCGCCTGGACGCCGCCGAATTCAGGCGCTAGGGTGCCGCTCCAATCGTCCGACGCCAGAGGAAATGCCATGAGACCGTCCGGCCGCGCGCCCGACCAACTGCGATCCATCATCCTCGAACCTGGCTTCGCCAAGTATGCCGAGGGCTCGTGCCTGGCCCGCTTCGGCGACACCCATGTGCTGTGCACCGCCTCGGTCGAAGAGCGGGTGCCGCCCTTCCTGCGCGGCACCGGCAAGGGCTGGGTCACCGCCGAGTACGGCATGCTGCCGCGCGCCACCCATGAGCGCACCGACCGCGAGGCGGCCAAGGGCAAGCAATCCGGCCGCACCCACGAGATCCAGCGGCTGATCGGCCGCTCGCTCCGGGCGGTGACCAATCTGGCCGCCATGGGCGAGATCCAGGTCAAGGTCGATTGCGACGTGCTCCAGGCCGATGGCGGCACCCGCACCGCCGCCATCACCGGCTCGTACGTGGCGCTGCACCTGGCCTTCCAGAAGCTGGTCGGCCTGGGCATCTTGAAGGCGGTGCCGCTGACCGATCGGGTGGCGGCGGTGTCCTGCGGCATCTTCGAAGGCACCCCCGTGCTCGATCTTGAATATGTCGAGGATTCGGCGGCCCAGGCCGACGCCAATTTCGTCCTCACCGGCCAGGGCGGCATCGTCGAAATCCAAGGCACTGCCGAGGACAAGCCGTTCTCGCGCGACCAGTTCGAGGTGCTGATGCAGCTGGCCGAGAAGGGCGTCACCGAGCTGGTGGCGCTCCAGGGCAAGGCGCTGGGGCTGTAGCCGTGTCCCGCCGCTTTACCGAGAAGCTGCTGGTCATCGCCAGCCATAATGCCGGCAAGGTCCGCGAAATCGGCGAGCTGCTGGCGCCTTACGACACCAAGGTGGTCTCGGCCGGCACGCTGGGCCTGGCCGAGCCGGAGGAGACCGGCGCCAGCTTCGCCGCCAACGCCGAACTGAAGGCCCGCGCCGCCGCCAAAGCCGCCAACCTGCCGGCCCTGGCCGACGATTCGGGGCTGGCGGTCAACGCCCTGGGCGGCGATCCCGGCATCTTCTCGGCCCGCTGGGCCGGACCAACCAAGGACTTCGCCGCCGCCATGGCCCTGGTCAACCAGCGGATGGGCGACGAGCCCGACCGCGGCGGGCGCTTCATTTGCGCCCTGGCGCTGGCCTGGCCCGACGGCCATTGTGAGGTCTTCGAAGGCGTGGTCGAGGGCGAGATGGTGTGGCCGCCGCGCGGCCACAATGGTTTCGGCTACGATCCGATGTTCAAGCCGCTGGGCCATTCCGAGACCTTCGGCGAGATGGACCCCGAGGCCAAGCACGCCATCAGCCACCGCGCCGACGCCTTCCGCAAACTGGTGGCTGGGTGTTTTGGGTAATTAGCCAATGCGGGATCCCGGCTTCGGACTTTATATCCACTGGCCGTTCTGCCTGTCGAAATGTCCCTATTGCGACTTCAACAGCCATGTCGCGGCCTCGATCGACCAGGGGCGCTGGCGTCGCGCGCTGCTGGCGGAACTGGCCTGGTTCGCCGCCGCCACCCCCGGCCGCACCGTCACCAGCATCTTCTTCGGCGGTGGCACCCCGTCGCTGATGGAGCCCTCCACCGCCGCCGCCCTGATCGAGGCGGCTTCCGGCCATTGGCCGCTGGCCGATCGGCTGGAAGTGACGCTGGAGGCCAATCCCTCGACGGTCGAGGCCGGGCGCTTCCGCGATTTCCGCGCCGCCGGGGTGAACCGGCTGTCACTCGGCATCCAGGCGCTGGACGATCGGGCGCTCCGCTTCCTTGGCCGCCGCCACAATCTGGCCGAGGCGATGGACGCCCTGACAATCGCCGCCACCTGCTTTCCTCGTTTCTCTTTCGATCTGATTTACGCCCGCCCCGGCCAGAGCGTCGCCGACTGGCGCGACGAATTGGGCCGGGCGTTAGCCCTGGCCGGCGAGCATCTGTCGCTCTATCAGCTGACCGTCGAAGACGGCACCGCCTTCGCCCCCGCCTTGGCGCGGGGTGATTTCGTCCTGCCCGGCGAGGACGGCGCGGCGGCGATGTTCGAGCTGACCCAGGAACTGACCGAAGCCGCCGGCCTGCCCGCCTACGAAATCAGCAACCACGCCCGCCCCGGCGCCGAATGCCGCCACAATTTGACCTATTGGCTGGGCGGCGATTATCTCGGCATCGGCCCCGGCGCCCATGGCCGCCTCGGCGGCGAGGCGATCCGCCAGCACCGCGCCCCCGAGACCTGGGCGGCGGCGGTGGAGGCGAGGGGCCACGGCACCCACGAGCGCCAGCGCCTGGCCGCCGAGGCCCGAGCCGAGGAAATGGTGATGATGGGCCTGCGCCTGGCCGAGGGCATCGATGCCGCCACCTTCGCCGCCCAAGCCGGCCAGCCATTGTGGCCGCTGCTGTCGGCCGACGGCCTGGCCCGGCTGGAACAGGGCGGCTTCGTCGAACGCACCGCTTGCGGACTGCGCACTACCCCGGCCGGGCGGTTGATCCTCAACGCGGTGATTGCGGCGTTGTTGACCTAGGATCCTGTTGCGCCGACCTCAGAGTTTGGATCAAGCTATTGGTCCGATTGGCGCAAGGACCTGGCGATGGTGGAGAAAGCGATCAGTTTGGCGGTGGAGCGAATGGTGCGGCAGGCGCCCGAGCACCAACCGCTGACCCTGGATCAAGCCGATGCCGATTACATCCTGCACTGCCTGGCCGCGATCACCGCCAGTTTCGATGTCGACGCGCTGCCGTCGCGACCACTGGACCAGGTGCCTGGGCGCGAGCTGATGCGAACGCTGGTCGATCTCCGCACCAATCTGCGGCCAAAGACCGACGAGCAGCAGGAAGCCTGGGCCCAATTGGCCAGCGCCATCCTGCGCGTCGATGTCGCCGCCGCCTTCGCGGCGGAATGGGCTCAGCGCAAAAAGTAGCCCTTACCGCATCACCGGTGCCGCGGCCGGGACCAACCCCGGCACCGCCGGGGTGCCGAAGGCCAGCGCCGCCGGGCTGATTTCCTTGGCGCCACCGCGCATGATCTCGCGCACCGCCAGCGCCCGGTCCGAGGTGCCGTCGGGCAGCAGGCGGAAGATGCCGTCCACCCCGGCGAAACCGTTGGGATTGGTCAACGCCGCTTGGGTGTAGTCGCCCTGACCCTGACGGGCCAGGATCGCCGCCAGGGCGGTGGCGTCGTAGGCGTTGCTGGCGAAATTGCTCATGCGGGACGGCAGCGGACCGAAGGCCTTGAGGTAGCGCGCCTCGAATTCGGCGTGGGCGGCCTGGGCCGGGGCGGCGAACCAGCCCCCCTGCAGCGCCGGCTCGTCGGCCAGGCTGGGATCGTCCCATACCATGGTGCCGAGCAGCCGCACTGGGCCGGGATCGATGCCGTAATAGGTGATCAGCGAGGCGACGCTTTTCAGTCGCACCCCTTCGTCAGGCAGCAGCACGGCGTCGAACGGGGTCGAATTGACGTTCGCGGCTTCGGACGCCGGCTGGTTGCCGCTACGGCCGAGGGTCGCCTTCTTTTCGCGCTCGAGTTCGCCCCGGCGATGGGCGTAATCGGCGAAGCGCTTGGCCACTGGGGTGGGGTCGGCCACCGCCGGATCGTAATACTCGATCTTGACCAGCTGGGCGCCGCCCTCGGCCACCGCCGTCTTCAATTCCTCGACCATGGCGCGGCCGTAGGGGTTATCGGGGGCCAGCACGGCGAAGCGCGAGCGATTTTCGGCCTCGGCCTGGGCCACCACCCGGCGCACCTGCGGCCCGGGCAGGAAGCCGACCGAATAGACGCCATTGCCGAGCACCGAGCGGATGGTGGTGAAGGCCACCATCGGCACCCCTTGCTCGCGCAGCACCGGAGACGCCGCGCTGACCTCGGCCGAGGACAGCGGCCCCAGCACGATATCGGCGCCCTGGGCGATCGCCAGGCGGGCGGCGGCGGCAGCGCCCTCGGCCGTGCCCTTGGTGTCGAGCGGAATCAAATTGAAATGGGTGTCGGCGACCTCGAACAGCGCCAGCTGGGCGGCGTTGGACAGCATCGTGCCCAGCGCGGCGCTGGGCCCGCTCAGCGGCACCAGCAAGGCGGCGCGGATTTCCTCCTTCGGCCCCGACTTGGCCGCCGCCGGGGGCGGGGGTGTCAGGGTCGGCGCCAACAGGCCACCGGGAGCGGGCACGGCTGGGGCCATTGGCGCCAGCGGCACCACCTCGATCCGAGATTGTGGCGCGGCTTGGGGCGGCGGCGCCGGAAGCGGTGGGGCTGCCGGTTGCAACTGGGCCTGGGGCGCCGGAAGCTCCTTCGTCGGAACCCACTGGTATGGTAAGTCTGTCGATTGAGTTTGACAGCCGCTCCCCAGCAGCAAGGCGACCAGGCATGGCAAGGCAGCGAATCGACGCCACGGGACCGACCACTGGCGCACTGGCACCCTCCTTCACAACGCGGGACAGCGAAGCGGAGGGTAGACGGGGTGGCAGCGGAAGTAAACCGGCAGCCGGCCTGACTTTGGTCGCGACTCCGATTGGTAACCTTGGCGACATTTCGGCGCGGGCGCTTTCGGTGCTGAGCGGCGCCGATCTAATCGCCTGCGAGGATACCCGCCTGACCGGCAAGCTGCTGTCGCTGCTGGGCCTGTCGGCACCGCTCACCCCCTATCACGACCACAACGCCGACCAGGCGCGGCCGGCGCTGCTGGCCCGCATGCGCGAGGGCCAGGCGGTGGCGCTGGTCTCCGACGCCGGCACGCCGATGATCTCGGATCCGGGCTGGCGGCTGGTGCGGGCCTGCCGCGCCGAGGGCATCGCCGTCACCGCCGTCCCCGGCGCCTCGGCGGTACTGACCGCGCTGCAATTGTCCGGCCTGCCCTGCGACCGCTTCCTGTTCGCCGGCTTCCTGCCCCATCGCGGCACGGCGCGGCGCCAGGTGGCGCGCGAGCTGGCCCAGGTCCCGGCCACTTTGGTGTTCTACGAATCGCCCAATCGCCTGGCCGATTCCTTCGCCGACCTCGCCGCCGTGCTCGGTGCCCGCGAGGCGGCGATGGTGCGCGAAATGACCAAGCTGCACGAGGAGGTGGTCACCGGCGACCTGTTCGAGCTGGCCAACCGCTACGCCGAGCGGGGCGCGCCCAAGGGCGAGGTGGTGATCGTGGTGGCGCCGCCGGTCGGCACCGCCGGCGCCGATGCCGAGGACATCGATTCCCGCCTCGACGCGGCGGTGGCCGAAGGCGCCAGCATCAAGGACGCCGCCGCCCTGGTCGCCGCCGAAACCGGCCATCCCCGCCGCGAGGTCTATTCGCGGGCGCTGCGCAAGTTCCGCGGCAGCGAGGAGGGGTGACGACCGCGAGCGAACGCGAGCGCCCGGCGAGGGGCAAAAGAAACTCCCGGCGACACCAGGCGCTTCGGCGTGGAAGCTGGGCGGAAGTGGCAGCGGTCCTGCGGCTGCGCTTAACCGGATGGGGCATCCTCGGGCGCCATGTGATGAGCGGACGCGGCAGCGGCGCCGGCGAGGTCGACATCGTCGCCCGCCGGGGCAACGTGGTCGCCTTCGTCGAGGTCAAGTTGCGCCCCAGCCTGGCCGCGGCGGCGGCAGCGATCAGCCCCCGCCAGCAAGGCCGCATCGCCCGCGCCGCCCGGCATTTCCTCGCCACCCATCCCGATCTGGCCGGCTGCGTCCTCCGCTTCGACGCCATGCTGGTGGCGCCATGGCGGCTGCCCCGCCATCTGGCCGACGCCTGGCGCCCGGAGTGATGGATCTCGGCGAACTCCATTCGCCGGCATCAAGCCGCCGGAGGCGCCGCCCGGCGAGGGGCACCTAACAAAAGACAAATTTTCTTGGACAGATGCGCCCTTGAGCCGCGGGCCACCCAACCGGTAGACTGGCCCACTCCCAATGCGCAGAGGTGACTGCCGTGACCAAGCTTCGTCCATTGCTTGCCGCCGCCCTGACGGCGCTCTCCGTGACCGCTCTCAGCGGCTGCGCCGGAACGGTGATCGGGGCCGGCGCCACCGCCGGCACCGCTGCGGTCGAGGAGCGCGGTATTGAAGGGGCGATCGACGACACCAAGATCAGAGTCCAGATCAACGATCTGTGGTTCCGCCGTGACTTCGAGATGTACCGCAAGGTCGGCCTCAACGTCTACGAGGGCCGGGTAATGCTGACCGGGGTGGTGGCCACCGACGACGCCCGTGCCGATGCGGTGCGGCTGACTTGGCAGGCCTCGGGGGTGCGCGAGGTCTACAACGAGATCGAGGTGGTTCCCACCGGCAAGGACTTCGCCGATTACAGCCACGACGCCATTATCACCCAGAAGCTGAACTACCATCTGCTGATGGACAGGGACATCAAGAACGTCAACTACACCATCGACGTGGTCAACGGCGTCGTCTACCTGATCGGCACCGCCCAGAGCGAGGCCGAGCTGGAGCGGGTGCTGGCCTATGCCCGCGACATTTCCGACGTCAAGCGGGTGGTCAGCCACGTCTACGTCAAGACCGATTCGCGGCGGGTGTCAGGCTGACGCATGGGGGCGAAACGGCGGGCCTTGCGCGAACACTTGGCCGCCCTGGCGATCCTCGGCGATGACGGCATCGGCTTGGCCGCCACCGCCCTGGTGGTGGCCGGGCTCGACCGGCCGGCCACCGATCCGCAGCCGTATCTCGGCCATTTCGACGAGCTGGCCGGCGAATTAACGGCGGCGGCCGGGAAGGCGCCGTCGCGGGCGGCGGCGCTGGCCGCCGTGCTCGGCGGCCGTCACCGCTACCGCGACGACGACCGCGACGACGACGAAATCGGCAATACCAGCCTGATGTGGGTGGTCGACAACCGCCGTGGCGTCGCCGCCGCGCTCGGCATCGTCGGCCTCGAGGCCACCCGCCGTGCCGGCTGGCGGGCCGAGGCGCTGGCCTTCCCCCATCGCTTCCTGTTACGGCTGGCCGAAGCCGAGGGCGGCCGCACCATTATCGATCCCGCCGCCGGGTGGCGGCCGGTGGAAGCGCCGGAGCTGCGCGCCATCTTGAAGGCGTCGGCCGGACTCGACGCCGAGCTGGCGCCGTCGCATTATCAGGCCTCGGGCAACCGCGATATTCTGGTGCGGTTGCAGAACGAGGCCAAGACGCGGTTGCTGCGCTGCGGCGCCCTGGCCCGGGCGGTGACGGTGGTCGAGGCGACCCTGCTGTTCGCCCCCGATCGCGCGGCGCTATGGCGCGAGGCTGGGCTGATGCATCTGCGCCTCGACAACCTGGCCCAGGCGGTGGCGGCGCTGGAGCAATTCGTCAGCCGCACCGCCAACCCGCAAGCCCGCCACCGTATCCTGCGGCTGCTGCAGGAGCTGCGCGGGAGAATGAATTAGGGAGGTACGGAGCATGAGTCTGGCGGTCGCCATCCAGATGGATCCTATCGAGGGCATCGACATCGATGCCGATTCGACCTTCGCGCTGGCGCTGGAGGCCTCGCGCCGCGGCCACGCCCTGTTCCATTACCTGCCCCAGCACCTGGCCTTGAAGAACGGCCGGGTGTTCGCCTGGGCGCGGCCGTTACAGGTGCGCCGGGTCAAGGGCAACCACGCCATCCTGGGCGAGCCGACGCTGATTGACCTGGCCACCCTGGACGTGGTGCTGATGCGCCAGGACCCGCCCTTCGACATGGCCTATATCACCGCCACCCATCTGCTTGAGCACATCCACCCACACACCTTGGTGGTCAACGATCCGGTCCAGGTGCGCAACGCCCCGGAAAAGCTGCTGGTCACCCATTTCGAAGGGCTGCTGCCGCCGACCCTGATCACCGCCGATCGCCGCCAGATCCTTGAATTCCGCAACGAATACAAGGACATCGTCCTGAAGCCGCTATTCGGCAACGGCGGCTCCGGGGTATTCCATGTGGTTCCCGGCGACGAAAATCTCAATGCGCTGCTGGAGCTGTTCACCCAGCTCTACCGCGAGCCGGTGATCGTCCAGCAATACCTGCCGGCCGTTCGCGAAGGCGACAAGCGGATCATCCTGGTCGACGGCAAACCGGCCGGCGCGGTCAACCGGGTGCCGGCCGCCGGCGAGGCCCGGTCCAACCTCCATGTCGGTGGCCGGGCGGCCAAGGCCGAGCTGACCGCCCGCGACCGCGAGATCTGCGACGCCATCGGCCCGACCTTGGAGGCCCGCGGCCTGATCTTCGTCGGCATCGACGTCATCGGCAACCATTTGACCGAGATCAACGTCACCTCGCCGACCGGAATCCAGGAAATCAACCGCTTTGACGGGGTTTCCATCGAGGCCCAGATCTGGGACGCTATCGAGTTGCGCCGCTCCGCCACCGCGCCAGCGGCCTCGGCGTGACCAACACTGCATACGCGGTTGACGGATTCCTCTCTGCGACTGCGGATGCGGTTGCTGCCGTTGCGTGGCTGCAACGGAGTTAGCAAGAAGTTAACGCGCCACCACGCTGTCCTTCAGTCCGTCATAGACCTTGGGGGGAATAATGTGGCGGGTTACTAGATCTTGGGGGCTATGGTAGGGCCTGTTCTTGACGATGGCGTCGGCCCGGGCCTTGCCGATCCCCGGCAGGCTGTCGAGATCGCTTTCCGACGCCGAATTGAGGTCGACCCGCCGCTCCGACGGCAGCACGGCGGTCTGCTGCGACGGGGCTTTCGCCGCCGGAAAGCTCCTGGGCGGGGCCGATGACGTATTCTGGGCCATCGCCGGCACCGCCAGGGCGATCAGCAGGGCGGATAACAGGGCCGCAATCCTCATTGCTTGTCTCCTTCCAAGGGCTGGTCGGGGGCGGAATCCTTGGTCTCGCCGTCACCGCCAAGGACGGCGTCGAGTTCCTCCTCGGCCTTGCGCCGGATCGTCTGGGCCACGTCCTGGCCGGCCTCGGTTCCAAGCAATCCCTTGGCCGCCTCCTTCACTCGGTCCGTCCATCCCATCGCCTGCTCCCGTGGTTGCATTGATTTCGATCCGTGCGAGGGACAACACTCGAGGCGGGCGGACGGGCCGGGCGGCGGCGGCGCTCGAGTCTTCTTGGCCGGCGACTACCACCCTCAGGGCGGCCCGCACCCGCTTTGCCGTCAGGTCTCGTCGGCAAAGCGCTTCATCCCGAGTAGGACTTAAAAAGTGGTAGGCTATTGTTATGGCGGTTCCCACGCTTAACACTCTTCTCGCCATCGTTCTGGCGATCGTGCCGAAGCGCCACCCGAACTCCTCAGCCTCCCCATGACCCCCTTCGCGCGAGCGGCTAGCGCCGATTGCATGCAACCGCTATCATCCCGGCCGCAACCCTGGGGGACCATCGCATCACATGACCGCGCGCGTCGCCACCGTCGCCTTCAGCGGCATCGAAGTGCTGGACATCGACGTCCAGGTTCAGATCTCCGGCGGGCTGGTGGCCTTCACCGTGGTCGGGCTGGCCGACAAGGCGGTGGGCGAGAGCCGCGAGCGGGTACGCGCCGCCTTGAACGCGCTGGGGTTGGCGCTGCCGCCGAAACGAATCACCGTCAATTTGGCGCCGGCCGACGTGCTCAAGGAGGGCAGCCATTTCGACCTGCCGATCGCCGCCGCCTTGCTGGTGGCGATGGGGGTGTTGCCGGCCGAGGAGCTGGCCAATTACCTGGTGCTGGGCGAATTGGGCCTGGACGGACGGGTGGCGGCGGTGGCCGGGGTCCTTCCCGCCGCCATCGCCGCCAACGCCAGTGGGCGGGGGCTGATCTGCCCCGGCAGCCAGGGCGGCGAAGCGGCCTGGGCAGGGGGCACCGAGGTGCTGGCCCCGCCATCTTTGCTGGCGCTGATCAATCATTTCAAGGGCACCCAGGTGCTGTCGCCGCCGGTGCCGGAAATCGCCGCCGAGCCCGACGATCCGCTTGATCTTCGCGACATCAAGGGCCAGGAATCGGCCAAGCGGGCGCTGGAAGTCGCCGCCGCCGGTGGCCACAATTTGCTGATGATCGGCCCGCCCGGCTCGGGCAAGTCGATGCTGGCGGCGCGGCTGGCCGGGTTGCTGCCGCCGTTGTCGCCGGCCGAGGCGCTGGAGGTCAGCATGATCCATTCGGTCGCCGGCCAGTTGGCCGACGGCCGCCTGCTGCGGCGGCGGCCGTTCC
>Ga0316222_1004156_pt1 | contig 13476 bp, 11 predicted proteins | sample TBH18011metaG_FD_206008 | JGI IMG/M metagenome (GOLD analysis project Ga0316222, IMG submission 206008) | Freshwater microbial communities from Trout Bog Lake, Wisconsin, USA - TBH18011 | ecosystem: Environmental > Aquatic > Freshwater > Lake > Hypolimnion/Profundal zone | place: USA: Wisconsin... | reverse complement strand
CCACAGCGTTTGCTTGGACAACTTGCGCACAAACTTCTCTGCCGTCCACGGGCCGGTGTCGCGCTTCATGCGCATGGTGCGGTCACCCTCCGTGATTTTCTCCAACCACAGAAAAATTTCGGTATACACGGTTTGTGGGCAGGCATAGCCGCACCACAAGCGCCCGGCCACCGCCGTGAACAAAAACAGCGAATAGGCCGAGATCACCAGGATCCCGGTGAGGTAAATGAAGTCCTGCGGATAAAGCACCAGGTTAAAAATATAGAAGCGGCGCGCCCCCAGATCGAACAGCACCGCCTGGCGCTGACCCCATTCGAGCCACGGCATGCCATAGAACACCAGCTGCGTAATGAACACCAGCAACCAGCGCCAGCGCGTAAAAACACCACTCACGCTGCGCGGATAAATCTTCTCCTGTGCCTGGTAGAGCGACACCATATCGGGGTCGGCCGCAACCGGCTCGATTGGAATCACTTTCGGGGGGCGCACTTCGGAGTCTGACACGGTGTAGGTCTCGGGTAAAAACGGGCAGCCGACAGCTGGCCCGCCCGGTTGAACAAATCTGCCAACCCCGTATTTTGCAACCAATCCAGCGGGGGCAAATCCTGCACGCCGGACGGCACCCGGACGGCAGCTGATGATCATACCCCTTGCAGTATCACGCCCTGCCTGCGCTGGATCAAAAACACGCAGGCAGGAGCATTTTTCGTTGTGACACAAACCGCGCCTCAAACCGCACTGCAACCACGCTGCAACCACCGTTCTACCGCGCGCTGGCAATTTTGATTACACTGCGGGCCAGGCCGACACCCTGAAGGTGCGGCCGCTACTACTAAAATCGTTCGCCAATGAGCACCTCGCATCCAAGCGACGCCTCCGGCCTGACCGGCACCGAGGCCATCCAGCCCGCCGTCGGCTACGCCGGCGACATCCCTCCTTCACTGGCCCATTCCTGGCACTCCAACAATGCAGCCGTTCTGATCGACGTGCGCACCGACGCCGAACGCGAATGGGTTGGCTTTGTTCCCGGCGCCCTGGTGGTGGCCTGGAAGCAGTGGCCCGGCATGGCCGCCAACCCCGATTTCGACCACGCCGTGCTGGCTGCCGTGCCACCCGGAAAGGCCGTCATGTTCCTGTGCCGCAGCGGCGTGCGGTCCGTGGCCGCAGCGCGACGCGCGACCGAACTGGGTCTGCAAAGCTACAACATTCTGGACGGGTTCGAAGGCAACCCCGACCCGGACGGTCACCGTGGCACCCTCAGCGGATGGCGCTGGGCCGGTCTGCCCTGGCGTCAGAACTAACCATGGGTTTTCTCGCCCTGGACGTTGGCAACACGCGCCTGAAATGGGCGCTCTACGACAGCCCGCACGCCAACGCAAAATTACTGCAAGGCGGCGCCGAATTTCTGGAAAACATCGACAAACTGGCCGAAGGCGCATGGAATGCCCTGCCATTGCCGAACAAGGTGCTGGGCTGTATCGTTGCGGCAGACGCCGTGCGGCGGCGCGTGGAAGACCAGATGGAGAGCTGGGAGGTGAGCCCGCAGTGGGTCGTTTCCAGTGAAAAAGAAGCGGGCCTGACCAATGGCTACGATACCCCGACCCGGCTCGGCTCCGATCGCTGGGTCGCCATGATTGGCGCCTACCACCGCATGCTGGCGCAGGGCGCAGCACAACCCATGGTGGTGGTGATGGTGGGAACCGCCGTCACGGTGGAGGCCATTGATGCCAACGGCCGGTTTCTGGGTGGCCTGATTCTTCCCGGTCACGGCATCATGCTGCGCGCACTCGAATCCGGCACCGCCGGACTGCACGTGCCCACTGGCGAAGTACGACAATTCCCCACCAACACCAGCGACGCACTCACCAGTGGAGGCACCTACGCCATTGCCGGCGCGGTGGAGTGCATGGTGCAGCACGTGCGCCAGCACTGCGGACGCGAACCCAAGTGCATCATGACCGGCGGCGCCGGATGGAAAATGGCACCCAGCATGACGCGCTCGTTTGAACTGGTGGATAACCTGATTTTTGACGGACTGCTGTACATCGCACAGCACCGATTCACCTGAGTCTGTCCTTCAACCAGGCCTGCGCCAACCGCACCCAGTAGCTCGCACCCAGCGGAATCAGCGCGTCATTGAAGTCGTAACTGGCGTTGTGCAGCATGCACGGCCCGCCTCCGTGCCCCATGGCACGGTGATCGCCATCGCCATTGGACAGAAATACATAGCACCCTGGACGCTCCAGCAGCATGTAGGCGAAGTCTTCCGCGCCCATGGTGGGTTCTTGCACGCTAACGTGGTCGGCGCCAACCAGTTCCACCATCACGCGGCGCGCAAATTCAGCCTCTGGCGCCGAATTGATGGTGGGCGGATAGCTGCGGTCAAACACAAACTCCGCCGTCATGCCAAAAGCCGCCGTCGTATGCTGCGTGATGTCGCGCATACGCTGCTCCACCAAGTCAAGCACCTCCAGCGAGAAGGTCCGTACCGTACCCTGCATGCATACCGTGTCGGGAATGACGTTGGTGGCCTCACCGGCCTGCAGCATCGTGACCGAAATCACGGCAGCGTCGATCGGCTTCACATTGCGCGTAACAATGGTCTGGAAGGCCTGCACAATCTGGCACGCCACCGGCACCGGATCCAGCCCCAGGTGCGGCATGGCCGCGTGGGCACCCTTGCCGCGAATGGTAATTTTGAACTCGTTGCTCGAGGCCATGACCGGCCCCGGACTGACCGCAAAATGACCGGGCGGCAACCCGGGCCAGTTGTGCAAGCCAAACACGGCTTCCATGGGGCACTGTTCCAGCAGACCGTCGCGCAGCATGGCGCGGGCACCACCGCCCCCTTCTTCCGCCGGCTGAAAAATGAAATACACCGTGCCATCGAAATCAGGGTGCGCCGCCAGATGGCGCGCCGCTGCCAGCAGCATGGTGGTATGACCGTCGTGGCCGCAGGCATGCATGCGCCCGGCGTTCTGGCTGGTGTGCGCAAAATGATTGCGCTCCTGGATCGGCAGTGCATCCATGTCGGCGCGCAAGCCCACCGCCCGCGCACTGGTTCCCGCGCGCAACACACCCACCACACCGGTGCCACCCATACCACGCAGCACCGGAATGCCCCACGCCGTGAGGCGATCCGCCACCAGCTGCGCGGTGCGCACTTCCTCGAAGCACAGCTCGGGGTGCGCGTGCAGATCACGCCGCAGCGCCGCCATTTCCGCCGCCGCTTCAACAATGGGAGCAATCAGTGTCATGCCTGCATTATGGCGCTGGAAGCCGTACCATTGCGCCATGATGGTCACACATGCCCCCCACACCACCTCGGACATTCCAACGCAGCCGCCACCCCCTGTGGACACGGACAGCAACGACGTCATTGGCGCCTGTCCCCACGACTGTCCGGACACCTGTTCGCTGCGCACCACGGTGCGCCAGGGCGTTGCCATACAGGTCCACGGCAATCCGGCACACCCGCACACGGACGGTGTGCTATGTGCCAAAGTGGCGCGCTATACCGAGCGCACCTATCACCCGCAGCGCATCCTCACACCGCTGCGCCGCTGTGGCCCCAAAGGCAGCGGCCAGTTTGAGCCAGTCAGCTGGGAACAGGCACTAGACGCTATTGCCGAGCGCCTGCGCGCAATCGCCGCACGCGACGCGCAGGCCATCCTGCCCTACAGCTACGCCGGAACCATGGGCCTGGTGCAAGGCGAAAGCATGGCAGCGCGTTTTTTCCACCAACTCGGCGCGTCGCTGCTGGACCGCACCATCTGCGCCGCTGCCGGAGGCCATGCACTGGAATACACACTGGGCGGCAGGCATGGCATGCGTGTGGAGAATTTTGCCCACGCACAACTGATTTTGGTCTGGGGCAGCAACTCCATCACCAGCAACCTGCATTTCTGGCGTTATGCGCAGGAGGCCAAGCGGCGCGGCGCGCGTCTGGTATGCATTGACCCACGCCGAACCGAAACCGCCGACAAGTGCCACCACCACATGGCCCTGCGACCCGGCACCGACGCTGCCTTGGCACTGGCGCTGATGCACGAACTGATTCACCATGACTGGCTCGACCACGACTACATCAGCCGATATACGCTGGGCTGGGACGCCTTGCGCGCGCGCGCCCTGGAATGGCCACCCGAGCGGGCCGGCGCTGTCTGCGGCATCAGTCCGACCGAAATCGAAACCCTGGCGCGTGACTACGCCGTGGCCGGAGCCAGCGCCGCCATCCGCCTCAATTACGGCATGCAGCGCGTGCATGGCGGTGGCAACGCCGTGCGCGCCATCGCCTGCCTGCCTGCACTCACCGGCGCCTGGCGCCAGCCCAGTGGCGGCCTGCTGCTGTCGTCGTCCGGCGCGTTCCCGACCCGCCATGCGGTGCTGCAACGCCCCGACCGACTCGGCTCACGCACGCCCCGGCACATCAACATGAGCACGATTGGCGACGACCTGCTGCGCCCGGCCAGCGCCCATTTTGGCCCGGCCATCGAAGCCGTGGTGGTCTACAACAGCAATCCAGTCGCGGTGGCGCCCGACTCGGCACGCGTGGTGCGCGGCTTTGCCCGTGAAGACCTGTTTACCGTGGTGCTGGAGCACTTCCAGACCGACACCGCCGACTATGCCGACTACGTGCTGCCGGCCACCACCCAACTGGAGCACTGGGACATCCACACCAGTTATGGCCATACCGACGTGCTGCTTAACCGACCGGCCATTGCACCCGTCGGGCAGGCCCGCAGCAACACCGAGGTGTTCCGGCAACTGGCGCAACGCCTGGGCTTTGACGACCCCTGCTTTGCCGAGGACGACCTGGCTATTGCGCGCAGCGCCTTTGGCGACACCATCGACTTCAACCACCTGCTGGAACACGGTTTTGCCAGTCTGAACGTACCGGACGCCCCCTTTGCCCAGGGCCAGTTCCCGACCCCCTCCGGCAAATGCGAGTTCTACAGTGCACGCCTGGCCGCCAGTGGCCAGGACGGCCTGCCCGACCACCGGCCAAACTACGAACCCGGCGACACCGATGCCGCCTACCCGCTGGCCATGATCTCCCCCCCGGCACGCAACTTCCTCAACAGCAGTTTTGTCAATGTAGACAGCCTGCGCCAGTCCGAGGGACGGAACGGCGCGCCGGTGCTCGAACTACACACCAGCGATGCCGCCGCCCGTGCCATCCAGGATGGCGATACCGTGCGTGTGTTCAATAGCCGGGGCAGTTACCACTGCCTGGCCCGGCTCAACCAGCGGGCCCGCCAGGGCGTGGTGGTCGGACTCGGATTGTGGTGGCGCAAGATGGGGCTGGACGGCACCAACGTCAATCAGCTCACCAGCCAGCGCCTGACCGACATGGGTGCGGCGCCCACGTTCTACGATTGCGCCGTGCAGGTCGAACGCGCCTGAGCCTGCGGGCGGCGCATCTTGCGCGCTACAGCAGGCCCAAATCCACCGCCCTGGCACCTGGAAACACGCGCTCCAACTGTGCCGCGCTCAGGCCGTACTGGCGTTGCAGCACGCCGCCCAACAAGGCACGGTATTCGTTCAACACCGGGTAGTCACGGTCCTCAAACAGCGTGCTGCGCTGCACTGGCACCTGCGCACCCGCCACCCGGCCGCCGCGCACCGCGCCGCCCAACACCCAGTACACCGAACCGTGGCCATGGTCGGTGCCCCGGTTGCCGTTCTGGCGCAGGGTGCGACCGAACTCGCTCACCACCACCACCGTCGTTTGCTTCCATGCGCTGCCCATTTCCTGCGCAAACGCAGCCAGCCCACGCCCCAACTCGTCCAGGCGATTGGCCAGGTAACCCGTGCCCGCGCCCTGTCCGACGTGGGTGTCCCAGCCGCCGACATCGATAAAGCCGAGGTTGTAACTGTCGCGCATCAGCCGGGCCACACGGCGCGCTTCCAGCTCGAAGCCCTTGGCCGTGATGGCATTGCGGTTGGCGGTGTCCATTTCTGTGGCCAACTCGCGCATCACGTCCGTGCGCACCATGAAGCCTTCCTGCACCGTTGACGCCAGCGGCGTGCCTTGGTACATGCTGGCAATGATGGCGCTCTGGCGCGCATCCACCGATGGTTTAGCCAGCGACTTCAACCCCGCATTGGGCACATTGACCGTGCCCTGGAAAATGGTCGGCACCTGGTCGGTAAACGCCATGGCGGAACTGCCCTGCACCACCTCCGCCAGGCGATTCATGAAGCCCGAATTGAAGTTACGGTGCCCCTCCAGCGGCTGCCCCAGCTCGATACCGTCCTGGGTTTCAAAATGGCTGCGGCTGTGATCATGGGTTCCCGCAAACGGCACGAACGCCAGTTCACCCGATTTGTACAGCGGATACAGCGATTCGCGCAGCGCCGGATGCAAACCCCAGTCGGTGGTGAGCGGCAGGGCCGAGGCCAGATCGGCGGATGGCTGGGCGATGGCGATGTCGGGGCGCACGTCGTAATAAAAGCGACTGCCCACCGGCACCAGTAAACTGGCCGCGTCGTAGCCACCGCGCAGAAACACCAGTAAAAAACGGTTGCCCCCGCCCCCGGTGCGACCCTCACTGCCTGCCGTGGCGGCAAACAAACGGGCCTGGCCCCAACCCAGCGGCAGCAGCACCAACGAAGCCAATAATTTACGACGCGACACGCTACAACCCTCGCCTTTGCATGGAACCCACCATGAATAATCGATCAACGCACCATCATCTCCGGCGCCGACAACAAAAAGGAATTCCACTCCTGCGGCGACACGGCCTGGTCCAGCGCATGCAGCGTCGCTGGCGCCAGCGTCCTGGCCATTGACTGGTAATACACCGCGTTCGAGAGTTGCGGGAAGGCCGCACGCTCCTGCGGCTGCGGCCCATCTACCTTGAACAACCCCGCGCTGCCCGAACCAATGGCCTTGGCCACTTCAAACCGCGTCGCCATCTGGCCCGGACTGGCCCAGGCACTGGCCTGCATCGGATAGCCATCGGGCGTCAAGCGTCCATACAAAGGTTCGCCCATGCGATTCAGCCAGTTCAGCATGGGGCCCACATTCAGCACCACTTTCTGGTCGTAGGCCAGGCGCACCGCCGACACCACATACCGCATCGGGTCCTTGAACGTGTGTGGCGCGCCGTTGACAAATTCCGGGGACGCAAACAACACCGCCAGCACCGCCGCGATATCGCCCCGCGTTTTCTCAAACGTGGCGGCCATGCGCTGCACCAGTGCGCCCGGCACGGTATCGCCCAGCCAGTAGTGGGCCAGCTTGCCGCTGATAAAACGGGCAGTCGCGGGTTGGCTGGCCAAGCGGTCGAGCACGTCATCAAGCTCCGCCAAGCCGCTGCCGTGGACCGGCTTGCCCAACAACGTCTTGCTACCGAAGTCGTGCCGCGCCGGATTGAATTCAAACAGGCCGCGCCGCACATAAAACCCGCGCAACTCCGGCTTCATGCCCGGAACGTTGCTGGTCTGGTTGATGCCAACCCCGGTGAGCACGCGCGCGAGTTCCTGCACATCCGTCTGGCTGTAGCCGCCGTCCACGCCCAACGTATGCAACTCCATCAGCTCGCGCGCATAGTTTTCGTTGAGATGCCCGAGCGCGTTCTGCTCGTTGTCCAGGTAGCGCAGCATCGCCGGATGCGTCACCACGGCGCCCAGCAGGTCGCGAAAATGGCCCATCGCGTGTGGACGCAGGGCCGTTTCCTCGTAATCGCCCACCAGCGCACGCAAGTTGCCCTTGCCCTGGTGCACGCTGAAATGGTTGAGCCAGAACCAGGTCATTTCTTCCTGCACCTGACGCGGCGAGTAAAGCGCACGCAGCAGATGACGGCTGGCAGCATCGCGCTGCAGTCCATTGAGCGCTTGCTGGTAGGCCTGCTGGGCCGCCTTCTTGGCATCGTCGTTGGTCAGCGCATCCGCCTGAACGCGCTGGCGTTCGAGGTCCTGCACCAGTTCCAGCAGCGGCCGGTTCAGGGCGTGCAGATCGTTGATCTGGCGCTGCGCATCATCCGGCAATGGCTCCGAACCCAACTGCAACTGCCGCTGCACATAGGCGCTCCAGCCCATGCTGTCGAACGCGGCCACCGCGCTGCTGGTCGCACCCCAGGTCAGGCGGTTGACCAACACATAGTCAGAAGTCATTGGCTTGGTTGCCGCCATAGCCTCCTTCGGTACTGGAGCAGGCGCACCAACGCCGCCCGAGCCTGGCGCTACAGCCGTGGCCGCACAGCCCGCCAGCACACCACACCCCACCGAAGACCAGGCAATAGCCCAGCGTCCCCTGGCACCTTTGTTGGCGGAACCAGACACTAGCGCTCCAACCCGTGTTTGCCGAATTGGAGAACCCGGGTGGCGATCCAGGTCTCCACCAGGAAACACAACAACGCCAGCATGAAACAAAACACGCTGGAGAGAAACGCCCACACCGCCAGCCGGCGCATTTCCACATTGATGGTCTCGCCCAAAAACAGGATCACGATGGTGCCTCCGATCAGGAACCCGCACAGCGTGAGCAATCCGATGCTGTAGTTAGCCAGGTGCCCACGGGTTCGCAATTCTGCGAGCTCATTCCAGACGGCGGCAATGTCCAATATGTCCGTCAGCCCCTTGAGTTGGTCCTCAAGCGTTCGCGCGCGGTCAATGATGCGCGCCAATCGCACCGCCACAGCGGTGATCATGGCAGCCACAGCACTCAGCAAAAAAACGGGCGCTACCGCCAGTTGAATGCCATGCGAAATTGCGTCTGTATCCAAAGGGTCGCTCCTGTTTGAAAGACGCCCGCACGCTCCGGGCCGTTCCGATCCTGCCTACATCAACGCACCAGCGACCGGTTGCGCCGACAACACACGCACCGCCACCATATCAAGTGCCGCCCGCGCATTGCCCTGCCGGTCCGACCAGACCTTGGGCGTGACGCTGCCACTCAGCGCCACGGCATCGCCATCGTGCAACTCCAGCAACACCGCACCAACCTCAACATTAAATGCAATCACGTTGACGATAATCAACTCGCCATCGCTGTCTTGCGCACGCACCCTGGCGACCACATACATACTCTCGCTTTTGCCACGTCGCTGCTCCGGTTCTCCCTGCAGTCTGCCACCAATCAAGGCTTCAATCATGTGTTACTCCTACCCGACCCGATCCGCCGCCAGCTGTCAGCGTATTAACCATACCGGTGTCACAGAATACGCCACTTCGCTATAACAGGTAAACGCAGAAAATCAGGCATGGTGCGCGCACGGTGTGGCAATACGGGTTAACGCGAAGTTACCAGAATCAAGCGGCAAAAAACTGTGAGAGCCAAAATTGGGATTGCATTTGAGATACCATTTAAGGTTCTCGTTTTGTGCCCAGCCCGCCCCTTTTTGCATCTTCGGCCCATGCCCGACAGATGTCTATTTTTGAGATTGCAATGAAAAGACTCGACGATTTCCGCCTGCATTTTGGTAACAGGGAATTGGTACCAATCATCATCGGCGGAATGGGCGTGGACATTTCCACTGCCAAACTGGCACTTGAGGCGGCGCGGCTGGGTGGCATCGGACACATTTCCGACGCCATGGTGCAGGATGTGTCCGACCGCCGCTTCGACACCGCGTTTGTCAAAGAAAAGACCAAGCTCTACAAGCACAACATCAGCAACTCCGACAAAAGCGTGGTCCAGTTCAACCTGAGTCACCTGGCGGAGGCCACCAGGCTGCACGTGGGGCAGACCATGGAAGCCAAGCGTGGTGACGGCATGATTTTCATCAATTGCATGGAAAAGCTGACCATGAACGGTCCGCGCGAAACCCTGCAAGTGCGCCTGAATTCCGCACTCGACGCCGGCATTGACGGCATCACCCTCAGCGCCGGACTGCACCTGGGTTCGTTTGCCCTGATGGCCGATCACCCGCGTTTCCGCGACGCCAAACTGGGCATCATCGTGTCGTCCGTGCGCGCACTGCAGTTGTTTTTACGCAAAACTGCGCGCCTTGACCGCCTGCCCGACTTTATCGTTCTCGAAGGCCCGCTGGCGGGCGGCCACCTGGGCTTTGGACTGGATTGGGCAGCCTTCGACCTGGCCACCATCATGCAGGAAATTCTGCAGTATCTGAAAACAGAAAAACTGGATATTCCGCTGATTGCCGCTGGCGGCATTTTTACCGGCAGCGATGCCGTTTCCTTCATGGAACAAGGCGCTGCCGCCGTGCAGGTGGCCACGCGTTTTACGGTGGCAACGGAATGCGGTCTGCCAAGCAAGGTCAAGCAGGAATACTTCCGCGCCAGCGAAGACGATATTGTGGTCAACACCATCTCGCCCACCGGTTATCCGATGCGCATGTTAAAAAACACGCCCGCCATTGGCGCCGGCATTCGCCCCAACTGCGAAGCGTATGGCTATTTGCTGGACGGTTCGGGGAACTGTTCGTACATCAACGCCTACAACGAACAGATTGCGCAGCACCCGGATGGAAAAAACATCTCCGTGCGCGACAAAACCTGCCTGTGCACCCACATGCGCAACTACAACTGCTGGACCTGCGGCAGCACCACCTTCCGCCTCAAGGACACCACGCGGCGCCTGCCGGATGGCTCCTACCAGGAACTGAGCGCAGAGCACATCTTCCGCGACTACCAGTTCAGCGTGAACAACGAAATTCTGCTGCCCGAGCCACTGACCGTCTGAATCTGAGCCTGAATCCGAGTCGAAGTGCGCGTCTGTGGCGCCACGCGCGCCCGGCCGTACCGGGGCGCTGCGGCCGTGCGCGGATCAGCCGTTCAGCATCCCCTCGAGCTCCTGGTCCTTGCGCTGCCAAACGCCATCCATCCAGCGATGGAATGCCTGGCGCAAGGCACGATCCGCCTCGTAGTCCCCACCGCACAGCTCCGCCGGAATTTCCAGCTGCTGCACCCGCACCACCACGCGGCACACCCGTCCGCACAGGTAATCCCAGAACGAAGGAACGCCGTCCGGGTAGGCAATGGTGACATCAATCAGCGAATGGAACTGGCTTCCCATAGCCTCCAGCGCCATGGCGATGGCACCGGTTTTTGGCTTGAGCAAGTACCGATAGGGTGACGCCTGCGTGGCGTGTTTGGCCGCCGTAAAACGGGTTCCTTCCGCAAAATTCATGACCGAAGTCGGCGCATAAGCAAACTTGGCGCACGAACGGCGTGCGCTGGCACGGTCTTCGTTGCGCAACTGGGGATTCTTGCGCAGCGCCGCACGCGTATGGCGCTTCATGAAAGGAAAGTCCAGCGCCCACCAGGCCAACCCGATGACGGGAACATAAATCAGTTCCTGCTTGAGGAAAAACTTCAACAGCGGAATGCGGCGATTCAGTGTGTTTTGCAACACAAAAATGTCCACCCACGTCTGATGGTTGCAATTGACCAGGTACCAGTCGTTATAACGTAGCGCATCAACGCCTTCGACCACCCATCTGGCTCGCGTTGTCCAGCGCATCCAGGCACTATTGCAACTGATCCAGGCCGTCGCCAGTGCATTGATCAGAGGGTCCAGACGCCGACGCGCTCCCGTCGGCAACACCAATTTGAACAATGACAGAACAAACAGCAACAAACACCAGAATAAAGTGTTCGCAGTTACAACCAAAAAGGACAAAACACCTCGAATTGTTGGAGGCAAATAGCGCAACATGTATACAACCTGTCAAATATCATTCATTACCGACGTCACGACCGATTCCCCAGCTTCGCGCCATAACGCCTGTACGGAATCACCCTAGTTAGCGCCATGGAGACAAAGAACCCGTCCCTGTTGCTCAAGTTTACGTCGTTCTTGCGAGACATCGGCAGCCATGGCGACGACTCCGACCAAGACGACTCCGAATTCGAATCCGCATCCGGCTCGCTGCGTGACCGATTGCAGCGCAAACACCATGAAGACCAGGTGCGCAGCAACGAGTTCAAACAGTTGCGCGCACGCATTGAGCAGCGCCAGCCCGATGGCGGCAACCGTGCGCCGACGTCCGCAGCCAAGCCAGCCGCCGCACAGCGAACCAGCCCCGCCAACACACCCAATGCCGACCTGCAACAGTGGTGGGGCGGCGCTCCGGCCACTGCGCAGAACACGCCAGCCACCGACGAACTCGACCTCGACTTCACCACGCTGCTGACATCACCCACCGCTGAAACGCCACCATCCAGCAGCGCGCTATCCGGCATCGAATCCATCGCCCCGTTCGACGGCGCAGCCGATACGCCCGATAGCGGCATTGACCAGAGCCTGCGTGACGCCGCCGTCAACTATGCGCAGGGCGACTTCACGGCCGCAGAAAAGGAAATGCTGGCCGTACTCGCCACCCACACGCTGGACTCGGCGTCGGTCGAAATGCTGACCTTTGCGCTGTTCGACATTTACCGTGCAACGGGCCAAAAGGAGCGCTTTGAGGCAGCCGCACTGGACTATGCCGAACGCCATGGCCGCTCGCCAGCCGAATGGTTTTCCATCCCCGAGCAACTGGCGGCACAACAAAAATCCGCGCCCACCCGCATTAGCCCGCCGCCCACCACCGCAGCATCAGCGACGCCACCGCGGTGGCGCTGCCCACACCGGCTCGACACCACCAGCCTGGTGCGCCTGCAGACGCTGGCTGCCACGCCGGACAACGGCTGTCCGATCGACTGGAGCGACCTGCAAAGCATCGACACCAATACGGGCACGGCACTCGCCACGTTGGTACGCCACTGGTGCAACAGCCCACAGCGACTGAACTGGACCGGTGTCAACGCCCTGTTGCAGGCGCTGGAACTGCACACGCGCCAAGCCAGCGCGCGCGGCGACCCGCTGTGGTGGACGATTCACATGGACATGCTGTGCATCCTGCGGCAGCCGGACGCCTTTGAAACACTGGCGCTCGACTACTGTGTGGCGTTTGAAGTCTCGCCCCCCGCCTGGATCGACGTGCGCTGCCAGCTGGAGCAGGACCAGCCCGGCAACATGGCGCTGACAACGACCATCGCGGAATCACACACCTCCGAAGATACGCCGCACGCCCGTGCGCCGGGGCGCTTCAATCTGACCGGGGATCTGTGTGGTGCCAGCGCCAGTGGCCTGCAACTCCTGCAAAGCCAGGCCGCCGCAGCGACCATCATCACCGTGGCATGCGGCCTCCTGCGGCGCGTTGACGAAAAAGCGGCGCAGTCCCTGCTGCACTGGGCCAAGCAGACAGCCGACCGGGGTTGCACAATTCAGTTTGTGCAGGTGCCACGCCTGGTTCTGGTGTTCATGCTGATACTCGGGCTTGACCAGTACGCCGAGCTGTCAACCCGCATCAACTGACGCGCGCCTACAAACCCGACAAGGACTGCGCGATCGACCGTTTCAACGGCGCGAAACGGTCACTCAGTCGCAGCAGCGCGCCGCGCAACAAGCGCACCGGCGGCGACTCGCGGGTATAGATTTCTATGATCAGGCGCGTCATCCAGAACAGCGGCAACGTCGCACGCAACTGGCGCCGCTCATACCGCTGCAGCAACGCGGGCGCG
>Ga0316222_1004155_pt1 | contig 13477 bp, 10 predicted proteins | sample TBH18011metaG_FD_206008 | JGI IMG/M metagenome (GOLD analysis project Ga0316222, IMG submission 206008) | Freshwater microbial communities from Trout Bog Lake, Wisconsin, USA - TBH18011 | ecosystem: Environmental > Aquatic > Freshwater > Lake > Hypolimnion/Profundal zone | place: USA: Wisconsin... | reverse complement strand
GGAGGCCGAGCAGTTCGCCGACCCGGGCGGTTGGGATCTCGATCAACAATCCATGGACCAGATGGGGTCGCCCTACTTGCTGGCGCATGGCCTGGGCGTGCCGGTGAAGGACGCGCTCACCACGGCGAAGTTTCCGTCCGCGGGCCAGTACCGCGTCTGGGTGCGAACGCGCGACTGGGTTGCGCCTTGGAACGCGTCCGGCACACCGGGCAAGTTCCAGTTGCTGGTGAATGGAAAGCCGCTGGCCGAGACCTTCGGCACCGAGGGCGCCGCCTGGCACTGGCAGAGTGGCGGCGTCGTCGAGGTGGGCGTGGAGGCAAAGGTCGCCCTGCATGATCTCACGGGGTTCGAGGGACGTTGTGACGCAGTATTATTTAGCCAGGACTTCGCCTTTACTCCACCCAACGAGCCGTCCGCGCTGGCGAAGTTCCGCCGTGCGACGCTCGGATTGCCCGAGGAACCGGAGGAGGGCGGGGAGTTTGACCTGGTGGTGGTGGGCGGCGGGATTGCGGGCACCAGCGCCGCGCTCTCGGCCGCGCGCAACGGCTTGCGCGTGGCACTGGTGCAGGACCGTCCCGTGCTCGGAGGCAACGGCAGTTCGGAAGTCCGCGTCTGGCCGGAGGGCAACACCCGTCAACCGCCCTACCGCCACATCGGCGAGATTGTCGAGGAACTCGTGCCCGCCAAGCGTCCCGGCACCGGGAACGCCAGGCAAGGCGCTATCTACGAAGACCAGCGCAAGCTGGACGTGGTGCGCGCCGAACCGCGGATTACCCTCCTCACCGAGCAGCGCGTTTATGCGGTCGCGGCGCGCGGCGGGCAGATTTATTCCGTAGACGCCCAGCACCTCCGAACCGGGCGGCGCCTCCGGCTGCGGGCCCGGTTCTTCGCCGATTGCACCGGCGACGCAACCGTCGGTTTTCTCTCCGGCGCGGATTACGAGTACTCGCGCGATGAACATCAGGGTGCGAGCAATCTGTGGAATCTCATGGATGCGGCCGACCCGGCCGAGGTGCTCCGCTGCGAGTGCAAGGACAAGGACGCGTTGTCCATCGCCGTCAAGGAAGGCCAAATCGCCGCCCCTTTCCCGCGCTGCCCGTGGGCCCTGGACTTGACGGATAAGCCGTTTCCGGGCCGGAAGAACTATAAGGGCCAATGGGCCAACCAACCCTTGAGCAATCTCGGCGGCTGGTTCTGGGAAACGGGCTTTCAATGGGACATGATCGCTGACATCGAGCGCATCCGCGATCAGAATTTCCGCGCCATGTATGGCGCCTGGGATGCGCTCAAGAACGTGGATCATCTCTACCCCAATCATCGCCTCGGGTGGGCGGCGTTCATCGCCGGCAAGCGCGAGTCGCGCCGGTTGCTGGGGGACGTCATCCTGAGCGCCAACGACTTCCGCCAAGGCCGCGTGTTTCCGGACGGAGCGTTTCCCTGCTCGTGGGGCATCGACGTTCATACGGCGCACCCGGACTACGAGGCCGGCCTCCCAGGCCAGGAGTTCATCTCGCAAGCTACCGCGGGCAAGGGTTTTACTTACCAGGGACCCTATTGGGCACCCTACCGCACGCTCTACAGCCGCAATCTCACCAACCTCTTCATGGCCGGGCGCGACATCAGCGTCACGCGCGACGGGCTGGGGCCGGTGCGGGTGATGAAGACCTGCGGGATGATGGGCGAGATTCTGGGTAAGGCAGCCTGGATTTGCGTACGCCATCAAACCTCGCCACGCGGTGTGTATGAGGAACACCTCCCGTTGCTCAAGGAACTCATGTCGCAACCCGGCTCCCTGAGGCGGGAAACCCTCGACGGCCTGCTAGTCAGCCCCGGGTCGCATGAGTAGTCGAGGTCAAGGCTCGTTCCGGTTCGTCTGGTTGTTCCGTCCCGATTCCTCCAACCGCCCCAGCATCCGCAGCAGGCCGTCGAGAATGGTCAGCGGATGGGGGGGACAGCCGGGAATGAACAGGTCCACCGGCAGCAACGCGCCAGCGCCAGGGTTTACCTGGGGATGACCGACAAACGGGCCGCCAGCAATCGCGCAAGCCCCCACCGCGATCACAATCTTCGGCTCGGGCACAGCGGTGTAGGTTTTCTTGAGCGCCAGTTCCATGTTTTTCGTGACCGGCCCAGTGATGAGCAGTCCGTCGGCGTGACGCGGCGAGGCGACGAACTGGATGCCGAATCGGCCCAGATCCCAGCCGATGGTGCCGAGCACGTTCGTGTCGGCCTCGCAGGCGGCGCAACCGCCGGCGCTGACCTGCCGCAACTTCAGCGAACGCCCGAAAAGCCGGCGCAACTTCTCGTCCAGCGCCGCTGCTAGGCGCAACTGTTCCTTGCCCGCCGCGCCCAGCACGAGGTCTTCGCGGCGACCCACCGCCATGCGATGGTCGCCGGTTTGGGTGATGGCCCCGGTCGGACACGCCTGAACACACTCGACGCAGAAGATGCAGCGGCCCAGATCCAGAGCGACGGACTGCGGCAGCAGCCGTGTGACCGCTTCGGTCGGGCAGACGGCCACGCAGGCGGTACAGCCGACTGGGCATTTCGCCGCCTCTACCCGCAAGGCGCCACCGTGGCGGTCGGGCAGCGCGGGGGCGGGACCGCCGGGATAGGCCATCGTTTCGCAACCACGCTTCAGACGATTCAGCAGAGTGTCGTAAATGAACATAGGGTGCCGGAGGGCGCTAAAGGTCGAAACCGCAGTAGCTCAGGTTAAAACTCTTGTTGCACACCGGGAAGTCCGAGATCGCCTGCCCGCGCAAGGCGAGTGCCAGCCCGGTCCAGTTATGGAAGGAAGGGTCGGTGATCTTGTAGCGACGCAACCGGCCGGCCGGATCGGTCAGCGCCACATGGCAAACCTCACCACGCCAGCCTTCCACCAGCGCCACCGCGAGCGTGTCCGGAGCCAGCGCAGGCAGGGGCGACCGCATTTCGCCATCGGGCGCGGCGTTCAGTTGCTCGCGCAGAAACTCACCGGAGCGCTGGATTTCCAGCCAGCGCACCCGAGCGCGCGCAAAGACATCGCCGTCCGGCCAGACCGACACGGGGACCTGGGCAAAGCGAAACCAACCGGAGGGGTGATCGAAGCGCACGTCCCGCACCAGTCCGCACGCGCGCGCGGCCGGACCAACCAGGCCGATCTCGGCCGCTTGGGTCGCATGCAAATGGCCCGTGTGCTCGAAGCGCGTCCGTACGGACGCCGCATCCCACAGCCAGACGGCCGCTTGCTGCACTTCGGCCAGCGCGATTTCCAACCGCTCGCGCAGTTTGCCAAGGCGATCGGCATCCCCATCCCGCTGGCAACCGCCGGGCCGGACCAGGCCGCGCCCGAAGCGGTTGCCGCAAAGCAGCGCGGTGAGATTGAGAAAATCACCACGGATCTTGCCGCAAGCCGAAGCCGTCGGCAGAAACGCGACGTCGCCCGCCAGCGCGCCGAGGTCGCCGGTATGGTTGGCCAATCGTTCCAGTTCCAACGCGAGGGCCCGAAGCCATTGGGCGCGCAGCGGCGCTTCAGTCCCGCCCAGGGCTTCGAGGACGTTCGCATACGCGGTGGCATGGGCGATGGTCGTGTCGCCCGCCACAGTTTCCATCTGATAAACCGTCGCGCGATGCGGGCCGCCCGCGAGGGCTTCCTCGAGGCCCCGATGCTGAAAGCCCAGCGCAATTTCGAGATGCAATACGTCTTCGCCCGCACACTGAAAACGGAAATGCCCCGGCTCGATGATGCCCGCGTGCACCGGCCCGACGGCCACCTCGTGAATCTCTCGGCCATCCACGCGGAAGAACTCTCCCACGGCGGGGCCGGCCCCGTGGTCCTGGCGCACCGCCTTGAGCCACGGGTGGTGCTCGGGAACCGCGCCGTGCTGTTCCCAGATTTCGCGCTCGAACAGATGCGCCTGGGAATGAGTGGGGGTCAGCGATGGAAAGCTCCCGGAGAACGGTTGGCTGCGGGCCACCGCCAGCGTGTTGCCGGCGTCGAAGGCCAGCACCGCGACCAACCGCAACGCCGCGCCTTCGGGCACACCGAATAGGCTGCTCAAGCGCTCGCCGCGATCCAACTCAACGCCGACATGGCGGAGGAACTCAGGCAGCGGCCACTCGGGCACGTCGGCCCACGGCAGGGCGTTGCTGTTGGTCAGGAGGGCGAAAGAGGTGGTTCGACTCATGGCTTGGGAGAAAGTTGGGTGACCGCCGCCGTCCACGCCTCACGCAGCACCTCGGGCGTGGCCAGGCCCAGCCACAGGGACAGCAACAACAACAACACCGGTGGCACAATCACGGCCAGGGTCTCCCGGAACTGCGGGTCCATCGCGCGCGCGGCCTGGCGGGGCCGGCCGTAGACAACGGCAAAGACCACTCGGGTCAGCCCGAAAAACGCCAACAGCAGACAGACCAGCAGGCAAACCGCCCCCCACCCGTGCGCGGTGGCGAAGGCGCTCTTCACGATGAGCAGTTCGCTGAAAAACGGGCCGAACGGCGGACAAGCCGTCACGGCGAACAACCCCGCCACAAACAATGCCGCCGAACGCGGGGTGAGGATCGACATGCCGCTCACTTCGTCAATGGTTCGCCCGCCGGCCGCGCGACGGATGTTGCCCGCACTCAGGAAGAGGGCCCCTTTGGTCAGGCTGTTGTTCCATACGTGAAAGAACGCCGCCCACAAACCGATCCCGCCCAGTGCGGCACCGAAGCTCAGGATGCCCATATGCTCGACGCTCGAATAGGCCAGCATGCGTTTGAAATCGCGAGCCGAGAGCAGGAACAGCGCGGCCACGAGGGTCGAGAACAATCCCATGACCAGGAGCGTCCGGCTAGCCACCACACCGGCACCCGCGGCATCCACTACCGCGCGCACTCTCAGCACGGCCGTGAAGGCCACCGTCGTCACCCCGCCGGCGAGCATCGCGCCGACGATGGCCGGCGCTTCGCCGTAAGCATCCGGTTTCCAGGTATGCATCGGGGCCAGGCCCATCTTGGTTCCATACCCCACCAACAGCAGGACCCAGGCGATCAACACCCACGGCCGGGACAGGGCCGCCCCTTGCGACATCAGCGCCACGAAGGTCAGATCGCCCGTTCCACCGCCGTGCAACGAGGCGTAACCCAAACAGAACGACCCCAGCAGCGACAAGGCGATGCCCGTGCCGCCCACGAGGAGGTACTTCCACGTCGCTTCAAAGGCACGGGGTGTATTATTGAAATGCAGCAGGGGCACCGAGCACAAGGTCACCGCTTCGGTCGCAATCCAGAGCACGCCCAGGTGCCGTGCCATGTGGGCCGCGCTCATCAGGCCCAACGCCGCCAGGAAGCTCGCCACGAACACGCGGTTGGAGCGCTCGGCGCGCAACCGCAAATACGGCACCCCGTAGAACGCGCAGCCCAGGAACAGCAGTGACACCGCCGGCAGCATCGCCCGGGCCAACGGATCGTAACCGAGCCAGGGTTGGAAGGGAACTTCGGGGGGCCGCAGCAGCAACCCAAACGCCAGGAGCGCATGCGCGACCCCGGCGACCGGCAACAACCACGGACGGGTGCGGTCGTGCGGCCAGAGGGCCGCCAAGGCCGCCGCCGCCAGCGGCACCAGGATTAAAAGCAGTTCTTTCATTCTCGGAGCACCGTCAGTTTCCGCGTGTCCAGCGAGTCGAAGGCCCGTTGGATCCGGTCCACGATGATGCCGGTGACAAACACGGCCACCGTCAGGTCCAGGAGGATGCCGCCCTCGACCAGTAATGGGGTCGAACGGATGAGCAGCAGGCCGAACAGATAAATCCCGTTTTCCAGGATCAGGTAGCCGCAGACTTGCGAAATCGCCTTGGCACGTCCGATCAGCAACAGCAAGCCCGTGAACACGGAAGCCAGCGAACCGGCCACCAAGAGGGACTCACGATGTTCCGGCAGCAAGGGCAACCGGCCCGCCAGCACCACGGCGCCGATCATCCCCGCCGCGCCGAGCAGCAACGAGGGCACGAAGCCGATCAGTGGGTCGAGATCGCGGTCAATGTTAGCCGTGCGCGTGGCCCGGCGCAACAGCGCGGGGATGACGAAGCCTTTCATGACGACCGTCGCGGCGGCAATCACCAGCACCAGGACACGCCATTCGTGTTCGATTACCAGCGGCATGATGCCCAACACCATACCCTGTAGGGCCGCGACGCGGATCAGCGACGGCAGCCGGTTGGTACCCAGCGCAACCAGGTTTAAGCCCATCGCCAGTCCAATCAGCAGGTTCAGCAGGTGGTTCACGCCGCGCCTCCTTTCCACGCCACCAGCAGCGCAAACACACAGAGCAGAAACGCGGTGGTCAGCAACAACGGCACCCCGCGGAACGCGGCACGGGCCAGCAACGACTCCACCAGCCCGACGGCCACGGTCACCACCAGCACGCCCGCGATCAGCGCCCCGGCGGCCGCAGCCAGTGACAGGTCCCCGATCGGAAGCACCGCCTGCACCAGCAGGGCGGAGAACAGCAGCAGTTTCATCGCCGCCCCGTGCAGCACCGCCGCCAACAGGGGCCCGCTGTGGTCCAGCACCATGGCTTCGTGAATCATCGTCAGTTCCAGGTGTGTGTTGGGGTCATCGAACGGCACCCGGCAATTCTCCGCCAGCAGCACCGTGAACAGACCGACCGCCAACAGCACCGCCCCGGTGCCAGCCGAGGGGGCGAGCATGGCGCTCAACCTCAGGCTCCCGCTTTGCAGGCTCAAGGTGAGCACGGCCGTGATCACGGCCGCCTCGGCCAGCACGGCATAGCTCACTTCCCGCGCCGCCCCCATGCCTTCAAAGGCCGAGCCGGTTTCCAACGCTGCCCACGCCGTGCAGAACCGGGCCAGGGCCAGCAGGTAAACCAGCAGTATGACATCACCACGAAAACTCAGCGATGCGCCCCAGGGTCCTAGCGGCAGCAGCAGTCCGGCCGCCAGCACCGCCACCCAGGCAACGGCCGGCCCGGCGATAAATCCCGGCGATGCCAGCGTGCTCAGGACCACGCCCTTGCGCCACAACCGCGCCAGGTCGTAGTAAAGCTGGCAGACCGGCGGACCACGCCGCCCGGCTACCCAGGCCTTTACCCGGTTGATAATGCCCGGCAGCAGCGGCGCCAATAGCAGCCACACGGCGAGCCGGACGGCAAATTCAAGAATTGAGGTCATCGCATGTTCCCAAAAACCACCAGTACGCCCACGGCCGCCAGCCCGGCCACCAGGTAGAGGATGTAATCCGGCAAATGCCCCTGCTGCCGTTGACGCACCCAGGCCGAGGCAGCCATCACGACGTCGCCCAAGGGGCCGATCACCCGCTCGAGCACGGTATCGGAGATACGCTCCACGTGATCGGCGCGACGCGGAAACGGCCCGCGTGGCCAACGCAACCGGCGTTGCGGCCGCAGCACCCAGGCAAACCAGCCCACCACCAGCGCGGCAAATGAGCCGCCGGTATATTGCATGCGGGCCGTCGGGGCCGCGTAACCGCAATCCCAGGTCATCGCCCGGCGCAGACCATTCGCGCGCGCGCGGAACCACAGCCCCACCACCCCCGCCGCGACCAGGACCGCCAGGGCGACGTGCAGGCAACCCAGCGTGCCCAACGGCGGAGGCTCGCCGCCGCCCCAGGCGGGATTCCAGACCTTCAGCGGCTGCTGGATGAACGGCCAGACCGCCATAGGCGCCAGCGCGATGAAGGTGCACGCCGCCGCCATCCCCAGCATCGGGCCACGCATCCACCAGCCGCATTCATGAGCGTGCGCCGTGGCCTGAGTGCGACCCGCGCCAAGAAACACCACCGCCCCCGCCTTCACAAACGCCACCAGTGCCAGCGCCCCGGTCACCCCCAGCGCGATCGTGGCGGGTACGATGACGACCGCAACGGACGCATGGCTGGCGGCCGCATCGAGCAATCCCAGGTAGAGCAGCCATTCGCTGACAAATCCGTTCAGCGGTGGCAGGGCCGAAATCGCCACCGAACCAAAGGCGAACAAACCCGCCGTCCACGGCATGGCGCGCCAAAGTCCCCCCATGCGGCTCATCTCCCGCGTCCCGGTGGCATGCAGCACCGCGCCGGAGCCGAAAAAGAGGAGGGATTTGAACAGACCGTGATTCCACACGTGCAACATCGCCCCGGCCATCGCCAGGCGACCCCAGGACGCGTTGCCGTTGGCCACCCCCAGCAAGCCGACCCCCAGCCCGATCAGGATGATGCCCATGTTTTCTACCGAACAATAGGCCAGCAACCGCTTGAGGTCGTTTTGCGCCAGGGCGAAGGCCGCACCCAGCACGGCGCTGGCCGCACCCAACGCCAGCACCACCCAACCCGCGCCCGCCGGGATCGGCAGCCAACCGCTGAAGCGGACCAGGCCGTAAAGCCCCATCTTGATCGCCACCCCCGACATGATGGCCGAGACGTGGCTCGGCGCATTCGCGTGGGCCGACGGCAGCCAGATGTGCAAAGGAAACATACCGGCCTTCACGCCGAACCCGAACAAGGCCACCCAAAACAGCGGGGCCAGTTCGGGATGGTCCCGCATGGGGCCAAGTTCCCAGCTTCCCGTGCGCGCGGCCAGCAGGGAGAAGAAGGCGAAGAGCCCCAGCGTTCCGGCGTGCGAGGCTGCCAGGTAGAGCCAACCCGCCGCGCGCGTCTGGGTCCGTTCCCGTTCCAGCGTGATCAGAAAATACGCCGACAAGGCGAAGGCCTCCCACGCCATGAGGAAATGGAGCCCGTTGGCGCACAGCAGGACCAAGCCCATACAGAGGATCAGCACACCCCACCAAAACCGCCCGCGGCCGGCCGATTCCGGCCGTTCCTGATCCGGCCAATAACCGCGGGCATACACCGCCCCCGCGCCGCCCACGACCGCCACCAGCGCCAGAAACCAGGCGCTGACCGCATCCAGTCGCAGATGCAGGCGTTCGCCGCCCAACGCAAAGGCGCTCCGCCAGTCCCATTCGACCCCGCCGCCGAGCGTCCACAAAGCGGCCCCCAGAATGGCCGCCGTGCCGGCCAGTGTCAGCGCGAGCCACCAGCGCGGGAGCCAAGCCCCGCTGAACGCCGCGGCCACCAACACCAGGATGGCAAAGACCATGAGCCCACCCATCATCATGCCCGCTCCTCGCCCTTTGACTCCGTGACGCCGGCCCCGTCCGCCGCGGCCAGGGCCAGGAACACCTCTTCGTCCGACACCTCTCGTTCCACCAGGCCACGAAGCGGCCCTTGCGCGACCGCCCGGCTGAGCCGGGCCAGCGTGTCCAGGTGCGCTCGCGGCGAAGGCGGAATGAAGAAGAAGAGCCGCGTCACCGGGACACCGTCGAGCGGAGGTTCCGCCAACGCTAAGGCCTCGCGCAAGCAAAGCAGCGCGAGCACGCCCGCATCCCGGCCCAGCGTCACCCGAGTGCTGTAGTGCGGCAGCGCGAACCCCCGGCCCACCGGCGCCCAGTTGATCCCACCCTGGCCTCGCAAGCGTTGGCTGAGCAGCCCGCGCACCGCCTGGGGAACGCCCGGCAACGCCGCCACCACCCGTTCCAGGACTTCGGTCACGCCGGACGCCGGGACATCCCGCCAGATGCCACCCACTCGCAGCATCGGCGCCAGGTCCAAACCGCTGGTGAAGGCCCCGTTCTCGGGAGCGAGGAAACCCGCCCGCGCGGTCAACCCGTGCGCGGCCGCCCAGAGCGCCACCCGCGCCCGGTCGAAGAGCAACCGTCCGCGGTCCGGCACCGACGGCAATCCCTCGTCGCGAATCCAGTCTTCGACGACCTTTTCAGAAACGCCGAACGACTCGGCCAGTTCTACTACATTCAAGTACATGTCTTTTTAGTAATCGGTTAGGTTGTCCAGCAACGCAATCTCTCCCTTCACTGGCTCCATGCCAGGGTCATGACCGCCAGGGCGCCCAGGCCGAGAATCAGGTAAAGGATGTAGGCGTGCGTCCGCCCATGCTGCAGCCGTCGAGCCATCCCCGCGACCCACATCACCAGGCGTCCGCAAGGCTCGATCACCCGTTCCAGCACCGTTTCCGGGGTGTGCCCCTCGAAGGCTGCCCGCTGCGGGAACGCCCCTTCCGGCCGATGCTCGTGTCGCTCCGACCTTAGAATCCACGCAAACCATTCCGTGATAATGCCCGCAAACGAGCCCGCGGTATATTGCATCCGCGCCGAAGGCGCGGCGTAGCCACAGTCCCAGGTCAAGGCGCGGGCGCAACCGATCCGGTGCGCCCGCCGCCACAGCCAGAGGACACCCATAACCGCCGACACGGCCAACGCCACATGGACCCAGCCGAGCGTCCGCAAGGACTCTGGCGCGGGGACGTCCCCCCACGTGCCCCGCCACGCCCCCACCGCCGCATGCAGGGCTGGCCAAAAGACGAAAGGCGCCAGGCCGATGGCCACGCAACCCGCCGCCAGGACCAGCATAGGGCCGCGCATCCAAGGACCGCATTCATGCGCCTGTTCAGCCGCGAGTGAACGCGGCGCGCCCAGGAACACCACGCCGCACACCTTGACGAAGCAAGCCAAGGCCAACGCGCCGGTCATGGCCAGCAAAACAATAGCCGGAATAGCCCCCACCACCGCTGCGCCCGGTTGGTTCACGGCCTCGAACATGCCCAAGTAAACCAGCCATTCGCTCACAAACCCATTCAGGGGCGGCAACCCGGAAATCGCGATCGCGCCCAGCGCGAACAGCGAGGCGGTCCATGGCATCACCCGCCACAGTCCGCCCAGCCGGCTCATCTCGCGCGTGCCCGTGGCGTGCAGGACCGAGCCGGCGCCCAGAAACAACAACGCCTTAAACAGGCCGTGATTCCAGACATGCAACAACGCCCCGGCCAGCGCCAGGGCCCCCCAGGTCGCCTCGCCGTGCGCCGTCGCCACCATCGCGAAGCCAACCCCGATCAGAATAATCCCGATATTCTCGACGCTGTGATAGGCGAGCAAGCGCTTGAGGTCGTGCTGGCCCAGCGCGAAAGCCACGCCCAGCACCGCACTCACCACGCCCAGACCGGTCACCGCCCAGCCCGCCGCCGGTGGTGTCGGCAGCCAGCCGCTGAACCGCACCAGGCCGTAAATGCCCATCTTAATCGCCACCCCCGACAGAATGGCCGAGACGTGGCTCGGCGCATTCGCATGCGCTGACGGCAGCCAGATATGTAACGGAAACATTCCCGCCTTGACGCCAAACCCGAACAACGCCAGCCAGAACAGCGGCGCCAAGTCCGCCTGCTCGCGCATCGGGCCCAACTCCCAGCTTCCGGTGCGCGCCGCCAGCAGCGAGAAAAACGCGAACAATGCCAGCGTGCCCGCATGCGACGCCGCGAGATAAAGCCAACCGGCAGCCCGCACGTCGCGGCGCTGCCCATCCAGGATGATCAGGAAGTAAGCGCTTAGGGTGAATAACTCCCAGGCGATGAGGAAATGCAGCCCGTTCGAGCAGAGCAACAGGAGTCCCATGAACAACAGGATCCCGCTCCACCACCACCGGCCCGCTGGCGCCGAAACCGGATGTGCCCGCGTCGTCCAGTACTCGCGCGAATAAGCGGCGCCAGCCCCGCCCACCACGGCCAGCAAGGCCAGAAACAGGGCGCTCACGCCATCCAGCCGCAGATGTACACTTTCGCCGCCGATCAGGCACGTGCTGCGCCACTCCCACGGGTCGCCAGTGGCCAACACCCAAGCGGCTGCCACGACCGAGGTGAGGGCGCTCCCCAGCAAAGCCGTCAACCACCAGCGTGGCGCACGGAACGACGCCACCAGGCTGAAGAGGATGGCGATGAGCCCAACGGCGAGCAGCAAACCGATCGTCATGGCCGGGCCCTCGATGGCTCGCCCAGACGCTGCCCGTACGCAGCCGTGGAAGATGGACGCGATCTACCCATGGGCGGTGTGGACCTCACAGGGTTGGCGCAGGTTGGCGCCAATTCGCTGAACCGCCTTCATCAACTCATCGCGACCGGCCTGCGCCATCACCAAGGCTTTGAATTCAGCGTCCCGCAGGGCGAACGAGAGCCGGGACAGCAGATGCAGATGCGCGCGCATCAGGGGGCTGATCAAGGTGAACAACGCCTGCACCGGCCGGGCGTCCAGCGCGCCAAAATTCACGGGTTGCTCCAAAAAACAAAGGGAAACCAACGGCTTGTCCACGTGCAGCACGACGGGATTGCGCGCATGGGGAATCGCGATGCCGTCCCCAATGCCGGTCGAGGACAGTTGCTCGCGGGCCAACAGCACCTGCACCAGGAAATCCCGGTCCACCTCATCCGGCAACCGCACGGTTTCAACCACGCTGCGAAGGGCGGATGCGACATCGACACCGCCAATCCGGTAGAAGATCCCGCCCGCCTGGAGGGCCTCGGCCAGCGTCGGCAGCGGTTGGTCGGGATGCTCCGCCTCCTGCAAGGCCCCCAGCGAGATATTAAGTTTGTTGGCGGTAGCCCACTCCAGGACCTCCGCCCGGGTGAAACGGTATTGGCCACTCATGCGGTAACCGGGCAGCTTCCGATCGTTGACCCATCGGTAGACCGTCTTTTCCGAAACATCAAGCAATTCGGACACATCTCTCACCGTTAGCTTCATTGTATCTTAGATTGCCTATACTTACTTCAAAATAGACATTACTGGACAATTCTCCCCACACTGAGCCTCCACGTCAACAAAGATCCTCGGGCGCTTGGCCCGCCACCCTCGACCAGGGGATCCAGAACGGTTATGAATCCGGGCTTGACCTGCCGGGCTCATCGCTCAAGATTCTCTCACGAGCATTGAGGCTGGTTTGCGGTCCTTTCCGCCGATTTACCGGGGAAGTCAAGAGTGTCGGCGCTCGCGCCGTGTTTCAATCTGCGAGCCGTCAGTATATTAATTAAATAGTTAAGCTGTGCCTATGAGGATTTCCAAAAAGCTACTCTGCCCGAGCTGCCGGGGGGCACGAATGGTGCTCGGGCAAGCAGTCTTGGACGCGAGAAACAGTCAGTTTCGCCCAATCGGCAATTGGACCTACCTCGGTTTCCAAACGTATGATGTGGCTTGCCTCGATTGCGGCTACGTGGGGACCTGCCTCAGCGAAGATGAACGCTCCGAGCTGGAAAAGAAAATTCAGAACGCTTAACGAGGTCGCTTTCATCGACGCCACGCTCACGCTGCCGTTCCATACTGGATCTTGCTGGCGCGGGTAGGTTTCATCGTCGAGTTCCTACTGGCCCGCCACCGGCCACCTTAGCACCGCCGAGCAGCACACACCGGTGGGAACAGGAAAAGGAGGAGGAGCGGTCCAGAAAACTGACAAAAACCCGCCCAGGAGCGGCGTTGGAGCTACGGTCTTGTGCAAGTCCTTGATGAGCAAATGGCGGAGAGAGGGGGATTCGAACCCCCGATACGGTTTAACCCGTATAACGGTTTAGCAAACCGTCGCCTTCAGCCACTCGGCCATCTCTCCAAACCATAGGGCTTTCTGAATTTGCGGGTTAAGTCTCGCCCAAAGACCGAGGACGTGTCAA
>Ga0316222_1004153_pt1 | contig 13480 bp, 9 predicted proteins | sample TBH18011metaG_FD_206008 | JGI IMG/M metagenome (GOLD analysis project Ga0316222, IMG submission 206008) | Freshwater microbial communities from Trout Bog Lake, Wisconsin, USA - TBH18011 | ecosystem: Environmental > Aquatic > Freshwater > Lake > Hypolimnion/Profundal zone | place: USA: Wisconsin... | reverse complement strand
GCGAATACGTTGATTAACTGTATCCGCAATAAAAAGATTCCCATTGGCATCTACAGCCACGTCGTATGGATAATTTAACTTGGCACTGGTTGCCGCGCCACCGTCACCAAAATAGCCTGATATTCCATTGCCTACTACAGTTGTAATAAAACCATTGATGCCAACCTTGCGAATACAATGATTATATGCATCTGCAATAAAAAGATTCCCATTGGCATCTAAATTCACTCCGAATGGAGTATGCAACTCGGCATTGGTTGCCGCGCCGCCGTCACCGGAATAGCCGGATGTTCCATTCCCTGCCATCGTCGTGATGATAATTGGAAGGTTGGTGCCATTGAATTGCCATTGGTAGGTGAATGGCCCGGTGCCGGAAACCGCGACGTTAAACGTGGCACTGCCGCCAAAAAGCACCATTTGATTGGTCAGTTGCTGCGTAATGAGCGGCTGCGCCTCCGCTGCAAACACAGCAAACAGCGCTACCCACAGCAGACAAATATGAATCAAATTGCGTTTAGCTTTCATCTATATTGCGTCCTTATTAGACTCCTGGGACTCTTCTAATTTCAAACTCGTCCGTCATGTAATCGTAACAGGCTAATAGATAAATCTCTCCAACACTTCCGCCTTGGTAGATGTGGATTCCTTTTTCAAGTTCATTGAGGTAACTGACAACATTTTGGCTTTTGGCCTGAAATACAAAAACTTTGAACTTGGCTTTTGCAATGAGGAGTTTCTCGAAATCATATTTTATCTCTCCATATTTCTTAGACCATTCCGATTCCATCACTAGTGTCAGATTAAGCATTCTATTATCTGATGTGTTAGAATACCAGCACAGGTCAAATAACCAGGCATTTTCGAAAAGTTCGCGAAGGCCGCAAACCCCATAGTCAAGTTCGTCTCCTAACGTGCCAAACAGACGAAGAACGGCTTTTGTATCTTCTCTAGCGTTTCCTGTGAACTTTCCTTGAATGGCGTCAAAGGTTGATTGAATTTTGTCTTCAATTTGTTGTGTGCTCAATGTGTTCATTATTGGTTAAACATCTTTCCTAGCTGATTATTTTTACTCCACCACCGAAATGCTCACAAAATCGCCCCATTGGCCAACGGGGCCAGCAAAGCGCCATCGGCACGAAATCTTTGTAGCACAAAATTGAAATGAAATCCAGCCCGGCGGGGCGGCATAAACATTTAACGCAACGCAAAGACGCAAAGGCGCAGAGACGCAAAGCGTTTTTGGTTTTTCCTGCGCCTTGGCGTCTTTGCGACTTGTGTTGAATTCCGGACCGCCCAAAGCGCCAGAGGGCTGGCGCACTCCAAAACGCTTCGCGCCATCCGGGGATCATCAGTCAACGCGCCAGCGTCTTGGACTGCGGTGGCCCTCCACCGCTTTTCACCGCGAACGAAACACACGCAATTTCAAACGCCCTTTGCCTCGTTCATACATCCCAAACTGCCATTCTGCCTCTGGCTGGTCATTTTGATCAAAAAACGCGGATTTTTGCCATTTTTAGCAATTTTCTGCCAAAACCATGCCGGTCGGTGGCTAGACTGTCACACTTTAATACCAGACCGCAACGGTCTGATACTAAAGTATCATACTCTGGTATTAAACCGTGATACTTTGATATTAAAGTGTCATAGTTTGGTGTTAAATTCAGCGGTTTGATGTCAAACCGTGGCACTTGGTTGTCAGAGCGGCTTGGTCTGACATTAAAGTTTCAGGTCTGGGCTTCAACCATTTTACTTCGGCATCCGGGTGCGCTGGTGGGTTATTCAACTGGTCTGGATGAATAATGTGGCTTAATTGATTTTCACTTGACTGCCGGGGGTGGAAGTTCAAAATCGCCATCGTTAGTTCCAAACTTAAAACAAAAACTACAAATCAAATAAAGTTATGGCACGAAAAACCGTGAGAGTGGACATTCCCGATGGCAGCCCGGATGACTTCATCAAGCTGGGCCAGAGCATCGTGGCAAAACATCAAAGCGACGGGGCCAGCAGTCCGCTGGACGCAGACAAGATGACCAAGCTGGGCGCGGCGCTGGCGATTGCCGTCCCGCAAAATCAGGCGGCCAAGGACGCGGATGCGGTGGCGCAAAAAGCGCGACAGGTGCGGGATCAGGCGTTGGGCACGGCAGACGGCCAGACGGCTTACACCAAAGACACGGCGCTAAACCTCGTAACCTATGCGCGCGATCAGTTGCTGGTGACGAATGAGGGCGCGGAAGAGGCGTTGACCGCTTACGGCTTCAACGTGGTGGTGGGTTCGGCCAAAACCCCTACGCCCGCGCCGGCGAAGGCGAAGTAATTTTTTTCATATCAAATCGCATTTCTCACGCCGCCGGAATGAAGTATCATTCCGGCGGTTTTTTTATGTCCAATATGCAACCGCCGGAATGGCATCCACGCCACAGCCCTTGGCTCATCGCCATGGGCGTGATGCTGGCGACGTTCATGGAGGTGCTCGACACGTCCATCGCCAACATCGCGCTGCCGCACATCGCCGGCAGCCTCTCGGCCACGCCGGAGGAGGCGACGTGGGTGCTGACGAGCTATCTCGTCGCCAATGCCATCGTGCTGCCGACCACCGGCTGGCTGGCGAACCACTTCGGACGAAAAAGAGTTTTCCTCTCGTGCATTGTGCTGTTTACGCTGTCGTCGGCGCTGTGCGGGCTGGCGTGGAATTTGCCGACGCTGATTTGCGCACGGATTTTGCAAGGCCTCGGCGGTGGCGCGATGGTGCCGATTGCGCAGGCCATCATGCTGGAAAGTTTTCCGCGCCAAAAGCGCGGCGCGGCGATGGCGATCTTCGCGCAGGGCGTGGTGGTCGCGCCGATTCTCGGCCCGACGCTCGGCGGCTGGATCACGGACAGCTATTCGTGGCGCTGGATTTTTTACATCAATCTGCCGGTGGGAATTTTCGCCTGGATCATGGGCAAATGGCTCGTGGAAGATCCGCCCTACATCCAGCGGAACAAACACGCGACGATTGATTACATCGGCTTCGGCCTGCTGACCGTGTGGCTCGCGACGCTGCAAATCCTCTTGGACAAAGGCCAGGAAGCCGACTGGTTTGGCGCGGACTGGGTGCGATGGTTTGCGGCGGCTTCCGTGCTGGCGTTCATCGGTTTCGTCTGGTGGGAATTCACCACGGAACATCCGCTGGTGGATTTGCGCGTGTTCAAAAATAGGAATTTCGCCCTCGGCCTGATTTTGATGACGACGCTCGGCGCGATTCTTTACGGCACCACGGCGCAGATTCCATTGTTCCTGCAAACGCTCATGGGTTATCCGGCGTTGCAAAGCGGCTACGCGCTGTCACCGCGCGGTATCGCGGCGTTTGTCACCACGGCCATCGTCGGAAGGCTGGTTGGAAAAATGCGCGCGAAATGGATGCTGTGTTTTGGGTTCGTGCTGCTCGCGACCTCGTCATTTATGTTGAGTCAGGTCAACATGGAGGTGGCGCGGATCAATGTCATCTGGCCGAGCATCGTCAACGGCATCGCCATCAGCTTCATCTTCGTGCCGCTGACGATGGCGACGATGAGCCAGTTGCATCAGCAGCAACTCGGCAATGCCACCGGCCTCTACAACCTCACGCGCAATCTCGGCGGCAGCCTCGGCATCGCGTTCGTCACCACCGCGCTCGCCCGTGGCGCGCAGAAACATCAGGCGCTGCTCGTCGGCCACCTAACCGCCACCGACCGGCCATTCACGGAACATTTCGCCGGCGCTCAACACCTGCTCGCGCACCACGCTGACCCCGTGACCGCGACGCATCAGGCCTACGCCGCCGTCTATGCGCTGCTCGACCAGCAAGCGCATCTGCTGGCGTATGTGGATAATTTTTTCCTGTTCGGCATGATGGCGTTGTGCGCGTTTCCGCTGATTTTCCTGTTCAAGCGCGTGACCGCGCCGGTGAAAACCGTGGAGACGGTGCATTGAGAACCGGTGTGTCGCGCGAAGGATGCGAAGAGAGCGAAGTAAAACAAGATGATCGGACTTCCACAGCACGCCCATCAAATAGCAAACCGGTTGCCATCATAACCGGGAATCAAAATCGTATCATCCCTTCGCCGTCTTCGCGCCCTTTGCGCGACCCGTTTTGATTTTATACTGCATCGTTTCGGATTAAACAAACCGTTCCGCCTCGGCTTCGAGTTCAAATAGTAGATCGTCGCGGCAGACGTCGCATTGCGCGGAAACGACGGGCATTTGTTCCAGCCGGTTCGCCGCGAGCCATTCGGAAAAAATTCCCGCATCCGTCGCATGGCGGAAATACGCCGTGGCGCGAGTCAGGTCGGCGAAAGCAAGTCCACGCGAACGCAAAATCGCCTCGACCACGTCCATCGTCAGTTCCACCTGCTTGCGCGTGTCGCCAATCCAAAGCGTCTTGCCGCCGGGCGCGATGCTCGCCGTGCCGGAAATAAAAATCCGGCGGCTATTCTCTGAAGAAATCTCCATCGCCCGGCTGAACGAACTGCCGTAAGCCGGCGCAGGACATTGCAGCGGCGAGGCGATTTCTTCGGCGCTGGCGGATTTTCCCAGTGGCCGGAACGCCCACGCCGCCAGCGCGAGCGCAGAGCCGGCGGGATTTTTCGCGCCGACGCCGGTGCTGGCCGGCAGCGAGCCGGTGCGGAATTTCACGCCGGAATAGATTTTTGTCCGCGCGCGGTTGAAGTCGTCATACCACTTCAAAATATTTTCGAGAAAAAACCAAGTCCGCACGACATCTGCCAAATCAAACCCGCCGCGCGCCAGCACGGTTTGCGACATTTCCAGCGTTTGCCGCGTTTGCTCCGCCGGTGAAAACGATTTGTCCGAGTGCATCAGGCCGCCGACGAGGCATTGCCGCGCGCCGCCTTCGGTGAACACCGAGCCGAGCACGCGACCGTCCACTGCAATCCGCGCGACTTCGCCGGTGAAGGCGTGAAGCTGGATGCCGGCCACCGGTTGTCCGCCGCAGTCCGCGCCTTCCACCCACGTCACCGGAAAATCTACGCGGCCAAAACTTTTTTCCAACGCGGCCAGACCGTCGTTGGCAGCCGTAGCGTTGCCAAAAATCAGCAGATGCAACGGCACCGCTGCGCGCTCGCGCAACCGCGTCGCGATCCGGCGACAGAGGTCGGCAAGATTTTCGCCCGGCGACGGCGTGAAGGTCAGCGAAAAGGACGCGCCGGTTTTGCCGCTCACCATTTTCGGTGGAACCACGCCCGCGTTGGCGACGAGTAAAGACATACCTCTTTCGACGCCGCCGTTGGCAAATGGTTACACACTGGCGGGTTTGTCTTTTTCCGGATAGTTTATACGAACCATAAAATTAGCAGTTTTTTTCTGAAGCCTTTGTGCGAGATTCAACGTCTGGACTCTTGAATGAAAGTTTGCGCCGGAACATTTTCCACGAATCGGCCCTGCTGGCTGGGGCTGTTTCTGTTTTTCGCCGCCGCTGTTTTCGCCGCCTCGCCGTTTGAAAGTTCCACCCCGCTGACCCCGCAGAACAAAATTGACGAGCTGGTCTTCGCGCGGCTGAAGGAGTTGAATCTTGCACCGGCGCAGCTTTGCTCCGACCCGGTGTTTGTGCGGCGCGTTTTTCTGGACGTGACCGGCACGCTGCCGAGCGCGACCGAGGCGCAGAATTTCATCCTCGATAAAAATCCCGGCAAACGCGCCGCGCTCATTGACCGACTGCTGGCGCGCGACGAGTTCGCCGATTATTTCGCGATGAAATGGGGCGACGCGCTGCGCATCAAGGCGGAGTTTCCCATCAACCTCTGGCCGAACGCCGCGCAGGCGTATCACCGCTGGATTCACGACGCCATCCGCGACAATGAGCCGTGGGACAAGCTCGCTACGGAAATGCTCACCGCCAGCGGCAGCAACTTTGAAAAACCGCCGGTGAATTTTTACCGCGCGATGCAGAACCGCACGCCGACCGGCATCGCGCAAGCCGTCGCGCTGACGTTTCTGGGCGAACGCGCTGACCATTGGCCGGCGAAGAAGCTCGCCGAGCTTGCCGTGTTTTTTGCAAACATTGGCTACAAATCCACCGCCGAGTGGAAGGAGGAAATTGTTTTTTTCAATCTCGCCTCGACGAATGCCGGCGCGCTGAACGGCCTGAAGAAAAACGCGGTTTTTCCCGACGGCGAAAAGGTGGCGCTCTCGCCGGACAAGGATCCGCGCGCCGTTTTCGCCGCGTGGCTGGTGAAGAATCCGCAGTTCGCGCGCAGCCTCGCCAACCGCACCTGGTCGTGGCTGCTCGGTCGCGGCGTCGTGCAGGAGGCGGATGATTTCCGCGCCGACAATCCGCCGGCCAATCCGGCGCTGCTGGATTTTCTGGCGGAGGATTTCGTGGCGTCCGGCTTTGATTTCAAGCATCTCTGCCGCGAGATTTTGAATTCCAAAACCTACCAGCTTGCCGCGATTCCGCAAAGCCGCAGCCCGGAAGCGGCGGCGAACTTCGCGTTTTATCCGCTGCGCCGGCTGGACGCGGAGGTGCTGATTGACGCGGTGGACCAAATCACCGGCACGAACGAAAATTATTCCAGCGCGATCCCCGAGCCTTACACCTTTATTCCCGGCGATCTGCGTTCCATCGCCTTGCCGGATGGCAGCATCACGAGCGGATTTCTGGATCAGTTTGGCCGGCCACCGCGCGACACCGGGCAAGAATCCGAACGGAATAATAAGATTTCCGCCGGACAAAAATTAACTCTGCTCAATTCCAGCGTGATGCAGAAAAAAATTGAGTCGTCGCGGATGATTTCATTTCAAACGTCAGCCAACCGCGCGCCGGCGGAAATCATCACCGGGATGTATCTCGGCATCCTGTCGCGCTTCCCGACGGCGGAAGAAATGCAGGCTGCGCAGACTTACGGCCAGTCCGGCATCAGCAAGCGGCAAGCCGCCGTAGATCTGGCGTGGGCGCTGATGAACAGCACGGAATTTCTCTACCGACATTAACTAAAAACCAAACCAAAACTATGAGCGCATTCCATTTTGATTTTGAAAAGCAGCGCCCGCGCATCAGCCGGCGCGAAGCCATCCGCCGCGCGCTGTTTGTCACCAGCGGACTGGTGCTCGCGAATCACATTTCCTTCCGCGCGTTTGGCGCCGCGCCGACCGCCCGCGCCAAGGCCGTCATCCAGATTTGGATGTGGGGCGGGCCGTCGCACACGGACATTTTTGATCCGAAACCGGACGCCGGTTACGATTATTGCGGCCCGCTGAAAGCGCCGATTGAAACGAATGTTTCCGGCATCCGCATCGGCGAACTTTTGCCAACACTCGCGAAACAGGCGGACAAATATTCCATCATCCGCAGCATGACGCACGGCAACAACGGCCATGAAACCGCCGCCTACATCACGCAGACCGGTCGCCAGCCGGGCGGGCGGTTGGTTTATCCCGCCGTCGGTTCGGTGGTGTCGCTGACGAAAGGCTATGACGCCGGCTACAAAGGTTTGATTCCGCCTTACGTCGTGTTGACCGAGCCGCAGGGACGCTTTGACGAAGCGGGTTTTCTCGGCTCGCGCTACCGGCCGTTTGCCACCGGCGGCAATCCCGCGCAGACGCCGTTCGCCGTCGAAGGCATCATCGCGCCGGGCATCACTGCCGAGCACCAGAAAGGCCGGCGCGAACTGCTGCATCATCTCGACACACTGGCGCAGGCATTGCCGGCTGACCCGCAGGTCGTGGCGAACACGCAGGCGGAGAATGCGGCTTACGACATGATTCTCGGCGACGGCGCGAAGGTGTTCGATTTGTCAGGTGAAAAACCAGAATTGCGCGACCGCTACGGTCGAAATAAGTTCGGCCAGTCGTGCCTCGTCGCGCGGCGGCTCATCGAGCGCGGCATTCCGTATGTCACCATCAACTCCGGCGGCTGGGACACGCACAAAAATAATTTCCAGACGATGCAGCGGCAGTTGCCGGAACTCGACAAGGGCATGGGCACGCTGCTTCAGGATTTGGCCGAGCGCGGCCTGCTCGACAGCACCATCGTTTGGTGGGGCGGCGAATTCGGTCGCACGCCAAAAGTGCAATGGGAAGCGCCGTGGAACGGCGGGCGCGGACATTGGGGAAAAGTTTTTTCGTCCGTCGTCGCCGGCGGCGGTTTCAAGGGCGGCCAAATCATCGGCGCATCCGACGCGAAAGGCGAGGAAGTCAAAGACCGCCCGGTTTATCCGGTGGATGTGATCGGCAGCATTTACGCGCAGCTCGGCATTGACGCCGCGACGAAGCTGCCGAATCCCGAAGGCCAGCCGACGTTCGTCATGCCGCAACCCACCGACGGCATCAAATCCGCCGGGCTGCTCAAGGAGATTATGTCGGCATGAAAATTCTCCGCGCGTTTGGAATTTTGTTTTTGCTGGCGGACAGAAATCTTTTCGCCCAGCAGCCGCCGCACATCGCCTACGTTTATCCGGCGGGCGGACGACAGGGCGGCACCTTCACCGCCGTCGTGGGCGGACAGTTTTTTTTTAGCACCACGAATTTTTCCGTGTTTGTGGACGACGGCTGCGCGACCGCCAAAGTCATCACCTACGACCGACCGTTGAAACAGGAGGAGCAGAACGCGTTCAAGGAGGAGTTGACCAAGTTTCAGGAAAAACGCAAAAGCGGCGAACGCCTCACCGAAGCCGAGCGGGCGCGCGCGGAATTCATCAAGCAAAAGCTCACGCAGTTTGGCCGGCGGCCTGCGAATCCGGCCATCAGCGAATTCATGACGGTGCAGATTACGCTCGCCACCAACGCCGCGCCCGGCGACCACGAAATCCGCGTGCGCACGCCCGGCGGCCTGTCGAACCCAATGAAATTTTGCGTCGGCACGCAGCCCGAAACCACCAAGCCGGATTGGAAATCCGTGCCGAAAGAACGTGCCAGCACCACGTCCAATCTGCCGCCGCCGGTGGACGCCACCGTGAAATTGCCCGCCGTCGTCAACGGCCAGATTGCGCCGGCGGGCGTGGACCGCTATCGGTTTTTCGCCGCGCGCGGCCAGCAGCTCATCATCGCGGTGGACGCGCGCCGGCTGATTCCGTATCTCGCCGACGCCGTGCCGGGTTGGTTCGAGGCGTCGCTAACGCTGCTCGATTCCAAGGGCAAGGAAGTGGCCAGCGCCGAGCGCTACCGGTTTCATCCCGACCCGGTGCTGCATTTCGAAGCGCCGCGCGACGGCATCTACACCGTCGAAGTGCGCGACTCGCTGTATCGCGGCCGCGAGGATTTCATTTACCGCCTGACGATTGGCGAACTGCCGTTCGTCACCGGCATTTTCCCGCTCGGAGGCAAGGCCGGCGAAAAAACCACCGTCGCGCTTACCGGCTGGAATTTGCTGGAAAAACAAATCACCGTGGACAATTCCGCCGCCGAACCGGGCGTGATTTTGCTTCAGGAAAATTTTTTCAATCCCGTGCCGTTCGCCGTGGACGACCTGCCGGAAATTTCCGCCACCGGGTCAAATCATTCCGGCGAAACCGCGCAAGCCGTCACGCTGCCGGTCGTCATCAATGGCCACGTTAACCAGCCGAACGAGGCGGAAGTTTTCAAGTTTACTGGCCAGGCCGGGCAGTCAATCGTCGCCGAAGTTTCCGCGCGCCGGCTGGATTCGCCGCTGGATTCCTTTTTGCGACTGACCGATTCGACCGGCACACAGCTTGCGTTCAACGACGACTTTGAGGACAAGGGCACGGGCCTCGAAACACACCACGCCGACTCGTATCTCACCGCCACGCTGCCGGCGGACGGGACTTATTTCATTCACCTCACTGACACGCAGGGACAAGGCGGGCCGGAGTTTGCGTATCGCCTGCGCATCAGCGGGCCGCAGCCGGATTTTGAACTGCGCGTCGTGCCGTCATCGTTGAGCCTGCGCGCCGGGATGAGCGCGCCGGTGACGGTGTTCGCGCTGCGCCGCGACGGTTTCACCAACGCGATTGATTTGAACTTGAAGAACGCGCCCGCCGGATTTTCATTGAGCGGCGCGAAGATTGCCGCCGGCCAGGACAAGGCGCAGTTCACCTTGAAAGCGCCCGCGCAGCCGGCGGAAAAACCGGTCGCGCTCACCATCGAAGGCCGCGCGCAGATTGACGGAAAAACAATTTCGCGCACCGCCGCGCCGGCGGAGGACATGATGCAGGCGTTCATTTACCGGCATCTCGTGCCGTCGAAGGAATTGGCGGTGATGGTGAGCGGCCAGCCGCGTCCCATGCTGCGCGACGCGTTCAAAATCACCAGCCCGACACCGGTTAAAATTCCGGTTGGTGGTATCGTGCGTGTGAAAGTGACCGCGCCGCCGGGAAATAATTTTTTTGAGCGGTTCGAACTGGCGCTGGAAAACGCACCGGAAGGCATCACGCTCACAAATGTCACGCCCACGGCTGGCGGTCTGGAGCTGGCCTTCGCCTGCGATGCGGACAAAGTGAAGCCCGGCACTTCGGGAAACCTGATCTGCTCGGTAATGCCGAAAATTTTGGCGGCGAACAATCCGCAGAAAAAAAACAATCAGGTCAAGCGCGCCGCCGCCGCAACGCTGCCGGCGATTCCATTCACCATCACAGCGCAATAATCACAGCGGAAATTCGCGGTTTTCTTCCGGCCTGACGACTTCGCGGTGCGAGCCGGGAACCGGTGCCGGTTCGGAAGTTTTGGTTTCGATGACGGTTTTTTCTTCAACCGGAGCGGGGATTTTTTCTGCAAACGGAATTTCTTTTTCCGGTTCAGCCTTCGGCGGTTCAGCTATCGGCGCGGCGACAGCAAGTTGCTTTCCCGTTTCGACGATTTTCGGCGCGGCGATTTCGGTGCGCGGCGGCACGCGGTTGGCGAGTGCGAGCAGCGTGATGGACGCGGCGGTTTCGCGTTCCGCCTGTTCGATGCGGGCAAATTCGCCGTAGATTTCCGAGAGTGCCGGATTTTCTGACATCGGCAGTTCCTGGCCGCCGCCGGTGCGCATCGCGAGCAAAATATCGTAGGCGTTGATGGTTTCGAGCGGGCGGGCGGGCACGAATGCGGCCTCGCCGCCGGCGGTTTCCGTGACGAGCTGCATATGCGTCAGCGTGCGCAGGACGGATTGCGTGAGCCGGCTGGGGATGCCGAGCTCGGCGGAAATTTGCGGGACTGTCGCGGGACGCTCGGCATTGCGGAAACGCTGGCCAAGGCAGGTCATGATGCGCAGCGCGACGAACTCGCGACCGCGTTGGTTCACATTTTCGGCGAGCCGGTCTTGCAGGTAAGCGGCGCGGTTCTGGTAGGCGTAGGCGATTTGCGCGCCGAAGAGCAAGATGAGCCAGACGATGTAAAGGCCACCCATGACGAGCACGATGAGGAAGAGATTTCCGTAAAACAGGTTTGCGCTGAACGCGCGCTGGGCGAGCAGAAAACCAAGCTGGTTGTAAAAATGCCACGCCGCGCCGGCAACTACGCCGCCGACCAGCGCCGCGCTGAATTCCACCTTGGTGTTCGGCGTGAATTTATAAAATAGCGCGAGCATGAAGCTGATAATCGCAATGGGCAGGGCATGGGCGTAGAGCGGCGCAAGGAACGGCGAAGATTCAAACAGGCTGCGCGTGTGTTGCAAATGCAGGCGACCGGTGAAACCCAGCGCGCCGACGAGCAGGAGCGGGCCGAGCGTGAGGATGGCCCAGTAAAGCATGATTTGGAGCCGCCAGTTGCGTCCGCGCGTGACGCCCCAGATGTCGTTGAAGGTTTCCTCGATGCCGCGCAGCAGCGAGATGGCGGTGAACACCAAAAATATAATTCCGGTGAAGCCGAGGGTGCGCGCGGCGCTGCTGGTCTTCTGGATCAAATCATGGATCCAGCGGGCGACTTCCATCTGGGTGTTGGCCGTTTGGGCCAAATTGGGATCAGCCATCGCTGCGGTGTTCGTGGCGGCTTCAGTGTTGGTGGAATTATTTCCGGCAACATCATTGGTAGCGTCCAGCATCACCGCGTTGGTATTTATGCTGATCGAATTTGTCGGGATGTTGGCCGGCGGCGCGAGGCCGGAGACGGTGCTTTCAACAAACTGGTCGAGCTGTTCCACGTCGGTGTCCTTGAGCAGCGTGCTGACGACGCTGAAGGCGACGACGAGCAGCGGGATGAGCGCGAGCAACGTGGAGTAGGACAGCGCCGACGCGCGCACCAGACAGCGGTGACGTATGAACTGCCGGATGACCAGCACCCAGAAATGCACGAAGCGTTCGAGCCGGCCTTCAAGGAGAAAAATTTCATCCTCCGCATTGGCGGCGGCACCGGAAATAATTTTGACGAGACGAGACAGCCGTTTGCTGGGCATGATGCGGACACACTAACAAAGCGCCGGCGCAGCGGCAAGGTTCGGCGCAGAGCATCGCCAAAAGAAAACGGGCCCGGCTGGGGCCGAACCCGTTGGTCGAAAAGCGCGGACGCCTACGAAATTATTTCATCCGGTCAAAGGTCTTCTGCAAAATCTGCCAGTCTTTCAGGCCGGTGAACTTGCTCTGAAAACTCGCATTGATCTCGGCTTCCCGCGCGTTTTTAGTCGGCTTGTTGGCTTTGTAAAGCACGCCGAAGTTGCCGGGGAAATCCGCGCCGGCCAACTTGTAGGCCGCGAGTTCATCAGTCACGTCATGGTTCTTCGGCACTTCATTGAACGCGCCGCCCTTGCGCGGATTAGCCGAATCGAAAGCGCCTTCGTAAAACTCCACACATTCGCTCAAGCAATGCACGAAGCTGAAACCATCATGATCCATAGCGGCTTCCATCATGGCGAGAACGTGGTTCGGATTCGACGCTGTGGTGCGCGCGACAAACGACGCGCCGACGGCGATGGCCTGCTTCGCGGGATTGATTGGATAATCCACCGCGCCCCAGATGTCCGTCTTGCTCTTGAAGCCGAGCGGCGACGTGGGCGAAGTTTGTTTCTTCGTCAGGCCGTAAACCTGATTGTCCATGACGACGAGTGTCATCTTGATGTTCTTGCGCGCGGTGTGCGTGAAATGGTTGCCGCCAATGGAAAACGCGTCGCCGTCGCCGCTGAATGCGAAGACGTGCAGATCTGGGCGCGATAGCGAAACACCGCTCGCGAACGGCAGCGCGCGACCGTGAATGAAATGCGCGCCGTGGGCCTGCACGAAATACGGAAAGCGGCTGGAGCAGCCGATGCCGGAAATCGTGGTGATCTTTTCGTGCCACAACTTGCGTTTTTCAATCAGCTTGAAATACAGCGCGAGCACGGAGAAGTCGCCGCAGCCGGGACACCACGTCGGATGGTCGGCGGCGATTTCTTTTTTGGTAAGGCCCTTGCGCTCGCCGGTGGCGGTTTCGGTCACGCTGGCGGGCACAATCGGTTTTTCGGTCAAAGTCTGGCTCATATTTTTTGGCGGTTGAAATTATTTCTTCGCTTTGGCCTTCACGAGTTCGACGATTTCCTTGACCTTCCAAGTCAGGCCGTCGGTCTTGTTGATGCCCTGGATTTTCGCGTCGCAATAACGGGCGC
>Ga0316222_1004149_pt1 | contig 13490 bp, 6 predicted proteins | sample TBH18011metaG_FD_206008 | JGI IMG/M metagenome (GOLD analysis project Ga0316222, IMG submission 206008) | Freshwater microbial communities from Trout Bog Lake, Wisconsin, USA - TBH18011 | ecosystem: Environmental > Aquatic > Freshwater > Lake > Hypolimnion/Profundal zone | place: USA: Wisconsin... | reverse complement strand
TCGGCGCGGGGGGCGACGCGCACGTTGTGTGCGACCGCACGAGCAACCTTGACCAGTTCGCCATTCCGAACCTGCACTGCTACGACCGGGAGGGGCGTCTGCGGCATTTCTCGGACCGGATTGTCAGGAAATTGCTCGGTCGCCGGGAACTGGGATTCAGGTATCGGCAGGCGCGGCGTCTGCGCCCCGCCGTCTGGCACTCCCACTTCGCCGACCAGGCGTGGTACGACCGGGAAATCGTGGAGTCGTGCCGTGCACGGCACGTGTTGAGCGTCTACGGTGCCGACATCAGCCAGGCCCCGGGGCGATACCCGTGGAACGAGCGGGTGCCGGAGATTCTCGGGCAGGTCGACCTGGTCTTGTGCGAGGGTGCCGCCATGGTCCGCCAGGTGACGGCGCTCGGCTGCCCGCCGGAGAGGGCGGTCGTGCACCACCTGGGGGTCACCCTGGAGCACATTCCGTTCCAGCCGCGGAGCTGGCGCCCTGGCACCCCGCTGCGGGTTCTGATCGCCGGGACGTTCCGGGAAAAAAAGGGGATTCCCTACGCGCTCGAGGCGCTGGCCCGTATCGACCACAAGGTGGAACTCGAGGTAACGCTGATCGGCGACGCCGCCGGCAAGGCGGGCGACGCCGATGAGAAGGCCCGCATCGTGAAGCTGTTGGAGCGGACCGGCCTGTCCTGTAAGACCCGCTGGCTCGGCTTTCAGCCCTATGCCGCTCTGCTCGAAGAGGGGCGCAGCCACCATGTCTTCCTGTCGCCCAGCGTGCAGGCGGCCGACGGCGACAACGAGGGGGGGTCTCCAGTGGTAATCACCGAAATGGCGGCGTCGGGGATGCTGATCGTCAGTTCCCGGCACTGCGACATACCCGAGGTAATCGTCGACGGCGTGGGGGGGCTTCTGGCCGATGAGCGGGACGTGGATGGATTGGCGGCTCAGCTGGGCCGGCTCATTGAGAATCCCCATGAGTGGCTCCCGATGCAACTGGCCGCGCGCGCCCACATCGAACGCGAATACAGCGTGCAGATTCAGGCGCAACGGCTGGCGGCCATCTATGAACGACTGGTGAACCCTCAGCCTGCCCGCCGCGACCCGTAACAAGCGGTGACGCGGGCTGTCGTCGAGGGTGTGCCCGGGAGTGCGGGCAGGACCGATCATGCGTTGGGCCTGGCACCGGGCCGGAAAACGGGAGATTAAAATGTTGCAGCGACAAACCGGTTTGCCTCGGTTATTGGTCCTTGACATGTGGGCGGAGGTCTCCTCCGAGTCCGGTACTTCAAAACGCTGGCTGCAGCAGGAGCTCGCTCGCGGCTTTCAAGTGGACACGCTCAATCCGGAGGGGCGAAAAGGGTACCACCTGGGGCTCCTCATCCGTTCTTTTTGCTGGAACCGGAGCCGGTGGGGGAGTGAGTACTACCGGCGTCTGGAGCAAAGCTGCAAGACCACCGGCGCCTTCCAAGGGCGGACCCTCCGCTTTCAGCGGGCCGTGGACTGCCTCCACCCGCCGGACGCGGTGCTCCAGATCGGAGGGCTGTTCGGCCCCCTGCGGCTCCCCGGGATTCCCTACCTGAGCTACCACGATCAGACGGTGCGTATGGTCGAGGAGGGGTGGCCGGCCTGGCTCCCGGATGATTTTTCCCGCTACCGCGATGAGTGGTACCGCCTGGAGCGGGAGCTGTACCGTGCCGTGACCCGGGTCATTACCTACTCGGGCGCGACCCGGGAGTCGCTTATTCGTGATTACGGCATCTCCGGGGAGAAGGTGACGGTCATCCCCACGGCCTGCAAGATAGATAGGGCCACCGGTGAGGAATTAGCCCTCCCCCGCCGGCGGCAACTCCTCTTCGTCAGCACCGATTTTTACCGCAAGGGTGGCGACCTGGTCCTCGGCGCCTTTGCGGAAATCCGCCGCCTCCACCCCGACGTAGAACTCCTGATCGCGGGGGGGAGGGTCCCGGAAGAGGTGCGGCTGGACCTCCCGGGGGTGCGCTACCTCGGCAGCTTGACCCACGGGGAATTGAAGGGGGTCATGCTGAAGTCCTGCCTGCTGCTGCATCCGGCGCGTTACGATGCTTTTCCCAACGTCCTGAAGGAGGCGCTGGCCTGCGGGCTCCCCGTTGTGGCCTCCCGCAGCTGCGGCATACCCGAGATCGTGCAGGACGGGTGGAGCGGCCTTCTCCTGAAGGAAACGACCCAGGAAGCGCTGGCGGCTGCGGTCGTTGGGCTGCTGGATCATCCGGAGCGGCTTTGCATCCTGTCGGGGAACTGCGGCGCGGCCAGTTGGCGCTTCGGGGTGGAGCAGATAGGTGCGCGTTTCCGGGAGGCCGTCGCCGGTTGTTGCGGAGAGTCGCGATGCTGAAGATGGTATCCGGGTGCCGGCTGTGGTTCCGGCGGCCACCGCGACCTCGCGGCAGGCGAGGGCTCCTCGCCCTGGGGTTGCTGCTCCTGGTGACGGTCAGCGCCGGATGTGGCCAAAGGAACCTAGTTGAGAACCCCTCGTTCGAGGCGTGCGTGGCGACGGCCGACCCGGCAAAGAGCTGCCCGGGGTGGGGGGGGTGGGTGCACGAAGTGCCGGCGCACTTTGCGCTTGCTAACTTTGGTCACCATAGCGCCCATTCCAGGGAACTCGTCGCGGAATCAGATGGCAAGATCCGGCTGCACTCCAACAGGATCAGCCTGTCCCCTGGACGCTACCAGCTCCGGTTTTACCTGAGGGGGCTGAGCATCCGGCCCGCCAGACACACGCCCGGCCTCGACTTTTCGGTCGGCTACGACGATCGCTTCTTCCCTTTAACAAAAGCGGGGAGCTTCGGGTGGACGCCGGTCACCTACATCTTTGAGACCAAAATACCGCTGAATAATTTTCAGATCAAAATCGGGCTGCACGGCTCCGGCTGGCTCTGGGTGGACGACGTCGCTCTGGTCCGGGTCGCGTCGGGCATCCCGCTCACCGCAAATCCTGTAGTGGGCCCTGAGGAAGAGGCGATCAAGCCTCCGGGGCCGCTCGACGGTGCCACCGTGCACTGCGCCGAATGCGGTTTCCGCAACCGAGAGGGGTGGAGCCGCTGTTACGCCTGCGGGCACGACCTCCCCCCTCCTGGTGGCACGCTTCCCACCCGCCGGGTGATCGCTGATTTCGGCGGCGGCGCGCGGGGACCGGTCCGGGGGGGGGTCCTCGTGCCGCAGCGCCGGGGCACCGGGTTCTTTTTGGCGGCGCAAAGCCGAGTCTCCATCGATGGCCCTCAGGACTGGAGCGGTTTCGATGAGTTCTGCCTCGATGTCGACAACCCTGCGCAGAGCCCTGTCCCGCTCTTGGTCGAAGTCAGAGACTCCCAGACCAGGGGGTACTGGAGCAGGGTGAACTTCGAGACCATGGTCCCTCCAGGGAGTAGCACCGTCACCATCCCCACGGATCGGTATGTGGGGGAGAAATCCAAACCCGGACGTCGGCTTTTGGCCGGTGCAATAAGGCAGCTCTTCATCGACCCCAAGGGACATTTACTGCATTTCAACAACCTCCGTTTGGAGAAGGGTGATCCCGCCGCTGTCCGCTTCCCGGGGTTGCACGCGTTTGATTTTGGCCCCAGGGAGGCGCCGGTGTTGGAGGGGTTCCAGAAGGGGACTCCCGCCATGCGCTACGAACCCGGGCGGGGGTTCGGCTGGGAGGGGGAGGGCGATCTCCGGGGGGTGGATTCCCTGCAGCCCGACCCTCTGTATCAGGACTATGTCGCCCTGCGCTCCGGCTCCGGCACCTTCCGTCTCGACCTACCCAACGGCAACTACCACGTACTCGCCAACGTCGATCCCCCCAGCGGGTACTGGGGCGAGGTGCCGGTGTACCGCTGGCGGCAGCTCCGCGCCAACGGGCTGCTCGTGGCGGACGACCGACTCGACTTCTCCCGTTTCGTGAGCGGTTACTTCCGGCACGCGGACCTGGAGGATCTCCCCGGCAGCGACCCCTTCAGGAAATACGTGGAGGAGGGTACCACCCTCAAGGAGTTCGACGTCACGGTTAAGGACGGGGTGCTGCGGCTGGAACTTAGGGGGGACGGCTCCCCCCTGGCACTGTGCGCCCTGGTGGTGTACCCGCAGGAACTGGCGGTCCGCGGGCGCAGATTCTGGAACTGGGCGGTGGCCAGGCGCCACAAGCACTTCGACGACGCCTTCCGCCAGGTGACCCCGCCCCGCACAGGTGAGGCAGCTCCCGCCGAGGGGGTCCGCCTGTTTTCCCGCCGGTTCATGAAGCCAGTGCACCCCCTGGACGGGCCCCTTCCTGGCGAGGAGATTCCTTCCGCCGGCCTCCGTCTGACAGTCGCCGGGGAAGAGGAAGGTGCACTGAGCTTCAGCATCCAGCCCTCGCCCCGCTCCGGGGAGCTTGCGGTTGAGCTCAGTGACCTCGAATACACGGGGCCCGGTTCCAACCGGGCCCCCGACCTCCCCGCGTCCATCCTTAATTTGGGGTGGCTCGACTACAGGATTACCCGCAGCAACGAGGAGGGGTCTGTCTACGCCCTGGCTCCCCGCTACTGGCATCCCCTGCCGGCAGCGTCGGCCGCCGAGGTGACCCGCACCTTCTGGCTGCGCGCCAAGTTCCCCCGCGGGGCTCGCCCGGGGATCTACCGCAGCATCGTCACGGTCCGGCCGGGACGGGGCGAGCCGCGTTCCTTTCCGGTAACGCTCGAACTATTACCCTTTCAGCTCGACCCGATCAGCGACGTCGCTGTGGGCCCCTGGGGGTGTTCCATCCCGGTTCCCTGGTTCCCTGGCGATCCGGACAAGGGGGCGTGGGACTGGGAGCTGCTGGAGAAATCACTGCACGTTCTTCACGAGGCAGGCTGCACCAGTTTCTCGGGGGTGCCGCACCTGAAGGTCGCCTGGCAGAGAGGGAGCCCGGTCCTTGACACCGCGCGCGCCGACCGGGAGATGGCCTTGGCCCGAGACGCTGGATTCAGCAGGCTGATAAGCTCCTATGGGGTCGATGATGCCGGGTACCGCAGGCACGGTGGCGATGGGGGGCCCGACCTGCAGGGGATGGAACACAACGGCTACAGGGATCCCGTCGCCTTCCTAAGGACGCTTTACCTGGCGATTGACGACCACGCGGTGGCGCAGCGTTGGCTCCCGGTGGCCTGGGACATCTGCGACGAGCCGGACGGGGATGCGGCCAAAGGGGCGCTGCTCAACGCCCTGGCGCACCGCGAGGCCGCCGAGGGGCTGAGGCTCACCACCTTTCTGGGGGCCACGTCACTCAAGGGGGAAAAGGGGACGCAGAGCATGCGCGCCAGGCTGGTCCGGGCGCTCCTGGTCCCGGCCCTGAACGGGCACGACCTGAACTCTCTCACGCTGGTCCGGGAGGCCGGCAACCGGCTCGCCTTCTACAACGACGGCAACCGGTGGACTTACGGCCGCTACCTTAAGATGCTGGTACTAAAACACCATCTGGAGTTGCGCCTCGCCTGGCACTACAACAACACGGCGGGGGATCCCTATTACGCCCTGGACTGCCGCGAGGAGGATTTCTGCTGGTTCAACACAAACGCCAGACGGGAGCTGGTCCCCTCTCTGCTGTTTCTCGGCGAGATCCTTCCCGGACTCAACGATTACCGCTACCTGAGTACCTTGAAGCGTTTGCTGGACGCCTCACCGCGGCACCCAGCCGCTGTGGCGGCGCGGAGGGTACTCGATGCGCAGCTCGACCTGGAGCCGGGGCGCGATCAGGATGAACCGGCGGATCCTTCCCGCTTTGACGCCGACCGGGCGGTGGTGACAGCCGCGATTCTCTCCCTGCTGCCACCCGGAACTCCCTCGGTCAAGGGGGCTCAGGGGCAACACCCTGGTTCCGGGTCCCGGGCGGGACACCTTTTCACCGCGCGCGCGCCGGTTACGGACTGATTTCTCTCACCCGCAGTCCCACCGCCGCTTTTTATCGGCGCCCGTTCGGGGCGCCGGAGCGTGCCGCCACCAGGTGCGCGGCGATTTCCAGGTTTTCCGGGAGCAACTGGGCCGCCTTGCGCAACAGGGGGGCGGCCTCCTTGGGGCGGTCGTTTTTCCAAAGCGCATAACCCAGGGTATCCATAACCTCCGGATCACCCGGCTTCAGGGCGTAGGCCTTGAACGCCAGGCGGAGCCCCTCGCTGCGCCTTTGCGGCTGCGGATCGTCGCACATAAGGGACGCCAGGTTGTTGAGGGCCGGGACGAAGCCGTCCGAGTGCGCCAGGGCCTCGCGATACTTGGCTGCGGCGGCCGGGCGGTTGCCGGACTGTTGGAGCAGCACTCCTTGGGCGTACATGGCGGGCACAAAGGATGGGTTGAGCTTCAGCGCCCTGGCAAAGGTCTCCAAAGCGGCGCGCTTTTGTCCCGCCTTCGCCTGGAGGGTGCCGAGGGTCTGCAGGGCCTTGAGGCTGCCGCGTTCCACCTGGAGCCCCTTGTTGACCGCGTCGATGGCTCGTCCGAGATCCCCCTGCCCCGCACTGATCCCTGCCATGAGGAGGGCCCCCTCCGCCGACCCCGGGTGCCTCGCCGTCACCAGGCGCGCCTGTTCCTCCGCCTTGGCCACGTTTCCCATGAGCATGTAGGCGGCTATCCTCCCCTGGGCTGCCGTCTCCGGGGCGGTTCCCTCCAGGGCGGAAAAGGCCTTGAGAGCCTCCTCGTAGCGGTGCTGGCCCAGCAGGATGCGCCCCTTGAGGTCTTGAGCCGCCTCCGTCCAGTCGCTCATCCTGGCAGCCTCGTCGGCCAGCGCGAGGGCCCGGGTCGGTTCCCTCTTGGCGAGCCAGGTTGCCACGGCGAGGTAGGCGCGCCCGCTTTTGGTGTTCAGCGCCTTCTCGTAACTGGCCGCCGCCTCTGCCTCATGCCCCTCCAGTTCCTGCAGCACGGCACAGCCCAGCAGGGCGTCGAGGTTCGCAGAATCCCTCGCCAGCACCGCGCCGTATTCCCGCAGGCCCCGGGCCAGATCCCCGGCCGCTGCATAGTAGCCGGCGGCAGCGAGGTAGGAAGGAAAGTAGCCCGGGTCTGCGCCCTTCGCGCTGTCGAGCAGTTGCAGGGCCTGTGCGGTGCGGTTTTGGGTGAAACTGATGGTCGCCATCCCGTAGTAAAGCGGTGCGTCCGCGCGTCCTCCCTTGAGCCCCTGCCGCAATACGGAGGTGGCCGCGGCTGGCTGCCTCTGGCTCTGGTACAGGGCGGCCAGCAGCAGGCGGGTCTCCTGCAGGCCGGGAGCGGCCTGCAGTGCCCCGGCCAGGTCGGCTTCGGCCTGCCGGGGCTTGCCCCCTTTCAGGTAGTGGGCGCTCCTCTTGAGCCGCGCGTCGACGTTGCCGGGATCGAGCTCGATCGCGCGGTTGAGTTCCCTGAGCCCCTCGGTGGACCGCCCCAGGGCCAGCAGGGCGTTGCCGAGCAGGTTGTGCGCCAGACCATCCTCGGGGCGCGCGGTAATCAGCCTGCTCGCCTCCCGAACCGCCTCCTCCAGGCGCCGCTGCCTCATGAGGGTTGCCGCCAGCAGGAACCTCGCCTGGTGCAACCCCGGCTCCTGTTCCAGAGCCTTTTGGAGCTGGGACAGGGCGGTTTCCGGCTTGCCGTCCCGGTAGTAACCCAGGCCGAGCAGGTACAGGGTCTGGGCGTCGTAGCGCAGCTGCAGGGCCTTACTCAGCTGGGTGATGGCGTCAGAAAAGTCTCCCCGCTGGAGCTGGGCCATTCCCTTGAGGCGGAACCCTTCAGCCCTGCCGGAAAACTGGCGCATCAAGCTCTCTGCCACGGGGAGCGCCGCAGCGGGGTCCCCCCGTTCCACCAGGAGCGTCCCGAGCCTGTAAAGCGCGGTCAGATCCCAGGGGTGGCTCTTGACCAGGGACCGGTAGAGTTCGAGCGCCCGGGTCGTATTTCCCGAGTTCTCTTCGATGTGGGCCAGCAGGTACATGGCCGCTGTATTGCCCGCGTCCTTCGCGAGCACGTCCCGCAGCAGCGTGCGGCTCTCCTGCGCCCGGCCAAGCCCCAGGTAGAGTTGGGCAAGGCTGACACGCACCGAGGCGGAGTCCGGAGCCGTGCGCAACGCCGTTTGCAGGGAGCGCTCCGCCGCTGGGATGTCGCCGCAGGCAGCGTGGGCGAGCCCGACCAGTTCCCAGGCTTCCGCCCCGGTTTTGCGGGCCAGTTCCAGCTGAGCCTCGCGCAGGGCGCTCGCGCCCTGATTTTTCTGCAGCAGCACCCGCGCCAACAGCAACCGAAGCTCACCCCGCTGCGGGGCCTCCTTGAGGGCTGTCCTGCATTCCCGCTCGGCCGTCTCCAGGTCTCCGATCTGCAAGGAGACCGCCGCCAGCTGTCTGCGGGACTCGTAGCAGTGTGGATCTTTCTCTAGGGCGGAGCGGAACAGGATGATGGCGCTGCCGGCATTGCCGCCCTTGAGCTGCCTCATCGCTTCGGCGCTCAGCTCGTCCGAGCTTTTCCCGGCGCACCCAGCTACCAGAAGCAGGCTGCTCGCCAGTAGCGTCAGCATGCCCTGGGGCGTCAACCGAGCCGCGGGACGCTTTACGGGCTTTTGCCGCGGCTCCGACCCGTCAGCGGCGGAAGCTGGCGCCGGTCCAGAGCGGAGCCCCCGGCAGTGGAACTGCGCGCTCCTGCCCGGAAGTAGGGGGCCCTCAGACGCTTCGGTTGAGCTTGTTGTGCCAGCAGACATATCCTTTCCTTTATCCCAAAGGGGGTGTTGTTACGTATGATGGGCGAGCCGAGACGACTGCAACCCCGAGCCTGCGGCTGCCGGGGCGTGCTCCGTCCCGCCCGCGTTTTATCGAGCATGTCTGCAGTCGGGCGCCAGCGCGCCGTCATGGCACGCCTGGCATCCGTCGGCGACCAGGCGGCTACCCACTCCGTGCTTTTCTGCGAAAGTCGCGCTCCGCTCCGGCTGGAGTGCACAGCAGGAGCCATCATCCTGGTTGCTTTTATTAGACGGGCCAAGGGGGTGGCAACGTGTACAACTGCAGTTCTTACCGCTATCGGCGGGCACGCCGCTTGTCTGACTGTGCTTGCCGCTCCCGGATAATACCCGACACCCTTGCAGATTGTTTGCGAGGTACAGGAGCAACAGCAGCAATAAAACCCATCTGAACTTATTCACCCACAGTCTCCTCTGGTGCTGACGTGCGCTGGTGCCCACTGTCCATCCTCCCATATCGTGGCATTGTAATTGCCACGATATGGAACTGTGACACAAATCATTACTCCTCTGGCAGGGAATATGAATTGTAATATTAGCTATATAGGTGGGGTACTCTGGATTGCGCTGGTTGTTTCGCCAATCTGGATGCCCGGAACGACGAGATCGTCGCTGCGGATTGCCATCATGCCCCTAACTCCTGATCAAGGTGCGTCTTAGGGCATTGGGGGCGGGGCCGTTCCGATCCTTGGTTCAGTTGGAGGTCCGGGTGCATTCGGCCTTTGCGAGCCAAAATTGTTGTTGGTTGGCAAAATGGGGCCTGATGTGGTCCTAATGCCAGGGGGACGGTTTTGGGGCGGGCTGATGCGCAACCTCCCCCCGGACCGCCAAACGATGCTGCGGCGGGGGAGGCGGGGCCCTGCCTCCGGAAGTACAGCTGAGTGCTTTGACGCTGCCCGGACCGCTGCTTTATGGTAGCGGAGAGGGATATGCCATTGCGCGAAAACAGGACAATTTCAGTTACCTACCTAGGCGGTTGCGTGCCGGATGAGAAAACTGGCGATTTCGATGAACTCTCAACGGATCAGGTACGAGCACCCGCCGTTTTCTTTGCTGTGAGAGCTAAGAGGCTCCCTGGCTTCTGGCAGGCCGGCAAGCGTAGTCGCCCGGGCGACAACTGTGTTGTCTTTTGCATGTCATTACTTCATGATCGCGCAGGCTCTACCAGACAAGCGAGGAACGCTCATGACAAAGGGATCAACCGGTGAAATATTTGCACAATGCGCCGTAATTATGGTGGATGATGAACCGTTGATCCTTAAATCGCTGAAGCGGCTGTTCCGGAGCGAACCCTATCGGATGGTATTCGCCCGCACTGGTGCTGAAGGGATGGCGCTGCTGGCGGAGATCCCGCACGTTGCGGTGATCATTTCCGACCAGTGCATGCCTCACATGACCGGCACGGAATTCCTGAGTCAAAGCAAAATGGTCGCACCTGACGCGGTGAGGATGCTGATGACCGGTGAAACTGAGGTTTCGGTGGTCGTTGCCGCCATGAATGAGGCCGGAGCCTCGCAATTTATCTGCAAGCCGTGGAAGGGCGACTCCTTACGGCAAGTGGTGCGGGACGCCGTCAGGCAGTTCCATCTCCGGCAGGAGAACCTGCGCCAACACGAGGTTATTCACCGGCAACACCGGGAACTTCTTGAACTGCTGCGCCGGCTCAGCGCGCAAAACGCGGAACTGGAGCGGTTGGCCGCGACCGACGCCCTGACCGGCCTGGCCAACCGCAGACGGCTGTTTCAGCATCTTGAGGGGGAGACCACCCGCGCCAAGCGTTACCTGCGCCCGCTGTCACTCATCATGCTGGACATCGACCATTTCAAGCAGGTAAACGACACTTGGGGGCACGCGGCTGGCGATGCCGTGCTGAAGGCGGTGTCAGGGGGATTGGGCCAGGTACTGCGTGAGACGGACCTCGCCGCCCGTAGTGGCGGGGAGGAGTTCGTCCTGCTGCTGCCTGAAACGGATCTCAACGGTGCGGTGGAGACGGCGGAGAGGCTGCTGCAGATGGTTTCCGCCAGGGAGGTGACACTAGATTCCGGCCAGACGGTTTCTGTCACGGTAAGTTTAGGTGTCACATCATTGGAGTTTGACGAGAGCGGGGAGGATATGCTGCTGCGGGCGGACCAGGCCATGTATCGGGCGAAGCGAAATGGCCGCAATCAGATGGCGCTGGATCGAGGCCATAGTCCCATCGCCCCCGATTTGGGCGGGAAAGGGATACATCACTATCTCCCTCAGGGCTCCCAATTCCATTCCGTTTGACTTTAGCCACCCCTTCTGCGCGCTGCAGCAGCAATGGGCACCTTGGCCGGATTGTGGAGTGTCCGGCGAAGTTGTCGTTTCAACCAGCCCCCTCCCTCAGAATTTCCATCTACTCCCTTGATGTATTACCGCGGCGAATATACCCCGTTCCACCTGTTCATAGCTCCAATCGAACTGGAATGCATCTCCTGGGTCGAACTCCTAAGGCACGAAGGACCTCGCCGTTGCGGCATCCTCGGATACTTTCCAGACTGACACGTAACGCCTGAGAGTATCGTAGCCGCCGTCATAGCCCTCCCGCTGCAGTTGCTTAAAGAGGGTCTGCACGCTGCGGCGATGCCTTTCCGGCTTGCTGCTGTCTTCCTTCAGCAGCGCCGATAGCCGGTCTGCAAACAACCCGAGCTTGGGACGTGGCTGCTTGCTGCGTTGTTATGTCTTCACCGGTGCGGATGATGTCCCGGACAGTGTTCCTGGAAAGGTTGAAGTCGCGGGTGATCCCGCAGGCGGACCTTTTTCCCTGTACACCCGTTTTCTGACGTGGTTCCGGCAGTCGACGGTTGCGTGCCCTGCCGCGCATCACTTGAGATGGCAGGAGAGACAAATCAAGGAGTTCTCCTCTTTGGCGTTAAGGAAATAGTTATAGGTATGCCCTAGGTCAGGCTGCGCGGTGTTACAGTTATGCACATCATGGCAGGTCGCACAGGTCAGGATGGAGCTATTGTACAGGCCGTCGACGATATTCCTCGGGCCTTGCCTCGTGATCGGGTTGTAGACGCCGGCAGTGTAGCTGATGGAAATCGCTGTGGCAAAAGGGGTATTCTTGTTTACCAGTTCGCCGCTTCCCCTCGCGGTATATGCGTCATCGTAACTGAATCCAATGGGGTGAGAAATTTTGAGCGTAGTCGAAATCACATCGGACTGCGGCATCATCGTCCCGGACGAGTCTATGGCGACGGTACCGTCGTGGCAACTCATGCAGAGTCTGCTGGGGCCTATGAGCGGATCTTGTTGAAATGCGAGGTTCTGGTTGAGCGGCGTTGTCCATTGATAGGGTGATAGCCGGCTTGGCGGCAAATTTGAATTGACCCAGAGTGGGCCTACACCGGAGGCGCTGTGCGGGGTATGACAGAATACACATACCCTTCCGAACGGATCAGAGGCTCCACCTATAGAGCTCAGATCGTGGGCAGACCCACTAATGCAGGAATTAGGCGACGAGGAGGCCTCTACCACTACAGTCCGCATAATGATAAGGAATAAAATAAATAAAATATTAGCACTTTGTGCAGTCATGCTGTACTCGATATAAAATGACCTTTAGCGTTGCATCAATACTGATTGGTTCTAATGTGATTTCTGAATTGTGATATATTACGACATCAAAAGTTAAAACAGCAGAGGCGCAGATTTTACATTTTTATACATGTCAACAAGTGAAATGTATTCATGCTAAATAGTTCCAGTTCAAAACTATTTAGCCTAATATTGTAATAAATTATTTAGTATGATTTATATTGTATGTACCGCTGCTGTCCCATAGCTTTCAAAGCAGCGCCAGCTGTGGGTTTGGCGTAATTTGAGGTGGTCAAAATAGGTGTTCCAGATTCCGGCACTCGAATAAATTCATCTGTAATAACCGTAACATCTGCTGCTCCGACAATTCATGTCTCCCTTCTGTTGTCAGAGGGTCGAGCAGGATTCGGACATCGTAGCGTTTACACGCCTCGCCTGCGATTGGGCCGCCTGGCTTTTTCACTGTCAATGGTTGTTCTACAAATTCGGTACGACTATTACATCTTTAACAAACATCCTGGTCCCGCCAGTATCCGCAAGCTAGGGAGTATGTCCTGGCCGGACATTGGTATGGATTTTGATTGTGCATACACTACACAGATCGATCTATTCCCGGTTAACTTAATCAGTATTTACCTGATAAGTATTCGTGTTCATTGTTGCTTATGAATGTGCATATGGTAATACTGTTGTTGCTGTGCTTAGTGATTATGCCGAATCGTGATAGTTGCAATTGGCAGAAAATTAAAACTATAGTGTTGTTGTTATTGCTATGGATATGTACCGATTTGTATCAAGATGTTTAGTATAAAATACTAATTCATGATGATGTCTTAATCCTCAGCATTTATGCCGAATGCGTAATCATTTTATTTATTGTGAATATTAATTCGTGAATATCAGCCGCATCACTCGATGCTGATGTTTAATGCAAAATGTAATATTGAGGTGCGACATACTGTGGTTTGACAGTGAGTGAAACAATATATAAAGGAGTTATGGTCAATAAACGGAGCGAATATACGCTCTTAGAGCATAGACTCTCTCTTCCGTGCTGGTCAAAAAGCCGACATTCCTGGGTGTTTTGACCTGCTTCCAGAGAGTGGAAACTTCCGTTCCGGTATGATCTGGGAGTTCGGGTGTACGATGCATAAATATGACGACAAAGTGAGGGGCTCGGTCAGGTAATCCGAGGTGGAATTGAAGAAACCTTGGGGTGGGCAGAGCCGAGGGCCCTG
>Ga0316222_1004148_pt1 | contig 13491 bp, 7 predicted proteins | sample TBH18011metaG_FD_206008 | JGI IMG/M metagenome (GOLD analysis project Ga0316222, IMG submission 206008) | Freshwater microbial communities from Trout Bog Lake, Wisconsin, USA - TBH18011 | ecosystem: Environmental > Aquatic > Freshwater > Lake > Hypolimnion/Profundal zone | place: USA: Wisconsin... | reverse complement strand
GATGACGGAGGCTGGGGGTCGGAGTTAACGGCTATGATGAGTTCGTAGTGAGGCCGCTCTGCTTCGCATTGGGTGGAGGGCGTGTTTTGTTCAGCTGTTATCCATCGACGTCACTCCTTCTTGCTCTTCGGAGTGACATTTGAGGCCGAGATCATAGCTGGACGACATGAACCGGTCTACTCACCTGTTTGCTTTTCTCATCCTGCAATACTTAGTATTCCAGATGAATAATGTGGCAAAACAAGCCCATGCAGCGGTTGTCTTGAGGGCTGTCACCGATTCAAGAAGTCGAAGCTACAGGAGAGGACTACGGGAAGTGGGAAACATGCGTAATCGCATTTACATCCGCCATTCATCTGGAGGTATTTGAAACATGGAACCTCGTCGTTGGATCCGGGCATTGATATGGCTAGGCTTCCTGCTAGTGCCAGCTATAGGCACGATAGCTGCCGATCATCAAACAGCGCTCGATACATATGTACACACTCCCGACAGCCACTACCAGTACCGGTTGGTGAAGAGAGAGCCCCATGAGGGGTACACCACTTATCTGATTCGCATGACCTCGCAACAGTGGCGGAGCCCTGCCGAGGTCAACCAGTGCGTGTGGAAACACTGGATGAGACTCTATATTCCGGATTCCGTGTCGAGTTCCACTGGAATGCTATACATCCTGAATGGCTCCATAAGAGACAAGGGCCCTGAGTCGGTGGAAGAACGGGCAGCCCTCGCCATCATGACGCAATCGATTATCAGCGAGGTGTACCAGGTTCCCAATCAACCTCTCATATTTAAGAATGATTCTTTCGGCCCGCGCATAGAAGACGAGATCATTGCCTACACGTGGAGGAAGTTTCTGGATGGCGGCGATTCGAACTGGCCCCTGCGCCTGCCCATGACCAAGGCAGCGGTGCGCGCCATGGATACTGTCAGCTCCTTTGCCGCAAGCAAAGAAGGCGGACGGAATCGCGTTGACCACTTCGTCGTGACCGGCCAGTCTAAACGCGGGTGGACCACTTGGACCACCGCGGCCGTGGATCCGCGCGTGGTGGCGATTGCTCCCCAGGTTCTCGACGTTCTGAATTTTGTCCAATCTGTCCATCACCACTTCCGCAGTTATGGCTTCTGGGCGCCGGCGGCCAAAAGCTATTACGACGAACACTTGCTCGATGATATGAATAGCGATGCCTATCGCAGGCTCATGGAGATTGAGGATCCCTACTCCTATCGGGACCGTTTCACCATGCCGAAGCTTATCGTCAATGCTTCAAGCGACCAGTTCTTTCCTGCCGATTCGTCGCAGTTCTACTTCGATGACCTTCCGGGGGAGAAACATCTGCTTTACGAGGCCAATACCAATCACTCGTTGCGCGGAACTGATTCATGGCAGAGCATCGGGGCCTTCTATGAATCGGTGTTGCTCGGCGGCAAGAGGCCCAATTTGCAGTCGGCTTTTGAAGCTGATGGTTCGATCAAAGTAACTGTCGATCAAACTCCGCTGACGGTAACGCTCTGGCAAGCCACCAATCCCAATCATCGTGACTTTCGTCTAGAGGCCATTGGCAGTGCCTATCATTCCAGCAGCCTTACGGCCGCGAGCCCCGGTGTCTATGTGGCGCGCGTGCCGCGCCCCGCAAAGGGATGGACAGCCTTTTTTGTGGAAGCCACCTTTGCCAGCGGAGGAAGATTCCCCTTCAAGTTCACAACCCAGGTTCGCATCCTGCCAGAGGGGGACCCTTATTCCTTGCCAGAGAAGGGAAAAACGAAGTTGCAAGAGGTTAAAGACGCAGCCCACTACTGATGCCTCGGGCGGGGTGGCAGTAGCAGTTTTACACTCATGCCACAGTGATGGATGAGACCGGCACTCCGCTCAAGACGTTTCGCCGCGTACCGGTAAGCAAGGGCGATATTATGCTTGGCGACCGGGTTTATGCGGCGCCGCCGGGCGTGGCGCATGTACACGGTTCTGGCGGTGATGTTATCGTGCGCCTTAATCGTCAAGCTCTCCCGTTGTTTGACTCCAGCCGTCAAAGAATCGATTTCGCCGCCATGATGAAAACCCTGAAGGGCCATACGCCGGCCGAGTTTTCGTCCTGGGTCAAAGACCCGGAAGGGGGGCTGGATTCGTGGACGCATCGTGGCGCTACGGCAGAGTGCGGAGGTCACACGCTGGACGCGCGAACAGGAGAAGGTCTCCGAGCTATCGCTGGAACTGGCCGAGTACTTCATCCTGTGGACCAGCTTGAGAAAAGTTCGCGCCGCGGAGATTCTCGAACTCTACCGTCTTCGCTGGCAGATTGAACTCGTTTTTAAGCGGATGAAGTCCATTCTTGGACTGGGCCACCTTCCCAAGAAAGATCCCCTCAGCGCGCAGGCTTGGCTGGAAGGGAAGCTCTTCGTGGGCCTATTGATCGAACGCATGGTGGATGCGGCATCATCGTTTTTCCCCTGGGGCTACCCCGTGGAAACCGCGACGCAGCCGCTGGCGGGAGATTGAATTCATGTATCGCCAAGTCGGCGCGGCGCTTCTGCTCCCAAACCGCCTCATCACTGTAATCAGCCAATGGCCGACAGTCAGCAAACTCCTTGCCGCTAATCCGCGCAAACGGAAGCGGTTTTCTTGGGGAATTTAGGTTAATGCTTATTCGGCTCTGCCGGGGGGATACTTACATGCAAAACCGTAGCGATTGAAATCCCAAATGCAGCTAGCTGAACATTGCAGCCTTTGCGTGGACCAATCTGCTTCCCTCAATGTTCATGAGTTTCGCAAGCTGCGACAGGTCTACGAAACAACGTCGTGAATGTAGCTCTCTCATTGCAAATTACATCCCAGCCTTTGAACAATTGCAGTTGGCCGAATTGGATGCCGGTGAACTGTACCTGATCAAGCAAAGGTCGAGTCACGATTATGGCCATGCAAGGAGGCTTCAGAGGCATCGAGAGTTTGGAGTGGAATATCAATTCTCTCCAATGAGAATGAAAACACACTCCCTAATCCAGGTGTGCTTTCAACACTCAACTGCGAGCCGTGCCTCTCCGCAATCCATTTAGCAAGTGCCAGCCCCAGACCGGAGCCAGGGGCAACAGGACCGCTTGTTGGCACGCGATAAAAGCGGTCGAATATTCGGTGTTTGTGTTCAGGAGTGATTCCGACTCCGGTATCCCGTACAGACAGAACAATGGACTTGCCTTTGGTGGCCGCGCACAGCTTCACCGAGCCCCCTGGAGGCGTGAATTTGCTTGCGTTCTCAAGCAGAGTCGAAAGTAAGCGTTGAATGGCACGGTGATCGCCCATGAAGAAAAGACCGGCCTCTGAGATATCTACTTGGAAATCGAGCAACGCCTCGTTTATCGTTCTCTGCCAAGTTTGTGCAATTTCAGGGAGAAGGGTATCGACACAAATAGGTGCCGTTGTCATGGTCTCCGCTCCTCCGTCGGCTCGCGCCAACGAGAGAAGATTCTCAACGAGGTTTGTCATCCGTAGGGTTTCTTCATGAAGGCGCGTGAGAACTGCTCTATACTCCTGCCCATCTCGATGACGAAAGAGTGCTACTTCAATTTCAGCGCGTAACAGCGAAATCGGTGTACGTAGCTCATGCGAGGCATTACCGGTAAATGTGCGCACACTCATAAAAGCGCTATCTATCCGCTTAAGCATTTGATTCAGCGTTCGCGAAAGGTCGGAGATTTCGTCATTTGCGTTTGACACTGGGAGACGGATGTCCAGATTGCGATCATTAATGCGGCGAGACTCAGCCGCCAATATGGCAACTGGTTTCAACGCCTTGCGACTCATGATATGTCCACCGATCGTAGCCAGAAGGATCACCAGCGGTGTTAGCAAAAGCAGATTGAAACGGAAGTTGTTCAACAGGTCCAGGTTTCTATCGAGTACTATTCCCGTCTGCACTGAGTACCGTGTCCCCTCCACGGCAATCGGATACTCCAGAGTTCGCACAAAGTGAGTTCCTTGACGAAAATCCACGATAAGGCCGGCCTTTGGCAACATGTCCGGAGTGCGTAAATCAGGATTCTGAGAGATCATGCGCCGTGACCGGTAGATCCAATTGCCATGCTCATCCCGAACCTGCAAGTATTTTCCACCATCCTTGAATTCATAAATTATTGCAAGCACATCGTGAAGTTTCTGAGTATCTTGAACCTGGCCTTGGTGGCTCAGAGCTTCACGAACGTCGTCAGCACGCTCTTGCAGGTCGTGGTATTCGACCTTGTCCAGGCTCCGTTCAAGCATCCATTGACTGGCCAAACCAAGTAACGTCGCGGCTGAGGCAAACATGGCAAAATACCAAAGCGTGAGACGAACACGTATCGGTAGGTCCCTCATTGTGCAGCCTCTGCCGGAACGGCCTCTGAGTGCCTGAGGATATAACCTGCGCCGCGTACGGTGCCGATCAACTTCCTGGGGAAAGGGGTATCGATCTTGCTGCGCAATGAGTTCACAAGAAAGTCGAGAGTGTTCTGCCTCACGGTATGATCCAGACCCCATACGAATTCCATCAGCGTCTTCCTGGCTACGCATTGTCCGGCCCTGCGCGCGAGGCACATTAGCAATAGGAACTCATTCCGAGTCAGTTCGATCTTTCCCTTGTTGCGCGTTACTAAATGACGGATCGGGTCGACCATAACATCGCCTGCCTCGATGGTGCCGTTCTCTTCATGGCGACGACTTCGCGTGATGGACTGTAGCCGCGCTACTAATTCAGTAAAGGAAAACGGCTTGGTCAGATAGTCATCAGCACCGAACTCAAGGCCGCGAATAATATCGTCTTCAGAATCGCGCGCGGTCAATATCAATACTGGCACCATTTGGCCAAGCGAGCGCAAGGCACGAATCACGCCGTAACCATCCATCCTTGGCAAGCCGATGTCCAGCACAATCGAATCGAATTGATAGGTTGAGGCAATTTTCAAGCCTGTCTCTCCATCGGCGGCTGTCATCACGGTAAACTCGCGCTCATAGAGGCCCTTACGCAACAACTCCAGCATGCGTGGTTCGTCTTCTATCACCAGGATGCGCATGGTTCCAAAATAACTCTGGAACGAATACAGGAAGATGAACACGCAATGACCTTGAGTCTCTTTTGGCTAATTGTGACGCAGCGCACAGTTGCGACCAACCTTAGAATATCTTCACCCGTTTGTTAACTGCTCTTCAAGAGGCCCTCCTACGCTTCACACAGGTTTGAACATTGGCCTTAATCCTGTTTGATTGCGCTGCCTTCCGGCCGGCGTTAGGAGTAACATGCACAAACGAATACTGTCTTTCACGGTATTGATTCTGTGTCTGATTGCATTTACCGCAACAGCCCTGGCCCAAGTGGATCGCGCCACACTAAACGGCACAGTGACTGACGGAACTGGTGCACTCGTCCAGAATGTGAAGATTGAGCTGAATTCCCCAGCAACCGGACTCCATCGCGAGACCGTAACAAGCATTAGAGGCAATTATCAGGTGCCGGCACTGCCTATCGGCATCTACAAGATTACGATGTCTAAGGACGGCTTCAAGCCCGAAGTGTTTGAATCCGTAGAGTTTCAGGTTGGACAAGCCCGAACCATCGATGCCCGCCTGCAGGTAGGAACGCGGACGGAAGTGGTTGAGGTGACCGCCTTGGAAGCGCTCAACCGCAGCTCGGCAGAGGTCGGCTTGGTGGTCGAGTCCGAGCAGATCCAGGACATCCCCCTAGATGGCCGCAACTGGTCTGGCTTGATGGCATTGGCGCCAGGCGCAATCAACACTGGATCCAGCGATCAACAACACTCCATCCGATTCAATGGCCGGTCGCTGGATGACGAGAATTATAGCTTCGACGGTATTGACGCCAGTGGCGTCCAGGAGCAGGCGCAGAAAGCCGACGCGCATTTGAACATCTCGCTGGAATCGATCGCCGAGTTCCGCGTGAGTACCGCCGTTTACACCGCCGAAAGCGGCGCAGCGGGCGGAGCGCAGATCAATCTCGTCTCGAAAACGGGTAGCAACAAGTTTCATACCAGCGCTTTCGAGTATCTGCGTAATGAAGTGTTCGACGCAAAGACCTATTTCGATTCCAATGCCTTGCCGCCTGTCCGCATGAACCAGTTTGGCGGAGATCTGGGTGGTCCCATCCTTAAGGACCGCACCTTCTTCTATATGAACTATGAAGGTCTGAGGCAGACCGTGGGTGATACGCAGAGTGCCGCATATGTGCCGAACGCAGCGGCCCGCGCTCTGGTTCTTGCCACGTCGCCGTCGCTCGCGCCTCTCGTCAACTCATATCCAAAAGGTGTAAGGCCTTATTTGAGCGATCCGCAATGGACTGATGAAACCAATCCGTACGGAACCGACCGCACCCGTGAAGATTACGGCATGGCCCGCATTGACCACAAGTTCAACGAGAGCACCACGGCGTATATCCGTGGGAACATTGACAATGCTCACCTTGACCAGCCTTTGGATGCCGCCGGCGCCCGCACCCTGACGGACATTGTGCCGGAAAACATCGTATTTGCCCTGCAAAAGGTCTTCAGTCCGCAAATGACCAACGAAACAAAAATCGGCGTCAACCGTTCCGTGTGGACTCCCGTGGTCAATGGGAGCGCGCCGTTGGATCTTAGCGTAGGCGGTGACGTCCCCTGGGATGGTCTTACAGGGAGCAGCAAGCAGGTGGAAGCCGGCACCACCTACTCCTTCATTGACAACCTGACAAAAAATCGCGGGCGGAACAGCTTCAAGTTCGGCATTGACATCCGCCGAATCAATCTCAACAACTCCGGCAATGCCATCACGACTGCTTCTATCGGCTATACCAGCTTCAGTAATTTCCAGCACAACCTGGCGGATTCGATGACCTTGAATGTAAGTCAGGGGCTGGCCGGGCTGCGCCGCACGTTCTATATGGGTTACGCCCAAGACGAGCTCAAGCTCACTCCCAATCTAACGCTGAACGCCGGACTGCGCTACGAGTTCTACAGCGTGATGTATGAACGGCATGGCCAGTCTCTTACCGTCAGCGCTGCCTGCGGCGGGTTCTGTCCTTTAGGCGCGCCCTTCTACCAACCCAATACCAAGGATTTCGGCCCGCGCTTTGGCCTGAGCTGGGCTCCATCGGCGTTGAAAGAGAAAACGGTTATCCGCACAGGTTTCGGCATCTACTTTGGCGCCAACCAGAACGACGACTTCAGCGATCCGACGGAGAGCGTCCCCCCCAGATATTCCGCTACCACGAATCTTCCCTCGCTGCAGCTTTACTACGGCTACGATTTAACCAAGACCGGGGCCCTTGGACCGACCACTAGCCCGAAGGCGATCGATCCCAACCGGAAAGATGGGTACTACGAGAACTGGGACTTCAACATTCAGCAGCAGTTGCCCTACAGCTTCGTTGCCCAGGCCGGCTATGTGGGCAGCCAGGGTCACCACCTGTTCAGCAAGACAACTGCAAATGGCTTCTTACCTGCTACAACTATCCGGCCAATTGCGTCACTCGGTTCGTATGGCCTCAAAAGCAACAACGGCAACAGTAACTTCAATGCGCTACAAGTTTCACTGCAGCGTACCTTCAAAAGCGGATTCCTGTGGCAGACCCAGTACATGTGGTCGCACGCCATCACGGATGCTTCCATCGGCGCTGGAGAAGCTGTGGCGGTCCAGAACAACTCATGCCTTCGCTGCGACCGGAGCAGCACCAACCTGGATGTTCGTAATACGTTCACCACGAACGCCGTTTATCAGCTTCCCTTCGGTCAGGGACGTCGCTTCCTGAATGAAGGCGTTGCCGGGAAAGTCATCGGCGGATGGGATCTGTCCGGCATTATGACCGCCAGGTCCGGCCTGCCGGTGAATATTACGATCACGCGCAAAGCAAACGTGATGTTGGACGGTATCAATAAGAACCAGCGCCCTGACCTGAACACCGGCGTGTCGCTCACACCTGCCGGTGGCCAAACTCTCAACAACTGGTTCAGCTTTGCGCCCTTCGCGGTTCCAGCCAAGTACACCTGGGGCAACGCGCCTCGCTATCTTGGAAGGGGGCCCGGCAACTACGAGATCGACACGGCCCTCTCAAAGCGGACTGCTCTTTTCGAACGTGGCAGCTTGACCTTCCGCGCAGAGGCCTTCAACCTTTTCAACCATCCAATGTTCTCCGATCCTTCAGGCGGCTTGGGTTCGGTTGCGGTAGACTCCACCGGAAAGATCACCAGTGTGAACTCCGGCTTCGGGAGAATCACCGATATTCTGAACACCGGAGCCACCGGAATCGGAACGCCGCGCCGCCTGCAACTCAGCCTGCGACTCGACTTCTAAGCGAACTCCTGCCGGCAGGGGATATGGGGCATTGCAATTCCCCGTGTTCCTTGCCGCTTTGTCTGCAATTTCCACATCAGAAACAAGTTTCGAGGAGATTTGATGAAACGTTCTCTACTTTTGAGCCTCGCGGCATTCGCGGCAGTGCTTGTTATATCGATCTCAATCGCCGCTCAATCAACATCTGGATACCATGTTGCCAAGACATTTGAAGTCGGTGGCGATGGAGGCTGGGACTATGTAAACATCGACGCCTCTTCCAACCGCCTATACATCGCACGCGCAACGCGCGTCATGGTTGTTGACGTGGAGTCAGGCAAGCTTATTGGCGAACTTCCCGGCACGAATGGCGTCCACGGCATCGCTCTCGTCAACAGACTGGGCCGCGGCGTTACTAGCAATGGCAAGGACAACTCAGCCACTATCTTTGACCTCAAGACCCTGAAACCGATTGCAACCGTCAAGACGGGCGAGAAGCCGGATGCAATTCTGTTCGACAAATTTAGCGGGTTCGTGCTTACCTTCAACGCCGGAGGCAACAGCGCTACCGTGATCGATGTGGAAAAAGCAGAGGCCGTTGCCACCATTGCATTGCCTGGACGCCCTGAAACTGGCGTTTCCGACGGCAATGGCAAGGTATTCCTAAACCTCGAAGACATAGCGCACATCGTTGTCATCGACATGAAGGCCAACAAAGTGGTCAGCGACTGGAAGCTCGAAGGCTGCGAAGAACCGACTGGTCTCGCCATGGACAAGAAGAACCACCTATTGTTCTCAGGCTGCCACAATCAGGTCATGCCGATCCTGAACGCGGATAGCGGCAAGCAACTGGCCACGCTGCCCATCGGTAAGGGCGTAGACGCCGTTGCCTTCGATCCGGAGACTCAGCTCGCGTTCAGTTCTAACGGCGAGGGCACACTGACCGTTGTACACGAGGACTCGCCCGACAAATTCAGAGTCCTGGAAAACGTTCAAACTCAGCCGGGCGCAAAGACCATGTCGCTCGATCCTAAATCGCACAAAATTTACCTGGTCTCGGCGAAATACGAGCCTGCTCCTCCGGCTACGGCTGATACAGCGCGTCCGAAACGAAAAATGATTCCTAATTCGTTTTTCGTTCTGGTGATGGGTAAGTCGTAACCGAACAAAAGAACTGGTCCCCAAGTCGTCTCAGGCCAAAATAAATATTCGGGGAACGTGACTTTATCGGCGTTCCCCACTCCACCAGATTCTTCGGAGAATATAGCACATGAAATTTCGTCGTAAGTCCATCTTCGCAGTGCTTTTAGTGCTGTGTTCTTTGCCCACCTTGAACGCGCAGGAAGCAAAGCCGAACGCTACCAAGCCACAAGCCACACTTACACATGAAAATTCAGGTGCCCGAAAGGTTCGGGAATGGGGCACCGCTCCCGAACCGGATTTCGCACCTGAGCGGGTGATGCTGGGTTGGGTTGGCAATCCTGCATACACCCAGGCAATTACCTGGCGTACCGAAAAACTCGCTGAAACGCCGCAAATCCAGTTCGCTATCGCGAGTTCCAATCCCGATTTCATCAAGACTGCAACTTCAGTTCCCGCCAAGTCCGGATCCCTTGATACCGGCAACGGCAAGACAGTCGCTACCTACCGGGCCAATCTCGAAGGACTGAAGCCGAACACTCACTACCTGTACAGGGCCGGCGACGGGAAGAACTGGGGCGAGTGGAACGGTTTTCGCACGGCTAGCGATCAGCCCGCCAAGTTCCGATTCATTTATGTGGGCGATGCGCAGAACGATATCCGGTCGCGGTGGTCGCGCCTGATTCAGGCAGCTTACAGTAAAGCGCCCAAGTCAGCGTTCATCATTCACGCTGGCGATCTGGTTTCCGAGGGTTACAAAGATAATCTGTGGGGCGAGTGGTACGACTCAATGGGATTTATCGCCGCCAACGTCCCAAGCCTCGCGGTACCAGGAAATCACGAACTCGAAAAGCCAGCTGGTACGCCCAAAGCCGAGTCACTGCCATTGATTTGGAAGCAGCAGTTTTCCTATCCGCAAAACGGGCCCGATATCCCTGAAAACGAGTCGTATTATTTTGATTACCAAGGCGTCCGATTCATCTCGCTCAATGTCAACATGATGGAGAACGAGAAGAACTTCGAGGCTGTCAAACCCATGATCGAGAAGGAATCTGCATGGCTGGACAAAGCCCTCAAAGACAACCCCAACCATTGGACGGTCGTCTTCCAGCATCAGGGCATGTATTCCATGGCTCACAACCGGGATTATGTGAAGATGCGTGACGCGCTTCTTCCGCTCTATGACAAATACGGAGTTGACCTCGTCCTTCAGGGACACGATCATCTTTATGCGCGCAGCCAGAAGCTGGCAGGCGGCAAGATCGTTGCCCCGGACGCCCTGGGAACCGTCTACATGATTTCTGTGAGCGGTCCGAAGATGTATGAAATCGACCATCGTTTTGAACCATTGATGGCGAAGGTCATACCGAATACGCAGATGTTCCAGGTCATCGAAGTCGACGGTAACAAATTGACCGTTCGCGCTTACTCGTCTGAAGGTGAGCAGCTCGACGGTTTTCAATTAGAAAAGAAGAACGACCACAGCATCCTTTCGGAACTCAGCAAGTCGGCCGCAGCGGCAAACGCAGTAGCGGCGAAATAGTAGCTCTGCTTGATTCGTTACTACAGGGTGCCGGAGTTTCTGGCACCCTGGTTGTTTCATTACCGAGAATCCGGTGACTCTACGAGCAGCTGTGTTCTTGAGATGCATCGCCCCGCCATCTGCCGGGCGTAGAAACATCTGTCGGCAGACCTCGAGCATTTTCACTTTGCCTGCTGGGCTCGCATAGGAATATGAGGTGGCTATCTAAAGGGTGAGGAGATCCCCTGACTCTGCCGGGGGATATTTATATCCATTGCGCACGACCAAAGGAATACATGCGCTACACCTCCCCGGGAAGTCTTTGTAGTTGTGCACTCACCAGAGTCGACTGCGCAATAACTAACCTTGCTGCAGCGTGGCTTGCCTAATGGAACTGAGGCAGAATCGAAACCATCCGCAAGCCCAGCGATTCGCAAGTATCCTAAACTTCTTCTGAATAGTGTGGCTGTGAATCTACGGCTGACTCGAGTTCCCCTTGGGGCAAATTGGTAGAGGTGCAATTGCTGTTCTGTCTATTTGTGCCCAGTACAATTTCTTCTGCCGGTCATGATTCATGCAGCCTACCAAGTTCATTACTAGACGTTGGTGTGGCTGGATTGCATGTCGAAGAGATCGAATTGGCGAATCCCTGAAGCATACACTGCCGCGCGGACGTGTTTGGCTGTTTGGGGGGCGATTTGCTTGCCGCAGATCGAGCCATAGATCTTCCCTTCATAGACGGTTCGCCAGCTTTCTCCTGTATCTGAGAGTTGGATTTGGAAGTCACACCATTGGCCACGGCGGTGCCTAGGATTATCGATGGTCAACTCAAACCGGCAGAAGCTCTGTGGACTGTCGAAGGAGACTTGAGCAAGGATGAGGCCTGTAGCCATGTCTCGCGTGGTCGAGAACTTGTTTGTGAGAGTCAGTGATCCTTCAGACGGCAGAGCCCATGCAATTGGCTCGAGCTCAGTGTCGAACGTGAGCTCCACAATGGTATCCAGAGGACCGGGCTTGCCGTCGATCTTCAAACCCTCCTTGCTAGCTGTGACATGCGCTACGCCGACGATCGCCCTGGCCCCCAGTAGCCGGGCCGGGATAGGAGGCAGGATTACAGTACCTCCGTTCCAGTCGAGGAGGTGAATAAATGCGATGTTGCCGCGAAAGACACTCTGCTTCCACGGGCCTGCCTTGACGCCCTGAAGGGAGAAGCCGAATGCAGAGATCCATTCTTTCGTCGCCGGTCCCGGCGTGGGAAGCCCGTCGAGCATGGGCGGCAAATCGAAGAGGTAGTTGTAGTCGCAAAGGGCGACTGAGACGAGATTGCGGATTCTGTTTTCCTGCGTGCTCCGATCGATTACGCTCGTCCGGCGGCTGGTTGGAGTGACGTGGAGCGACTGGACCCGGCCGTTGCGATAGACACATTCGACAGTGGTGTTGCGGCTGGCGTGAAGCTTGAATTCGACATCCCAGTTTTCTGGCCAAGCCGGAAGCAGCAGGATTTTTTCGCCATCACTTTGCAGCAACATGCTTTGTAACGCGTTCACGCTATTGGCGCCGTGGTCATTGTCCGGGGTTCCGTCCATCTTGCACTCCCAGAATGCAGGGAAGCGCGAACGCGGCCGGTTAGGCCAGGGTGCAGCGGGATCGACGTTATCGTGCCAGGTAATGAACTGGTCGTTGAAGTTAATGCTCGCCAGACGGGCGGCCTCGCGTGGCAGGCCAAGATAGGCGGCCTGCACTGGAGTGGATTGCCAGCCGCCGGTCTCAACAACCTGCTCGTCGCAACTGCCATCGATGCTGATGCCGCGCACGTGGAATGACTGGCGGGCGGCATTGAGCAATTCCGGGTGCCCCAGCCAGGCCTGGCGGAAAGGATAAATTGAGTAGAGTTCCGGCGACTCGCAGAGTTCGCGTCCGGGCTCGTAACGTTGCCCGGTGGCCAGCAGTGTGAGGCCGCGAATCGTGCGAAAAGGAACGGCGGGGACACGGGCGAGCAACTCGCTCCACGCCGTACGGTGTTGAGGTCCAAAATCGAACGAGATAAGCCGGGAGAGCACAAAACGCAGAGCAACGACTTCGGTGTTGGGATTGGTGACGTTCGCGTAGGTTTCGACGGTGCCCGCCGGAGCAATCACCATCTTGCCGTCCGCGTCACGCTCAGGATAATGAAGCTCGTAGAAGCGCAGAAACTGCTCGGCACAGGGACGCAGAATTTCATCCCGAAAACGCGGGTCGCGCGTGTGTTCGTAGTACTCGCACATGAGCGCCGTGACTTCCAGTGTTGCCAGAAAATGGTAGCGAAGATGGCGAGGGACGTTGTCGGGATTGAAGACCCCGACATTCTTCCACCAGCTTGCCTCCATAATGTAAGCGCCGTCGTGGTGGAAGAGGTTGGCGCATCTGTCGCGACAAACCTCCAGACCGTCGCGCACAAAGCTCATCCCAGCCAGGAGGGAATCGTAGTCTCCGCGTGTGGCCATGGACCAGTATGGGTGGCGCGTGTTCTGCCACATAAAGGAGAGCACTGCCCAGTCACGCTGGT
>Ga0316222_1004147_pt1 | contig 13492 bp, 11 predicted proteins | sample TBH18011metaG_FD_206008 | JGI IMG/M metagenome (GOLD analysis project Ga0316222, IMG submission 206008) | Freshwater microbial communities from Trout Bog Lake, Wisconsin, USA - TBH18011 | ecosystem: Environmental > Aquatic > Freshwater > Lake > Hypolimnion/Profundal zone | place: USA: Wisconsin... | reverse complement strand
GAACTGAAGTCGATGACCCATTTGATACGCTCGCGGCAATAGCGGCAGTTGCTGTAAAGAACGACGACCTTACGACTTTTGAGCACTGCGTCGAAACAGGATTGCGAAGATTAGACCAAGCGGTTTCATACACCAAATCAAGTAGCACCCACCACCGCGTTAGAAATCATGTGCAGCAAGCCCTGCGGCGGATGTGGATAACAGTCCGGGAATGCGAGAAGAGTGGGACTTTTGCGCGAAAATTTCAGGATTTGTTGGCTCGCTACGTAATCACCAAAGCCGATGCTTCAAATCAATGCACTGACGAAACATATTTTGCATTGGGTCTCATGACGAGCATCGCACTTCGCGCTCTTGAGGATGGAGCCAGAGACCTCGTTCTCGCACCGCTCGTTGTGGCACGCCAAATTATTCAGAAGGGAGTTGACCAACCACTGACAAGCAATAAACCGATTCAAGATGCGCCAATTGAGGTATTGATGTTCAAGCACGAGTTGCCACAGTTGGGCAACACCATCAAGACGCTAGGTCATGCGGCTGTAGAGGAGATGGATACTGATATTCTTTATAGGTGTTTTGACGCATTCGGATGGCTTGGGTGTTCCGCAATGAAGCAGGACAATCATGAAGTAGGAAAAGCGTGTTTGCGCGGACTCTCTCAACTGGCTCGCGAGTCGCGTGCAGCTAAACTAGAGTGCTTTTATTCAAGATGCGCGTTAGAACCGTGGCAACACGCTGAAGAACGTATCGGTTGGATACTAACGTGGTTGCCAAAATTGCCGACAGAAGCTCACAAGAAATGGATGCGGAGCATTGAAGAGGCATATTCACGGCTACATGGTTTTGAAGTGACAGTAAAAATTGAACAACGGGACGGAAAGCCGTTTTTTGGAATTGGAGTTTCTAAAACACCTTACACTTCTGGCTACAGCGGCTGGCAGGGAAACCGCACAGTTGATTATTCAGATATAAACTTTCTGAAAGATTTAGAACTTTACTAACCGAACCGCAAAGCGGTTGCGTCCAGAGTCGCATTCACGCGCCGGGCGGCGGCAGGAATCCCAGCCCGAATTTTTCGCAATCTCCATCAGCCGCGGCGAGCGGCCTCGATTTTGGCGATGTCGATCTTGCCGCTGCCCCTCATCGCGGCGAAACGTGTTTGGCTTCCGTGCCGCCAAGGCCGGCGCCAAGGCTAGCTTCGTTGATTTCGCGGGATTTTGGCTCGAAAATTGGGTTTTCAGGCCGTTTTGGCCGGTTTGATGACTTGTAAACGTCGTTTGCAAGCTTGCGGACAATGTTTGCAAGCGTGTCCATGAAGTTTGCAGACTTGCGGATGAAGTTCGCAAGTCTGCGGAAACCGTGGACTAGCTTGCGGACGACGCGAACTAGTTTGCAGAAGAAGCAGACAGACTTGCGGAAGCCGTGGACTAGCTTGCAGATGAGGTTTGCAAGTCTGCGGATGACGTTGACAGGCTTGCGGGCTTTATCCGCAGCCTTGCGGGTTTCGTGAACAAGCTATCGGACGTTGTCCGATTGTCTGCGAATGATGTCTGCAAGCAATCAAACTTCGTGCGCAATTCTGCATGGATGGCCGGCTGGCGGCAGAATTTCCGGCCCTAACTTTTTCGCCGTCACCATCACGCATCGCAAAGACGCGGTTTATCTGGCGACGATGGTCGGCGGCGCGAGCGTGAAATTGTTCCTGCCGATCTTCAAAATTAATTTCCCCGGGATTGTGGACATCGCGCTGCCGGCGGAAGGCTTGTTCCACAACCTTGTGTTCGTCAGCATCAAGAAACCCCAGCTCCGTCAGGAGCGAAATCTTTGTAGAACTTCCGCCCAAACCAATCTCCAGCCCCGTCGGGGCGGCATATTCCGCTCCTGACGGAGCTTGAATTCATTTTCGATTTTCCAACTACAAAGATGTCGCCCCGCTGGGGCTTGCACGCGCAGGGCAACGCCAGAAATTCCAGACCGAATTTTTTTCGCCATCGTCCGCCCGCGCGGGATTTGATTTTTTTGCGGCGTGTTATTCACAGTTGCCGTGCCCGGCGATTGATTTTACTCTCCCGGCATGACCCGCAAACGTCCCGGCATTGACGCGTCGAAGAAAATTCCCGGCGAGGGTTTCAAACGCGCGTGGCCGCCGCTCCTCAAGCTGGATTCGGCGGTGAAGGCAAAAATTGACGGGCATATTCGGAGAAAATAATGAAAGCCAATTTGTTTCGCTGTCTTTGCGCACTCGCACTCATCCTGCTGATCTTCGCCGCGCCGGCGTTCGCGCAACGCCTGACCTTGCCGCTGGGTTCCGATTGGAAATTCATCCGGCAAGATGTCGCCCCGGCTGCGCCCACGGCCGGTTGGGAAAATGTCACGCTGCCGCATACTTGGAACGCCCAGGATGGCCAGCTTGGCAAAGTGGGAAATCCTGGCGTCAAGGACGGCTATTATCGCGGCGTGGGCTGGTATGCGCGGGCGCTCGACATTCCGGCGGACTGGAAAAACCGGCGGGTCTTCATCCGCTTTCAAGCCGCCTCGCTGGTTGCCAAGGCCTATCTCAACGGGCAGTTGCTGGGCGAACATCGCGGTGGCTTCACGGCGTTCTGCTACGAGCTGACTCCCTGGCTGCGCTTCGGGGCCACCAACGAGCTGCGCGTGCAGGTGGATAATTCCCGCAATGAGGACGTGCCGCCGATCAGCGGCGATTTCAATGTCAACGGCGGGATTTACCGTCCGGTGGATTTGATGGTCACCGCGCCGGTCTGCATCACGCCGCTGGACTTCGCTTCGCCCGGAGTTTATCTCACGACGAAATCTTTGGACGCGACGAACGCCGTGGTGGAAATCCGCTCGCTGATTTCAAACGGCGGCGATGCGCCGGCCAATGTCACGGTGGAAACGGAGATTGCCGATGCTGCCGGAAATTCCGTCGGCAAAACCTCTGCCGGGCAAATTATTGACGGTCGCGCAACCAAGGCCGTCGCCACCGTCCTCAACGTCCCAACTCCACATCTGTGGAATGGCCGCAAGGATCCGTATCTATACACCGCCACCGTGCGCGTCATCCGGGAGCAGAAGCTGGTGGATGAAATCTCGCAGCCGCTTGGATTGCGGACGCTGGCAATCAGTCAGGACAAGGGTTTTCTGCTCAATGGCAACCCGTATCCGATTCACGGCGTGAACCGCCATCAGGACTTCCGCGACAAGGGCTGGGCGTTGAGTCCGGCGGATCACGAGCGGGACGCGCAGATTATTTTGGACCTGGGCGCCACCGCCATTCGTCTGGCGCACTACCCGCAGAGCGAATATATCCACGACCTGTGCGACCGGAATGGTTTGCTGCTTTGGAATGAAATCCCCTTGGTGAACAGCATCGGCATCAGCGGCACGCCTGAATTTTGCGCCAATGCCGAAGGCCAGTTGCGGGAGATGATTTTACAACGCTACAATCATCCGGCGGCGGCGTTCTGGGGATTGTTCAATGAGCTGGACACCAATAAGTCCGCCGCGCCGGATGTTTTGCTGGCGCATCTCAAGCGGGTCATTCAGGAACTGGATTCCTCGCGCATTGACGTCGCCGCCTCGGATCATTCTCCCAGGACCTACAATGCCATTCCCACGGCGATATGTTTCAACATCTATCCGGGGTGGTATGGCAATGGTAAGCCCGGTGACATGGCCGGGATCATCGAAGACCGTTCGCAGGCCGTCGGCAAACGGATCGCCATCTCCGAATACGGCGGCGGCGCAAATCCCGCCCAGCATCAGGAAGGCGCACCGCAGAAAGTTAACCCGAAAGGACAGTTTCATCCCGAAGAATGGCAGGGCTATCTCCACGAGCGCGAATGGCGGCTCATGAAAGATAATCCGCACCTGTGGGGAAGCTTCATCTGGGTCATGTTCGATATGCCCAGCGCCAGCCGCAACGAAGGCGGACAACCCGGCCTGAATGACAAGGGACTCGTGACACAAGATCGGAAGACGAAGAAGGACGCGTATTTTTTCTACAAGGCCAATTGGAATCCGCAGCCCATGGTCTATGTCGCGTCACGGCGCGCGACCCCACGCAAGCTGGCCGCGACGGAAGTAAAGGCTTACTCAAACTGTTCCGAAGTGGAATTATTTGTGAATGGTCATTCGCTCGGCACCATGAAACCTGACGAGGTCAAGATCGCCCGCTGGCCGGATGTTGTTTTGCAGCCGGGAACGAATCACATTGAGGCGGTTGGGTTTTCACAAAACGAAAAACTGACCGATGCCTGCGAGTGGGTGCTGACGACCAACGCGCCGGTGCCGCCGCGATAGATTTTACAGCATTGAGCTACTCTCTCGCCGGGCGGTGGCGGAAAAATTCATGCTTTCCCGTCCGGTTCACTAAACCAAGACCAGGCCCGCCGGCAAGTTTTGACTTTTGCGGATGCCGCCGGTCGTGTTCAATCAGTGGGTTATGAGCATGACCCATCCGTTGACAACGACGACGTTTGAACTGCCCGGCTACCGCATCACCAAATCATTTGGCGTGGTGCGCGGCATCATCGTCCGGTCGCGTTCGATTGTCGGCAACGTGGGCGCGAGCATCCAAGCCATCTTCGGCGGCAACATCACGCTCTACACCAACCTCTGCGAACGCGCCCGCGAAGACACGTTCAACCTCATGCTCGTCCACGCCGGCCAGCTCGGCGCTAACGCCGTCGTCGGCGTGCGTTACGACGCCACGGAAATCGCGCCGGGCATCACGGAAGTGTTGTGCTACGGCACAGCGGTTTTCGTGGAGAAGATTTAAGGCGCGATGAAGGCGCTGAGTGCAGACAGTTTCATGGCGCGGTGGCTGGGCCGGCTGGCGGCGGGGGTCATCCGTTATCCGCATTGGTTTTTCTGGCCGCAGGTAGGGCTGTTCGTCCTGTGCGTGTTTTACACCGTTTTCTTTCTGAAGGCGGACATGAACCGCGACAATCTGGTGGGGCCGAACCAGAAGTATCACCAGAACTACCTCGCGTTGCAGAAAGAATTTCCCCAGCCGGACGACATCGTGGTGGTGGTGGAGAGCGACAACCTCGAAAAGAACCGGCAGTTCGTCGAGCGCATCGCGGCAAAGATGCAGGCGGAAACGAATTTGTTCCGCGATGTTTTTTTTCAGCAGAACCTCGCGCTGATGGGCCGCAAGGCGCTGCAATTCGCCTCGGTCAGCAACCTCGTGGAAATGCGCGACACGCTGCGCACGGCGCGGCCCTTCATCCAACAGTTCGCGGCGACGACGAATCTGGTGGCGCTGTTCACCGAGATTAACACGGCGTTCCGCACGGCGGCGCAGGAGGACAACGCGCAGAACCGCGATTTGGTGAAATCGTTGCCGGCGCTGGCGCGCGTGGTGACGCAGGCGAATGACGCAGTGGCGCGGCCCGGTGTGCCGCCATCGCCGAATGTGGTGACGTTGCTCGGCGGCACGGACGAGGCGTTGCGGGACAGTTACATCACGTTTGCGAAGGGCAGATTATTTTTGGTGACGACGCACGCGCCGGATGACGACCACACCGGCGACACGCTGGAACGGCTGCGGGCATTGGTGAAGGCGACGCAGGTCGAGGTGCCGGGCGTGAACGTGGGCATCACGGGCGAGCCGGTGCTGGATTACGACGAGATGATGCAGTCGCAGAAGGACACGACGGTGGCGAGCGTGGTGGCGATGGTATTGTGCGCGCTGATTTTCATCTACGGCTACAACGAAACCGGCCGGCCTGTGAAGGCGACCCTCTGCCTCGTGGTCGGCTTGGGCTACACGATGGCGTTCACAACGCTGACCATCGGGCACCTGAACATTTTGACGATTACGTTTGTGCCGATGCTGATTGGTTTGGCGATTGATTTCGGCGTGCATCTCATCACACGTTACGAAGAGGAGTTGCACCACGGCAAAACGGAACAAGAGGCCATCACCAAGGCAATGGTGTTCACCGGGCAGGGAATTTTCACCGGCGCGCTGACGACGGCGGGAGCGTTTTTGGCGATGGCGCTGACACATTTCAAGGGCATTCAGGAAATGGGCATCATTTGCGGCGGCGGCCTGATGGTGTGTTTCATTCCGATGATGACGATGTTGCCGGTAATGCTGCTGCGCGGCCGGCAAAATGTTTTGGATCACGACATCCGGGAAGTCAGCACGCGGACGAAAATCGAAAACCTCTGGCTGCAACGACCGGTGCTGGTGCTGGGCATCACGGCGAGTCTGTGCGTGGCGGCGCTGGTCGCGGGGCGCAAGGTGTATTTCGATTACAACCTCATCAAGATGCAAAGCCCGAGCTTGTCGTCGGTGGTGTTCGAGCAAACGCTGCTGGATTCGGCGGACAAATCGCTGCTTTACAGCGCAGTGCTGGCGGATTCGCTGACGAACGCGGTGGCGTTGCAGGAAAAAATCGAGAAGCTGTCAACCGTCGCGGCCACCGAGCCGCCGTTCTACAAGGATTTTCTAAACCCGGATCCGAGCGAAAAATTAAAACTCATCGGTGAGGTCAAAGCCGAGGTCGCGCCGCTGAAATTCAGCGCGCCGGATTTGCAGCCGGTGGATTTATCCGCGTTGAGCAGCCAGCTTTTTTACACCGCCTGCTATCTCGGACTGGCGCAGCAACAGGCGGGCATCAACGACCCGGCGCTGGCGGCGCAACTGGGTTCGCTCGCGCAATCGTGCACGGATTTGCGCAAGGCCATGCTGGCCGAGGACGCGGTAAAACCAGCGGAACCCGCCGCCAAGCTGGCGATTTACCAGCGGGCGCTGCTCGCCGATCTGCGTGAAACGTTTGAGCTGTTGCAGCATCAGGACGATGTTTCACCGCTGCGCCCGACGGATTTGCCGCCGGCGTTGTATCACCGGTTCGTCGGCGTGAACGGAAAGTTTTTGATCCAGATTTATCCGAAGGAGGATGTGTGGCAGCGCGCGCCGCAGGAACGATTTGTCCGCGACCTGCGCACGGTGGATCCGAACGTCACCGGCACGCCGGTGCAGCTTTATGAATACGAAACGCTGCTCAAGGACAGCTATGTGCAAGCGGCGTGGTATTCGCTCGCGGCGATCGCGCTGATGGTGCTGTTCCATTTCCGCAGCGTCATGGCGGTGGTGTTGGCGCTGATTCCGGTCGGCATCGGCACGTTGTGGCTGGCCGGCTTGATGGGTTGGGCTGGCGTGCCGGTGAATTTAGCGAACATCATGACGCTGCCGCTGGTCATTGGCATTGGCGTGACCAACGGCATCCACATTTTGAACCGCTACGCCGAGGAAGGCACGCCGGGGATTTTGTCGCGCAGCACGGGCAAGGCGGTGCTGGTGTCGGGACTGACCGCCATCGCGGGTTTTGGGAGTTTGATGCTCGCGGAGCATCGTGGCATCCGCAGTTTGGGCTTCATCATGTCCATTGGCATCGCGACGTGCATGATTGCCGGGCTGACTTTTTTGCCGGCGCTGTTGAATTGGATTGGCCGCTGGCAACCGCTGATTAAAAAACCCAGTGCCAGCGACGCATCGCCAACACCGGGTCAGGAGGAAGCGAGGTAAAACCTCAATTACTGAAAGCATAAGTGGAGGTTGACCAAAGTCAATATCAATGTTAAATCCAGCCGGCTAATGGCGGAATAGCTGATGAATAAAGAAGCAATAACGATAATGAAAAAGTCAAAAAATTGTGGTAGCATATGCGCTCCGCACTTTTTTTTGAGGGCTTTTTTATTGTTGCTGCTGTTTCTTCGTCCGGCAGCGGCAGAAGATAATTCGACTGCCGCCGGGCCGGCGTTCGCGCGTTTTCCTTTGACGCTGGAAGACGGTTGGCGCACCGAAGCGGGCGGGCCATTTTATTATTCGCAAACCAACGACACGAAAAAAGCTTGGGCGTGGCCGCCGTTTTTTTCCTGCACCCGCGATCCGGCGGTGGAATCGCATGAGGACGATTTTTTGTATCCGTTGCTGACACACCTGCGCTATGGTCAGGAAAGCCGCTGGCAATTCTGCCAGCTCATCAGCACCGCCGGCGCGGCGCAGCCAAACGGCGCAGCGGTGAAACGCTTCACGCTTTACCCGCTTTATTTTCAGCAACGCTCAACCGACACCAATCTGGACTACACGGCACTCGTGCCGTTTTACGGCCACCTGAAAAACCGGATGTTTCACGACGAGATTTTTTTTGTGCTGTTTCCATTCTACGCCGAGACGCACAAACGCGGAATCGTCACGGATAATTATCTCTATCCATTCGGTGCCACCAGCCACGGCGATGGCTTGGCCGGCTGGCAGGTCTGGCCGTTTGTCGGGCATGAACACAAGGTCGTGACCACGTTGACCAATGGTTTCGGCGATTTGGTCACGGTGGGCGGCCACGATAAATCATTTTGCCTCTGGCCGCTGTATCTCCAGCAAGACAGTGGCATCGGCACGGACTGCCCGGAGAAATTCCGCGCCTCCATTCCGCTGTTCGCCTACACGCGTTCGCCGAAGCATGACTCGACCACCGTTCTATGGCCGATCTTCAGTTGGATTGACGAGCGGGAGAAAAAATACCGCGAATGGGACGGCCCGTGGCCCTTCGTCGTTTTTGCGCGCGGCGAAGGCCGGACGACCTCGCGGATTTTTCCGTTGTTCAGCCGTTTGCGCCACGACAGTCTGGAAAGTGATTCGTATCTCTGGCCGGTTTACCAATACAAGCGCACCCATGCCGACCCGTTGGATCAGCGGCGCACGCGGGTTTTGTTTTATCTGTATGCCCGGCTCGCGGAAAAAAACACGGAGACCGGCGCGGAAAAAATTCGGCTGGATATGTGGCCGTTCTTCACCTGGCACCGGGATTTTCAGGGCAACGAACGTTTGCAGGTGCTGGCACCGGTGGAACCCGCCGTGCCGGATAATCCGGGCATCGAACGCAACTGGTCGCCGCTCTGGTCGCTTTGGCGCACGGAGGCCAACGCCAAAACCGGCGCGGCCAGCCAGTCGCTGCTGTGGAATTTGTATCGCCGCGAAACCGCGCCGGCGCACAAAAAAGTCTCGCTCCTGTTCGGCCTTTTCCAGTATCAATCTGACGCCGGCGCAGCGCAAACCAAGTGGTTTTACCTGACGTTTGGCATCCCGGCCAAAGCCGGGAAATGAAGTCGGCCTGAAGAATTTTATTTATGTTTGAAAACAGCGGTGACATTGCCCTTTTGTTCTGGCGCACCCTGCTGGCGTTGCCGCAGACGTGGCGGCAGCGGCAGAAGGTGATGGACCAGTTCTTTGAGATTGGCAACGCCAGTCTGCTGATGGTCTGCGTCCTGACGTTTTTCATCGGCGGCGTCATCGCGTTGAACTTCGGCCCGGTGCTGGTGGAACACAGCATGGCCAGCGCCGTCGGCGGCGTGGTCGGCCTCGCCATCGCGAAGGAACTGGCGCCGGTGATGATGGCGATTCTCATCGCCGGCCGCATCGGCTCTGCCATGGCGGCGGAAATCGGTTCCATGCGCGTGTATCAGGAGATTGATGCCCTGCGCACGATGAACATCAACCCGATCCATTACCTTGTTTTGCCGCGCGTGCTGGCCATCGCCTTTGCGCTGCCGATGCTGGTGATTTTTTCCGTGCTGGTCGGCTGGTTCGGCGGCGCGGTGGTGGCGAATTACAATCACCTCATGGAAATTCCATTCCGCGTTTTCTTTGCCGACCTCAAGGACATCGTCAAATTGCAGGATGTGGTGAACGGCGTTTTCAAAAGCTTTTGCTTCGCCATCATCATCGGCGTCGTGTCCTGCCATCAAGGCCTGACGACCCTCGGCGGCCCGCGCGGCATTGGCCGCTCGGTCACAAAAGCCGTCGTGAACTCCATAGTGCTCATCGTGATTTTTGATTACATCCTCACGCGTATTTTACTGAATTGAAATGAGCACGACCAACCCAACCTCTACCGCCGCCGGCGTCGGTCTGGCCGTGCGCGGTCTGCGCAAAAGTTTTGACGGGCAGGAAGTGCTCAAGGGCATTGATTTCATTGTCCAGCCCGGCGAAATTTTTGTCATCATGGGGCCGAGCGGCTCTGGCAAAAGCGTTTTGCTCAAGCATCTCATCGCTTTGGAAACGGCGGATGCCGGCGAAATCTTCATCAACGGCGAGCCAATCACCACGCCAGAAATCGCCGCGAAATACCGCATGGCACTGGTCTTCCAATCCGGCGCGCTGCTCAATTCGCTCACCGTCGGCGAAAACGTCGGCCTGTATCTGACCGAGCACCAGCTCAAGTCGCCGGCGGAAATCGAAAAAATCGTCGAGGAAAAACTGGCGGATGTCGGGCTGAAAGACGCCATCCACAAAACGCCCGGCGAACTTTCCGGCGGCATGAAGAAACGCGCCGCCATCGCCCGCGCGCTGGTCATCGAGCCGCAGCTGATCCTTTACGATGAGCCGACGAGCGAGTTGGATCCGCTTTCCGCCGTCGTCATCGGCAACGAGATTTTGGAACTGAACCAGCGCATCGGCGTCACGTCGCTCATTGTGTCGCACGACCGCGACCTCGCGTTTGGCATCGCCGACCGCATCGCCGTCATGGCCGAAGGCCGCATCCTCGTCATCGGCACGCCGGACGAGGTGAAAAATTTTAACGACCCGCAGGTGCAGGATTTTCTGCGCGCCGGTCTGCACCGCGAAAAATAAATTCATCCGCCTATGAAAAATTCACTTGAAACGAAACTTGGCATTTTTGTCATCCTCGCGGTGTTCGCCGCGTGGGCCATCATCGAAACGCTCGGCAGCACCGACGTGTTCAGCCACGGCATCCACGTCACCGCCGCGTTCGACAGCGTGCAGGATTTGAAGGTTGGCGACCGCGTGAAGATGGGCGGCGTCGAAGTCGGTCGCGTGGTAGCCATCGCTTTAACCACCAACAAAGTTAGTGTGACAATGAAGCTGCGCGAGGGAGCCATGATTAAAACCGACAGTCTGGCCAGCATTAAATTTGCCGGACTGATGGGGCAGAACTATGTGGCGTTGAGTTTTGGTTCGCCGACAAACGCCATTCTGGCCAAGGATAATTTTCCGCTTACGATAGATCCCAATGCGTCGTCTGACTTAAATGCCATCATGGCCAAGCTCGACAGCGCGGCGGACGGCATTCACAACGTCACTAAGAATTTTGCCGGCGACGAAATCAAAAATATGTTCGGCGCGCTCGACAATATCCTCACGGAGAAAAAAGACACCATCAAGCAGACCATTGACAACGTAAAGAACATTTCCGGCCAGATCGCGTCGGGCCAGGGCACCATCGGCAAATTGATTTACACGGACACGCTGCACGATGCCGCGCTGAACACCGTGAGCAATGTGGATGTCACCGTGGCCTCGGCCCGGCTGGCGATTGATGACGCCCGCGCTGGCAAGGGCACCATCGGGAAATTGCTGACCGACGAGACGCTTTACAATTCCGCTACCGCCTCCATGACCAATCTCAATTCAATCCTGCTCAAGGTGAATCAGGGCGATGGCACCATCGGCAAGCTGGTGAACGATCAGGAATTCTACAAGAACGCCAAGCTCTCGCTGCAAAAGCTGGACAAGGCCGCCGACGGTTTGGAAGACACCGGCCCGTTGAGCGTCATCAGCATGATGTCCAGCCAGTTTGGGTTCTGATTTTCGATATACGATTTGCGATTTACGCGCGGCCAGATTTTTGGGTGCGTAAATCGTATATCGCCAATCGTAAATTCAAAGGTCAGGCCAGACCGAGATTTTTCACAACTTGCACAGTGGAATGCGCCTTGTTGAGCGTGTAGAAATGCAGTCCGGGCGCGCCGGCCCGCAGGAGTTCCTCGCATTGGCGCGTGGCGTATTCGATGCCGAATTTCAAAGCCGCCTCGTCGTCGGTGCCAATCGCATCCAGCTTCGCCCGCAGCGCCGGCGGAATTTTTGCGCCGCACATCTGCGTGAACTTCGTGATCTGCGTCGCGCTGACGATGGCCACAATGCCCGGCACAATCGGCACGTTCACACCGAGTTTCTGTGTGAGATAATCGCGGAACTCAAAATAGTCCGCGTTGTCGAAAAATAATTGTGTAACGACAAAATCTGCGCCGGCTTCGACTTTTTCTTTCAAGTGCTGCCAGTCAGCGTGCTTGCCATTTTTGTTGGCAATATGGCCTTCGGGAAAGCCGGCGACGCCCACGGAAAAATCACCTTGTTCGCGGATGAATTTCACTAGCTGCGCGGAAAACTCAAAGCCGTTGGGCGTGGGCTGAAATTCGCCGCCGCCGGGCGGGTCGCCGCGCAACGCGAGAATGTTTTTACAATCCAGCGCGCGGATTTTCTCCAGCAGAACGCGAACTTCGTCACGCGTGTGGTTGACGCAGGTGAGGTGTGCAAGCGCGGTGAGGCGGTGTTCGCGCTGGATGCGATCCACAATCATCAGCGTCTTATCGCGCGTGCTACCGCCGGCGCCATAAGTGACGGAGCAATAATCCGGGCGCGAGGCGAGCAGGGCGGGGAGCTGCCGTTCAAATAAATTGCGGTCGCCGTCGTCGGTCTTGGGCGGAAAAAATTCCAGCGAGATGACGGGTTGCCGGGTGGCCAACTTGGCGGCATAGATGTCGCGGATGAAGCGCATGGTTTTAATTTTGATTAACCAGCCACCAAAATACCGGAACCGTCACGTTTATGCAAATGAATAATCAACGTATCCAGATATGATGATATGAAATTAAGTAAGGATAAAAAACAAAAGCCCCTGCCGGCGAACCGGCAGGGGCCAAGGATTCTAAATCAGATTAGAACTTGTAAACGACGTTGAGCGCGAGCAGATAGGTGCTCTCGTTGAAACCGCTGTTGTAACCGTTGCCGGTTTCCGTGTGATCCCAGCGGAATTCCGCGCGGGTGACGACGTTGGCCCAGAGGTCATATTCCACCGTGGCGGTGATTTCTTCGCCCTTGCCATTGTTGCCGCTGCCCACATAGAAGAAGCCGAGGTTTTTACCGTCAACATATTCACCACGCAGGTTGTAGCTCAACTTGTCGGTGGCTTGGAGGGTGGCATAAACACCAAAGATGTTGCCGTCGCCACCTTCATATTGCAGGTTTTGAACTTTGTCATACGACACGCCGACTTTGAAGCCGGTGATGGGCGTAGCCAAAGTGGCATTGACGCTGTAGTTGTTGACGCCACCGTTGTCAAAGGTCTGCACGGTGCCGAAGTTGAGCGTGGAACCTTTGAGGAAACCCGCTTTGTCCGGGGCGGTAAAGCTAACCGCAGCGATGTAGTCCTTGGAAGAACCCACCGACGGCGACGGGGTGAAACCACTGGCGCGATTGGCGATGCCCAGCATCACAGAGACTTCGTCGCTGATCTTGTAAGTGCCCAAGAGACCCACTTCCGAGGCTGGATTGACGGCATAGCCGTAGGAGCGGGAGTAGTTGGGATTCGCGTAGCCGGTGTTGGCTTCATAGCCAGTGATGCCGTCAAAGGCACCTATTTTCCAGTCAATGCCATTACCCACCGGAGTGCGGAGG
>Ga0316222_1004143_pt1 | contig 13507 bp, 13 predicted proteins | sample TBH18011metaG_FD_206008 | JGI IMG/M metagenome (GOLD analysis project Ga0316222, IMG submission 206008) | Freshwater microbial communities from Trout Bog Lake, Wisconsin, USA - TBH18011 | ecosystem: Environmental > Aquatic > Freshwater > Lake > Hypolimnion/Profundal zone | place: USA: Wisconsin... | reverse complement strand
GCCCGCTGGCCGAAGATTTCCAGAATCAGCGCCGTGCGATCCATGATTTTGACGCCGAAGATTTTTTCCAGGTTGCGAGTCTGCGCCGGTGACAGCTCGTCGTCGAAAATGACCGTGTCCACTTCGCCTTCCTTGCACAGCCTCGCGAATTCCTCGGCCTTGCCCGGCCCGATGTAAGTCGCGGCGACAGGCGCGGCCATTTTCTGCACGCCTTCGCCGACGATCAGCGTGCCGGCGGTTTCGGCGAGTTCCTCAAGCTCGGCGAGCGATTCGCGCACGGCGGCGGCGGTGCGGGACTTGAGTTCCACGCCGACGAGGAAGACACGGACGGAGCGGGCGTTTTGGGCCTGGTGGATGAGCGATTTCAAATTGTCGTGGCGGACAGGCTAACAGAAAATCCCGGCGACGAAAGCGCCGAGTGCGCCCGCCTGCTGGCCGGCAAAAATTATTCTATCGAAACCCGCCACCTTCGCCTAACGTCTTCCCCCGCATGAAAAAGATTTTGACCATCGCCGCCCTGCTCGGTCTCGGCCTGGCCGCCGGCGCGCAACCGCTGCCGCAGCTCACGCTCAAGCCGGTGCTGACCAAGCTCACCGACGAACGCCCCGTCTGGATGTCCGAGGCGCCGGACGGCAGCGGCCGCCTCTTCGTCGTCTATCAGGCCGGCAAGATTCTCGTCGCCAAGAAGGGTTCCGACGGCGGCGACGCCAAGGTGTTCTTCGACATCACCGACCGCGAACCGAACTTTGATAACGAGGACGGCCTGTTGAGCCTCGCCTTCCATCCCGGCTTCGCCACGAACCATCTCTTCTACGTCTATTACAACCAGAAGAATCCCGCCGGCCAGCACACGCAGCCGCTGAACTTTCCCTACCGCAGCGTCATCAGCGAATTTTCCGTGTCTGCCAACGATCCGGATCAGGCCGACCTGGCCTCCGAGCGCATCCTGTTCCAGGTTCAGCAGCCCTTCGGCAACCACAAGGGCGGCGAGCTTTGCTTCGGTCCCGATGGCTATCTCTATCTCGGCCTCGGCGACGGCGGCGCGGCAGACGACCCCTTCAACAGCGGTCAGAACGTCGCCACCCTGCTCGCCAAGCTGCTCCGCATTGATGTGAATACCAAGACCGCCAACGCCTTTGGCGACCGCAACCGCCGCCTCGAATACGGCATCCCGCGCGACAACCCGTTTGTGCACGAGCCGAACATGGGCGAACGCGGCGCGCGCAAGGAGATTTACGCCCTCGGCCTGCGCAACCCGTGGCGCTACAGCTTTGACCGCCAGACCGGCGACCTGTGGATTGGCGATGTCGGGCAGGACTTGTGGGAGGAAGTGGATCTCGGCGTGAAGGGCGGCAACTACGGCTGGAACGTCCGCGAAGGCGCGCACCATTTCAAGCCCGGCCCGCCCGGCGCGAAATATATCGAGCCCGTCATGGAATACACCCACCGCGAAAACCTCCGGGCCAGCGGCTTGTTTCCCGACCACAGCATCGGGCTGTGCGTCATCGGCGGCTACGTCTATCGCGGCAAGAGTTTTCCTGCGCTCGATGGCATCTACATTTACGGCGATTACAATCTCGGCACCCTCTGGGGTTTCCGCTATGACCGCACCGCTGGCAAAGTCACTGCGCACGGCAAGCTCCTCCAGCAGCCGGACAACCTTTGCAGCTTTGCCGAGGACGCCGACGGCGAAATTTACGCCCTGATGCAGGACGGCAAAATCTTTCAGCTCACCGCGCCGTGAGGCGACGTTTTAAAATGGTGATTTGAGCCGGTCAAGGATGGCGGCGAGTGGAACGAAGCTCCGGGAAAACCAATGGCGTTTTTCGTAAAGCGTGCCGACGCGGCGAAAGCGTTTGAGTCGTTGAATGCGGTTTTCTACTTTGTGCCGTTGCCGGTAACAATCGCGATGCCGCTGGAAGTTCCCAGCCGCGTCGCGCCCGCCGCAATCATCGCCAGCGCGGTCTGCGCCTCGCGGATGCCGCCGGAGGCTTTCACGCCAAACTTCGCGCCGACGGTTTCACGCAGGAGCTGCACGTCGGCCACCGTCGCGCCGGCGGTGCTGAAGCCGGTGGACGTCTTCACAAACTGCGCGCCACTGTCCACGACGAGCCGGCACGCGCGGACTTTTTCTTCGTCGGTCAGCAGACAGGTTTCCAAAATCACTTTCACCGGGCGCTCGTCGGCGGCCTCCACCACGTCCACGATTTCGCGGAAAACATATTTGTCATCGCCGGCCTTGAGCCGCGCGACGTTCAGCACCACGTCAATCTCGTGCGCGCCGTCGTCAATGGCCACCTCGGTCTCGTAGCGTTTCACGTCCGCCGCCATCGCGCCGAGCGGGAAGCCGACGACGCTGACGACCTTCACGTCCGAGCCGTCGAGGAAATGCCGCGCGGCGGCGACCCACGCGCCGTTGACGCAGACGGCGAAAAAGCCGTGCTCGCGCGCCTCGGCGCAAAGCTGTTCGATCTGCGCGGCGCTGGCGTCGGGCTTGAGCAGCGTGTGGTCAATGAACGCGGCAAGCTGGGCGGCGGAAAGTTGAGTCGTATTCACCGGGGAAATTTAGCCACAGATGGGCGCAGATGAAACACAGATTTTTCCGCCGTCCAGAAAAACCAAACCGCCGGTGGCGCGGGATTTTCCCGGCGGCACCGGCGGCGGTGAATCGGTGGCGGACGCTTACGCGGCTTTGGCCGCCTTGGAGGCGGGCGTCGGACTGGGCGTCGGCGTCGCGCGCTCGCTCTTGCGCGTGCCACCGGCCTGTTCGTATTCGTTGCTGTCCTTGCCGTATTTCACGCCGACGCCGGCGAGCATGGATTCGCTCAGGGTGTTCAGCGATTTCTCGGAGGCTTGCAGGTCGTTCAACTGGCCGTCCACCGAGGACAGCGCCGCGTTATAAACCGCCAACTGGCCGGTGTTGGGCGCATTGATTTTGGCGATGGCCGCGTTGTAGGCGTCGAGGGTCAGCCCGTTGCCGAGATCCAGCGTGGGGCTGATGGATGAGAGCGCGGCGGCGCGCGTGACGGCCTTATCGGCGGCCGGTGATGTTCGTTTTTTTCTACCCATAATGTTTTTATTATTTTTTGGTTAAGTGTTAAGGGACGAATTGAAAATGCCAAAACCGGCCAACCCGTCAATAATAATTTTTCAGACGGCAGCCCCAAAGCCATAGGTCTAACTTATGTTGATTTTTGTTTGTCTAATGAAGGGTTTGGCCAACCCGTTGGCGGCTTTGGCCGGAGCCTTGGCGGATTCGGTCAACCGCGTGGCGCATTTGACCAACGCCATCGTTGCCCAGGCCGGCACCGTGGCCGGTTTGGCCGAAGCAAAAGCTGCTTTGGTCAGCACCAAATCAACTTTTGCCAGCGTCATGAAAGCTTTTGCCAGCACCAAAGCGACAATGGCGGAAACAAAAGGCGGGTAGCTCGAAGCAAAAGTTACTTTTGCCCTGACCAAAGCAGCTTTTGCCAGCGTCTTGGCAGCTTTGGCCGAAGCCAAAGCAGGTTTTGCTTTGGCAAAAGTTGATTTGATGCTGGCAAAAGCTGCGAAAAGGCCAATAAAAGCGTGAATTGTTGAAGATTTGGCCGCCGCCCGGCGGCCAGACGGCGCTTGGGTGGGGACATTGCGCTGCGATGTCCCCGCTGGCGCTTTCCCGTTTTTGGCCAGCGGAATTTCTGCCTGCCCGCCGGGGACAGGAAAGCGCGGGCCGGCGGACGGCGCAGCGCGCCATCCCTACCACGGCGCGACGCCGAAAACGGCCACCGGGACGGGCGCGCTCCCCGGCAATGTCCCAGCCGGGCGGCCAAAGGCGGTTTGGGGTGGACGAACGGGGCAAAGAGGGCTTTATTATTGTTTAATAAAGGCGAACTTGTGAAAACAAACCTGATCTTCATTGCCGTTATAGCATTTGCTGGGGTTGTTTTCACCACACCATCTTCGGCAACACAGCGTGCTTTGTCTGGTCATGTGCCGGAAGCAATAGCGCGCTTGCACTTGCAGCCAACTGGCCGGCTGGCGGCGACGAATGAATTGTGGCTGGCCATCGGACTGCCGCTACGCGACCGGGCGGGCTTGGAAAATTTTGTGGCGCAGGTTTCCGACCCGGCCAGCCCGAACTTCCGTCATTACCTGACGCGGGAGGAATTGACCGCGCGCTTTGGCCCGACGGAGCAGGATTACGAGGCGGTCAAAATTTTTGCGCGGTCAAACGGCCTGGCCATAGCCGTGACGCATGATAACCGCTTGTTGCTGGATGTCACCGGGTCAGTGACGGCGGTCGAAAAGGCTTTTCACATTACGCTACGCACATACCGGCATCCGACCGAGGCGCGCGATTTTTTTGCGCCGGACACCGAGCCGTTGGTGGACGTGGGCTTACCAGTGGTTGACATCGAAGGCTTGAGCGATTTTGGGTTGCCACATTCAAAATGGGAAAAAAGTAATGCAACGCGCGCCAGTCCCAAAAAAGTCGCAAATGGCAATGCTCCCGACAGCTCGGGTGATTTATTTGGCAATGATTTTCGCAATGCCTATGTGCCGGGAACGACTTTAACTGGTGCGGGACAAAGCGTCGGGTTAATGGAATTCGACGGGTATTTTACAAATGACATTTTCAATTATGCGAATTTGGCTGGCAATGGGCGGACAAACATTGTCATCGAACTCTTTCCGGTGGATGGCTACGACAGCAAGCCGTCCACCGGCATAAACGGCGGTGAGGGCGAAGTTGAGCTGGACATCGAAATGGTCATGGCTATCGCACCGGGACTGGCTAAAATTATCTCCTTTGAGGCCAGTAACACAGCACCCCAGAATGACGTCTTGAACAAGATGCTGGCCAACAGCAACGTCCTGAATTTGAGTAGTTCCTGGAGCTGGTATGGCGGACCAACCAATACCACGGACGCAATTTTCGAGAGCATGGATGCGGTGGGACAAACATTTTTCAACGCGTCCGGCGACAGCGGTGCTTTTACGACTGGCTCCGTTGACAAGCCTTCAAAGCAAGATGCGCCATCCAGCAATCCATACATTACTCAAGTAGGTGGGACAACATTGAAGCTGGATAGCTCTGGCACAAACTGGGCTTCTGAAGTGGTGTGGAGTTCTAGCTGTGGCGGCATCAGCAGTTACTATTCTATTCCAAGCTGGCAGACAAATGTTAGCAATATGACCAATAGAGGAGGCTCGACCAGTTTTCGCAACATTCCCGATGTGGCGGCAAATGCAAACAACATTTATGAGTTATACGGCAACGGCCAAACCAATGCGAGTTGGACCGATGACAATACAGGCACAAGTGCCGCCGCGCCGATGTGGGCTGGCTTCATGGCGCTGGTCAACCAGCAGTTGGCAGCCAACGGACAGCCGAGCGCCGGCTTCATCAATCCAGCCCTTTACGCCATTGCTGCGGGTTCAAATTATCTCTCTTGCTTCCATGATGTCACGTCCGGCAACAACACTTGGTCGAGCAGTCCGGATTTGTTTTATGCCACCAACGGCTACGACCTTTGCACCGGCCTCGGCACGATGAATGGAACCAATTTGATCAACGCCCTGACCTTGCCGACGAAAGTTAACCTATTGGCCTCACTCACCAGCGGGACAAATTTCCAATTCCAATTTCTAACGCACCCCGGTTCCATCCATGCCATCCAATTCCGAACCAATCTAGTTTCTGGAAGCTGGCAGCCTTACACAAATGTCATCGGCGATGGAACCTTGAAGACGATTTCCATCCCGCTCTCAATCTTCGGCTCATCCGGGCAAGGCTTCGTCCGTGTCTCGACGCAGTAACTTTTCAGTGGCGGGACGGTGGCCACGGTGGGTTTTCAGGACATCGGGTTGCACAGGGGTTTGCGCCCAAGGTGCTGGCACATGGCCACCACGGGGGAAATCGCGCCGCTGGCGCTCCCGAATGAGGTTCAAACCTTCAGCAGCTTGATCTGCTCGTCTTCTTTCGCGGCGGCTTCGCCCCCGAACATTTCTTCGTGCATGGCCGTGGGGCACAAATCCACGCCGCCCGGCCATTCCACGCAGCCAAAATCCGGGTTGAGGCTGACGGCGTTGAAGATTGGCGGTTCGAGCAGTTTCAGGAACACGCCGCCGCGCCGTTCGGGTTCAACGGGGAAAATTCCAGCGAGGCCGTCGTTGAAGGCGACCTGCAAACAAAAGCCCGGCAGCGGGCTGGCTGAAACAATCCGAACCATGCAATCATTCTACTCCAAAGGCGCAATTTTGGAAGGCTCTTTGTTGGCGCTCGCCGCTTCCCACGCCTGCCGCAATTCCACCCGATGCAACGCCGCCCATTCTAGCACGAGCGCCTGCGCACGCCGGCTCATTTTGCCTTCGATGACTTCGAGGGTGTTGACGTTGACCTTGATTTCTTCGCCTTGATACGCCGCGTGAAAATGCGGCGGCGGATGGTCGCCATAAAACATCCGAATAATAATCCCGTAAAATCGGCTTAACTCGGGCATAAAAGATTTGTTCAAACCTTCAGCAGCTTGCCCTGCTCGTCTTCTTTCGCGGCGGCTTCGCCAAGGGTCTGCGTCAGTTTGCGGCGGCGCTCGATGATGTGCTTGTCCAGCAGTTGGTCGTAGGCCACGGGATATTTGCCGTCGTAACAGGCCATGCAGAACGCCTCCTTCGCCTGGCCGGTGGCGGCCACCATCCCCGCTTGCGAGAGATAATGCAGGGAGTCGGCGTTCAGGTATTTGCGGATCTCGTCCACGGTGTTGTTCGCGGCCATCAGCTTGCTGCGGTCGGGGAAATCTATGCCATACACGCACGGATACTGGTGCGGCGGGCAGCTCACGGCCACATGAACTTCGCGCGCGCCGGCCTCCTTGAGCGTCTTGACGCGCGAACGGCACGTCGTCCCGCGCACGATGGAATCGTCCACGATGATGACGCTCTTGTCTTTCACGAGGGACTCAATGAGGTTGAGCTTCACGCGCACGTTGAAATCGCGGATGAGCTGCGTGGGCTGGAGAAAACTGCGCCCGACATAATGGTTGCGGATGAAAGCCATCTCGTAGGGAATTCCGGATTCCTCGGAATAGCCCATCGCCGCGCACACGCCGCTGTCCGGCACGGGAATGACGAGGTCGGCCTTGACGTTGTGTTCGCGGGCGAGCTGGCGGCCCATGGCCTTGCGGACTTCATAGACGCTGTGGCCGTTGAGGACGCTGTCGGGCCGGGCGAAATAGACGTATTCAAAGACGCAGAACGCGCGCTTCTGGTGTTCCGGCCACGCCTGGATGCTGGTCAGCCCCTTGTCGTTGATGATGACGATTTCGCCGGGCGCAACGTCGCGGATGAATTGCGCGTGAATTAAATCAAATGCCGTTGTCTCGCTGGAAAGCACATACGCGCCTTCCGCCGTCTTGCCGATGGAGAGCGGCCGGAAACCATGCGGGTCGCGCGCGCCGATCAATTCCTTCTCCGTCATGATGACCAAGGAATACGCGCCCTCGATGCGGCGCAGCGTCTGCACAAGCGAGTTGGCCACGCCGCCCAATTCCGGCTGCGCCAGCATCATGATGATGATTTCGCTGTCCACCGAGGTCTGAAAGACGAGGCCGCGATTTTCCAGCTCATCGCGGAGCTTGGCGGCGTTGGTCAGGTTGCCGTTGTGCGCGACGGCGATCTGGCCGCGCGCGCAGTCCACGGTGAGCGGCTGGGCGTTGCGGAGATTGGACGAGCCGGTGGTGGAGTAGCGGGTGTGACCGATGGCGCGGTCGCCGACGAGCTCATGGAGGATTTTCGGGTCGTTGAAAATCTGCGGCACGAGCCCCATGCCGTGGTGCTTGTAAAATTTCCCCTCGTGGCAACTGACGATGCCAGCGCTCTCCTGCCCGCGATGTTGCAGGGCGTAAAGTCCGAAGTAGGCGAGCTCGGCGGCGTTCAGGTGACCGAAAATGCCGAAGACTCCGCAGTAATGTTTGGGATAATTTTGTGGTTGGTTTTGCATCGCGCGCGCCGCTGAATTTGAGCAGAGAAAAGCGTTTGGCGCAAGCCGGAACCCATCGGCGCTAAATTTGTCAGCGGGAACTTTGCCTGCCGTCACCGGCCTTGGATTCTTCCGCCGGTGTGTGTGCCCGGTTTCAAAAGGAAAAACCATCGGGCGGTGGCCGTCCGTGGCGGGAAAACTTTCCGCTTTTGCCCGCGCCGCGCAGAACCTAGACTGCGGCCATGAATTCGCCCGGATTTCCAGTCGTCCGCCCGCGCCGGCTGCGCACGTCGCCCGCGCTGCGCCGCCTCGTCGCGGAAACGTCGTTGAACGTCTCGTCGCTCGTCCTGCCGCTGTTCGCGCGCAGCGGCAAGAAATTGCGCCGCCCCGTCAACGCCATGCCCGGCGTGTTCCAGTTGTCGCCGGATGAGATTGTGCGCGAGGCCGCGGCGGCGCACGCGCTCGGCATCCCCGCCGTCCTGCTCTTCGGCATTCCCGACAAGAAAGACGCGAAGGCCAGCGGCGCTTATGCGAAAAACGGCATTGTCCAGCAGGTCACGCGGCTGTTGAAAAAAGAACTGCCGTCGCTGCTCGTCATCACCGACGTTTGTTTGTGCGAATATATGGAGCACGGCCATTGCGGCATCGTCCATGGCGGAAAAATTTTGAACGACCCGTCGCTCAAGCTGCTCGCGCGCACCGCCGCCAGCCACGCCGAGGCCGGCGCGGACATCGTCGCGCCGAGCGACATGATGGACGGCCGCGTCCGCGCCATCCGCGCGGAGCTGGACAACGAAGGATTTTTTGACACGCCAATCATGAGCTACGCGGCGAAGTTCGCGTCGGCATTTTATGGGCCGTTCCGCGAGGTGGCGGAATCCGCGCCGAGCTTCGGCGACCGTCGCAGCTATCAGATGGACGCCGCGAACGGCAACGAGGCGTTGCGCGAAGTCGCGCTGGATATTCAGGAAGGCGCGGACATGGTGATGGTCAAGCCGGCGCTGGCATATTTGGACATCATCCATCGCGTGAAGACGGAATTCGGCCTGCCCACCGCCGCCTACGCCGTGAGCGGCGAACACGCGATGATCAAGGCCGCCGCCGCGAACGGCTGGATTGACGAGCGCGCGGTGACGCTGGAAAGCCTGCTGGCCATGCGCCGCGCCGGCGCGGACATTTTAATTACCTACGCGGCGATGGACGTGGCACGGTGGTTGAAGTAATCCGCATTGAATCTGCTTTTACGTTTGCGTTGTGCGTTCCCGCAAGCTAGGCTTCGCGTTCACTTTTTTTCACTATGATTGGATCAATTCGCAAACATTCGAGCTGGCTGTGGTGGGTCATCGCCGGCCTCACGATTATTTCCTTTGTGGTTTTCATGGGCTCCGGCCCGGCGCGCAACGGCGGCGGCGGGCGGGCCGGCGATTTCGGCGTGATTTATGGCCGCACCATCACGGCGCAGGATTTCCAGAAGGCGCAGGCGGAATACTACCTGTATTACTGGATGCGCAACGGCCAGTGGCCGGACAAGATCGCCAGCGTCAGCCGCGATGAAACCGAGCAGGGCATTTACATCCGCCTGCTGCTGGGCGAGAAGGCCAAGCAGCTCGGCATCCACGTCGGCGAGGACGCGCTGGTCGCCGCCGCCAGCGATTTTCTCCGCTCGCTCGGCCGCAACGGCCAGCCGGTCGCGATGGACAAGTTTGCGGAGCAGGTGCTGGCGCCGGAAGGTTTGGGCGTGGCCGACCTCGAAAATTTTCTCCGCGATGAACTGGTGGTGCAGCAGATGATCCAAGTGCTCGGCCTGACCGGCGCGCTGGTCACGCCGCAGGAGGCCGGGCAGCTTTACGACCGCGAAAATCAGCAGGTCTCCGCGCAGGCGGTGTTCTTCGCCGCATCGAACTATCTCGCGCAGGTCACGGTCACGCCAGCCGCCGTCGGGCAGTTTTACACGAACTACCTGGCCGCCTACCGCCTGCCGGACCGCGTGCAGGTGAGCTACGTTTTCTTCAACGTCACGAACTATTTCGCGCAGGCCAAGGCGGAGCTGAACAGGACCAACAACTTCGATACCTACGTTGATTCGGTTTACAACCAATACGGGGCGAGCCAGTTTCCGGACCTCAAGCCGGACGAGGCCAAGGCCAAGATCCGCGAAATCCTCATCCGCCAGCGCGCCACCGGTGACGCGCGGCAGGCGGCGAATGAATTCGCCACGGCGGTCTTCGCCGTTGATCCGCCCAAGCCGGAAAATCTCGCCGCCTACGCCAAGCAAAAAGGCTTGGCCGCGCCCGTCACCGCGCCGTTCTCCGCCAATTACGGGCCGGAAGAATTCACCGCGCCGCCGGCCTTCACCAAGGCGGCGTTCCAATTGAGCGCCGACCAGCCGTTCGCCGGGCCGGTGCCCGCCACCGACGGCATCTATGTCATGGCGCTCGCCGCCCAGTTGCCGAGCGAGATTCCGTCGCTGGAACAGATTCGCGGTCGCGTGACGCAGGATTTTCAGGAGCGCGCGGCCGTGGCGCTCGCGCAGTCGGCGGGGACGAATTTTTATTATCACACCATCGTGCAGATGGCCACCGGCGGCTCCTTTGCGAAGTCCGCCGCCGCCGCCGGCTATGTGCCGCTGGTGCTGCCGCCGTTTTCGTTAAGCACGCAGGAGCTGCCCGAACTCGGCGAACGCGCCGACCTGCGGGCGGTCAAGCAGGTGGCGTTCACCACGCCGCCCGGCCACGTCGGCAATTTCCAGCCCACCGCCGACGGCGGCTTTGTCCTCTTCGTTTCGCAGCTGCTGCCGATTGACGCGGCGGAGAAAACCACGGCCATGCCGGACTTCCTCGCGCGGGTCCGCCGCGCGCGGCAGAGCGAGGCGTTCAACCTCTGGCTGCAAGGCGAGGCCAACCGCGAACTGCGCAACACGCCGTTCTTCCAAAAGCAGGCGGCGGCCGGCGCGGCACCATCGCCGTGAACGCGGCCATCAAACTGTCGTCGCCGGCGACGAAGGAATTTTGGGAAATCCCCGTCCTGTTTGAGGACGAGCACCTGCTCGCGCTCGACAAGCCCGCCGGCCTGCTGGTATCGCCCGACCGCCATGACGAAAACCGGCCCAGCCTGATGCAGCTCCTGCTCGACGGCCTTGGCGCCGGCAAACCGTGGGCGCGCGAACGCCACCTTACTTACTTGAGCAACGCCCACCGGCTCGATTTTGAAACCAGCGGCGTCATCCTGCTGGCGAAAACCAAACCGGCGTTCATCACCCTCGCGGATTTTTTCGGCGCGGAAAAGCCGCTGCGCAAATACGTCGTGCTCGCGTGGGGCCGGCCGCCGGAGAATCATTTCGAGGTGGACGCCAAGCTCGCGCCGCATCCCGTCAAGCCCGGCCAGATGTGCGTGAACCCGCTCGAAGGCAAAAAATCGCGCACGGAATTTGCGGTGCTCGAACAGTTTTCCGACTGGACGCTGCTGCGCGCCGCGCCGCTGACCGACCGCACGCACCAGATCCGCGTCCACCTCAAGCACGCTGGTTTTCCGGTGGTGGCGGATGAACTTTACGGCGGCAAAAAACTGTGGCTCTCGCGGCTGAAACGGGATTTCCGCCTGAAACCGGGCCGCGAAGAACGCCCGCTGATTTCCCGCGCCGCCCTGCACGCGGAGGAACTGTCCCTGCCGCATCCCGTCACCGGCGAACCCGTGGTCATCAAGAGCGAATGGCCGAAGGATTTGCGCGTGGCCGTGAAATATCTGCGCCAATACGCCACCGGCCCCAGCCGTCGCGGCCTCCAGGACGACGAACCGGAATTCGAGCAGGAGTAATTTTCTCTGCGCCTCTATGCCTCGGTGGCAAATTAGGAAACCGCCCAGTTCAGGATGGCTTTCTGCACGTGGAGCCGGTTTTCCGCCTGCGTGAAGATGGTATCCGCGTGGGCTTCGAAGGTTTCCGCGTCAATCTCCTTACCGCGATAGGCGGGGAGACAGTGCATGACCAGCGCGCCGGGCTTGGCCCGCTTGACGAGCGCCGCATTGATCTGGTAGCCGCCCAAAACTTTGATGCGTTCGGCAGCCTCAGACTCCTTGCCCATCGAAACCCAGACGTCGGTGTAAAGCAGGTCGGCACCGCAGGCGGCGGCGTTGAGGTCGTCCGTGATGATGATTTTGCCACCCGCGCGCTTCAGGATTTCCGACGACGGTTGAAACGCTTTCGGCGCGGCGATGCGGAGTTCGAACCCGAGCTTGGCGGCCGCAAAAATCCACGAGACGGGGACGTTGCACGCGCCGTCGCCCACGAACGTGACGACTTTGCCGGCAATCGGCCCGTGCGTTTCTTCAAACGTGAAGATGTCGGTGAGAATCTGGCACGGATGCTCGTCGTCGGTCAGCGCGTTGATGGTGGGAATCTTGGAAAATTCGGCAAACTCCTCCACGTCGCTCTGCGCGTAGGTGCGGATGACGGCGCCGTGGATCATGCGGCCGAGCACGCGCGCGGTGTCGCGGATGGGTTCGCCACGGCCGAGCTGAATGTCGTTCGCGTTGAGAAACATCACGCCCGCGCCGAGTTCGCGGATGCCGGTCTCGAAGGAAACCCGCGTGCGGGTGGAGGACTTGGAAAAAATCAGCGCCCACGTCTGGCCGGCGAGCGGCTGCGCCGGGTGCGCACCGCGCTGGCGCTTGAATGCGGTGGCCTCGCGCAGGATGGCTTCAATGTCCGCGCGCGGCAGTTTTTCCAATGACAACAGATGTTTCATGTCTTAACAGTTTTGGGAGATTTCCAACCAAAGAAAATTTTATAACCGAACTGCGTTGCGCCGTCACTTCTTTTTCTTGTCAGGTTTGGCCTGGCGTTTGGCCGCATCCGCCGCGCGCCAGAGATACCACGCCGCCGTGGTGCCGTGCGGCCGCCACTTTTTGCCGAACGCCAGCAGCGCCTTCGGCTTGGGCATCACGCGCTTGCGGTAGGCAATCCGAAAGCCGTTGCGCACGCCAAAATCGTCCACGGGCAGCACGTCGGTGCGGCCGAGCTGAAAAATCAGCAACATCTCCACCGTCCAGCGCCCGACACCGCGCGCGGCGGTGAGGCGCGTGATGATTTCGTCATCTGACAGCTTTTCGATTTGCCGTGACGACGGAATCGTGCCGTCCAAAGTCTTCGCCGCGATGTCGCGGATGGCGGCGATTTTGGAAAACGAAAAGCCGCACGCGCGAATCTGTTCGTCCGTGACGTTCGCCAAATCTTCTGGCTTGGGAAAGCGGCGCTTGGGAAACAGCTTTTTAAACCGCGTCAAAATCGTGTTCGCCGCCGTGCCGTTGAGTTGCTGGTGCGCGACCGCCTGCACGAGCGATTGAAACGGCGAGCGCCACGGCTCGTGCTCGAGCCGGCACGAGCCAACCTCGCGGATGAGCTTTCGCATCACCGGATCCACGGCGGCCAGATGCTTGAGCGCGGCGGCGTTCACACGAGCGATTTGACAACTTCCTCGATGATGTGAATGCCTTCGCCAGCTTCTTGTGGCTTGAGGTTCAGCGGCGGCAGCAGCCGGACGATCTGGTTTCCCG
>Ga0316222_1004132_pt1 | contig 13540 bp, 11 predicted proteins | sample TBH18011metaG_FD_206008 | JGI IMG/M metagenome (GOLD analysis project Ga0316222, IMG submission 206008) | Freshwater microbial communities from Trout Bog Lake, Wisconsin, USA - TBH18011 | ecosystem: Environmental > Aquatic > Freshwater > Lake > Hypolimnion/Profundal zone | place: USA: Wisconsin... | reverse complement strand
GTCGTTTGATTCATCATTTTATCCATGCCCGCCACGGTAACACCCACTTCTGGCTTAACGTATCTTTTTACCCTCTCCCACCCCTGCTCCCGGGTAACAATACTTTTGTCTCAATTCGCGGCCCGGATTTCGTTCCCTATTTGCTTGTCGGAACCGCTCGTTTGGCGCATGATTACGGTGGCTTTTGGCCGGGGTAAAAAGCTGGTCGGGGTGGCTGAAGCCGTTTTTGCCTCCCCAATCCGGCATGATGTGGTATAATGCCGCGACCCCTGAAAGCCGCCGGTGCGATTCCGGCCTGACATTTAGAGACGTTTGACACATGACTAGCAATACCAATCCGGCCGCGCCGATGGCCCTGCCTGACAACGCCGAGTGGAAGGCCATTGTGGCCAAGTACCAGAAGCCTTCCCTCGGGCGGGCAATCTGGCAGATCGTGAACACGCTGGTCCCGTATGCGCTGACCTGGTATGCGATGTACCTGTGCAAAGCCATCTCCTGGTGGCTGGTGCTGCCGCTGGCGGTGCTGGCGGGGGGACTGCTGGTGCGGGTTTTCATCATTTTCCACGATTGCGGCCACGGCTCGTTCTTCAAATCCACGAAGGCCAACGACCTGACGGGATTCATCACGGGAATTCTGACTTTCACCCCGTATTTTCACTGGCGCTGGGAACACGCCATCCATCACGCGAGCGCGGGGAATCTGGACGAGCGCGGCACGGGGGATGTCTGGACGATGACGGTGCAGGAATATCTGGCGGCCTCGCGCTGGAAACGCTTTTCCTACCAGCTTTCCCGCAATCCGTTCATTCTGTTCATCATCGCGCCGCTGTTTCTGTTCGTGATCCACCAGCGGTTTCCGGCGGGCAAGGCGAATGCGCGGGAACGCCATTCGGTGTATCTGATGAATGTGGCCATTCTGGCCATGGCGGTGGCGCTGAGCCTGACCTTTGGCGTGATGGCGTATGTGATCATCCAGCTGACCGTTCTGATGGTGGCGGGCGGGGCGGGCGTGTGGATGTTCTACGTGCAACATCAGTTTGAGGATGTCTACTGGGAACGCGGCGAGGATTGGAGCTATGTGTCCGCCGCCTTGCACGGAAGCTCGTTCTACAAGCTGCCGCGCATCCTGCAATGGTTCTCGGGCAACATCGGTTTCCACCATATCCATCACCTGAGCCCGCGCATCCCGAACTACAATCTGGAGCGCTGTCACAAGGCGGACCCGTTGTTCCAACAGGTGAAGCCGGTGACGTTGTTCTCCAGCCTGAAATGCATCACCTACCGGCTCTGGGATGAGAAGAGCCGGAAGCTGGTCGGCTACGGTCATCTCCGGAAAATGCAGCGGCAGCAAGCGCAATCGGGCTCCTGAGCGATCGGCCGCGGTTCCCGGCTTCATGGTGGCTTAAGGTTGCTCCGCTATCTTAAGAACATGAAGCACACCGCCCGAATGCTGCTGGCCGGACTGATCACCTTCCTGTCCGTTAATGCCCTCGCCGCCGCCCTGCCCTACCCGATTGTGGATACGGGCCAGCCTTGGTGCTACAACAACCGCCGCTCCATTCAGCCGCCCAAACCGGGCGAGGCGTTTTACGGTCAGGACGCGCAGTTTCCCCGCCACCCCGCAAGCTACACCTTGAGCGCCGACGGCTTGACGGTGCAGGACAAGGTCACCGGCCTGACCTGGCAGCGCAGTCCGGACACGGATGGCGACGGCCGGCTCACCCGGCGGGACAAGCTGACGCTGGCCCAGGCACGGTTGTTGCCGGCGAAGCTGAACGCGGCCCGCTTCGGCGGCTTCAGCGACTGGCGGCTGCCCGCGATCAAGGAACTGTATTCGCTGTTCAACGCCCGCGGCACCGACCCGAGCGGTTATCAAGGCACGGATACCGGCGGGCTGACCCCGTTCATCGACACGAATTACTTCCGCTTCGCCTACGGCGATCCGCGCACGGGCGAGCGGGTCATTGATTCGCAATACGCCTCCGGCACACTGTATGCGGGCCGGTCGGTGCGCGGCTTCGGCAAGCTCTTCGGGGTGAACTTCGCCGACGGGCGGATCAAGGGCTACGACCTGTTCATGCCCGGCGGACGCACGCAGAAGACTTTCTTCGTGCTGTGCGTGCGCGGCAATCCCGGTTACGGGCAGAATGATTTTCACGACAACGGCGACGGCACCGTGACCGATCGCGCCACCGGGTTGATGTGGTCCCGGGCGGACAGCGGGATGGGCCTGAACTGGCCGGACGCGCTGGCGTGGGCGCAGAAAAGGAACGCGGAAAAGTATCTGGGCCAGGCGGATTGGCGGCTGCCGAACATCAAGGAATTGCAGAGCATCGCGGATTACACGCGGTCGCCGGACACCTCCCAATCCCCGGCGATCGATCCGGTGTTCCGCTGCACGACGATCACCAACGAGGCCGGGCGGGCGGACTGGCCTTGCTACTGGTCGGGCACGACGCACGCCGGTTTCTTGGGCGGCGGCGCGGCCATGTATGTGGCATTCGGCCGGGCGGCGGGCTGGATGTCGCCGCGGGCCCTGGCGGGCGGGCCGCCGGACATGGCGCGCCCGGACGATGATGGCGGCGATTATCATCTGGTGGACGTCCACGGCGCCGGGGCACAACGCAGCGACCCGAAAACCGGCGATCCGGCGATGTTTCCGCACGGGCGCGGCCCGCAGGGCGACGCCATCCGGATTTACAATTATGTCCGGCTCGTGCGCAGCGTGGCGGATTGAACCGGCCGGCAAGGGGGTTTCCCCATCATGCACCGGTTGTAAAAAACCGGGGAATACCGCAAATTTGGATTTCCCATTGGCCATTGCCCCGGCTAACTTCTTCCGGTTGGAACAAGGCTTGTTTCCGCGCCGGACCGGCTTGCTGACGGGCCGGCCGTAAGGGGAAGGAACGGCTGAAACAACCGGCTTAAACCGCAAACCAAACCGATCAAACGATGAACACCGCCTCCGCTTCCGCTCCGTCCCGCCGGATTGTCTCCGTGGATGCCCTCCGCGGTTTTGACATGTTCTGGATCCTGGGCGCGGACTCCATCTTTTACGCCATCCACGAGCTGAGCAAAAACACGTCTGCGGGCTGGCTGGCCAAGCCGGCGGCGTTTGTGGCGGAGGAGCTGGATCATGCGGAGTGGGCGGGCTTTCATTTTTACGACCTGATCTTTCCGCTGTTCGTCTTCATCATGGGGGTCTCCACGGTGTATTCGCTGTCGCGCATCATCGAGCAGGAAGGCCGCGCGGCGGCGGTGCGGCGGGTGCTCAAGCGCGGCGTGCTGATCTTCCTCTTCGGCCTGATCTACACCGGCGGCTTCATGAAGCCATGGCCGGATATCCGCCTGATGGGCGTGCTGAACCGCACCGCCATCTGCTACGTGTTCGGCGGCCTGATCTTCTGCTATTGCCGGCCGCGCACGATGGTGGCGATCGCCGTTTCCCTGCTGCTGGGATATTGGGCGCTGATGGCCTGGGTGCCGTTTCCGGATGTGCGGCCGGTGCCGGGGGGTGATTCCGTGATCAGCAAAGAAGCCGGCTTCACCTCGGTCTCCCAACTCAATCTGGCGAGCACCAATTACCTTCACGGTTCCTATGTCCAAGGCGTGAACCTGGCCAACTATCTCGATCAAAAATACCTGCCCGGCTTCAAATACGACGGCACTTATGACCCCGAAGGCTACCTGAGCAACCTGCCTGCGGTGGTGACGGGCCTGCTGGGCATCTTCGCCGGCCTGTTGCTGCAGAAAACCTCGGTGCCGGACCGCAAAAAGGTGGCGTGGCTGCTGGGGGCCGGCGCGGCCAGTGCGGCCCTGGGCTGGATCTGGAACATTGAATTCCCGGTCATCAAGAAAATCTGGACCTCGTCCTACGTGCTGGTGGCGGGCGGTTACAGCGCCATGTTGCTGGGCGCCTTTTACTGGCTGGTGGATGTGCAAAAATGGCAGAAGTGGTGCCAGCCGTTCATCTGGATCGGGATGAACCCGATCACGCTGTACATGACCAGTTGTTTTCTCGGAGGCGGGGGCTTTGACAAGCTGGCCCTGCGCTTCGCCGGCGGCTCGGTGAAGAATTTTCTGGATGACCACCTGGCACCGGGCTGCGGGTCACTGCTGATCGCCCTCATCGGGGTAGCCCTGTTCATCTGGTTCGCCCGGTTTCTCTACCAGCGGAAAATCTTCCTGCGCCTGTAAAACCGGAAACAGGCTGTCGCCAAGCGGGACACAGCCGCCTCTCCCGATGGTGAGGATCGGCAATGAAAGGACGCCACCTGATTTTTATTTGGATTCAGGTGGCGGTTATGACGCTACAAATCGGCCTCCGGGGTGTTACGACTTTACCCGGTTTGATTTGACCAACCAGCCATCATTGCCAGAGTGGGCGAAAAATGGTCCAACCCTTAGCGCCAGTGGGCAGAAACCCAAACCCGGCCATGACCGCGATGCACCCAGCCACCCCGCACCCAGACAGCGCCAGGATGCGGACGGGGACCCCAGTGTCCGCCCACCCAGACCCAGCGACCGCGCCATTCCCAGACGCCGCCGATCCAGACGAACGTGGGATCAGGCATGGCCGGCTGGACTTCCACCAGCGGGGCCGGCGGTTGCGGGTCATCCACGACTGCCGCCGCCGGGGCCGGTTGCACATAAACCGCCCGTTCACGGACCACACACCCTGCCAGGACCGGGGCAGCGACCGAAATCAGCATGATATTCAACAATGCTTTTGTTTTCATAATGAGACCTTTGTTTCATTGAACTTATCCAAGCATTAGACGGCGTACCGGAGCATTCGTTTCAAAAAAACTCGGGGGCAGGCTGGGCCGCTGCTTCCGCCGAACGAAGTCCAGGTCATTCTCCGAGAAAGGGCGTGCGCCACCGGGAATCCTTTTTCACACCGCCCCGCTGCTTGACCGCCCGCATCATGTCCGTCAGCTGCGGCCAGTCCAGTTGCAGGACCGCCTTGTCCGGCCAGCCCTTTTCCCCGTCTTCGGTCCAAAAATCAAATTGTAATTCCAACCGGCCGGCCTTCGCCACCGGCGTGACCAGGCTGAATTTCTCCAGCGCGGTCCGGAAATCTTTGCCGGCGGCCGCCGACCAGCGCGACAGCACCTCATAGGTGATGTCCACCGGCAGTCCCGGGGCCTGGACCACAAACAACCGGGGACGGGTGGCCCGCGAAGTCCGGCCGCCATGGGTGACATCCCCCACAAAAACCGCCATACCGGAATGGATGACCTCATCCACGCCATACAAGGAAGGCCAGACAAGCAAGGTCTTGCCATCCGGCGCGTCAAATGCGAGCGAAGTCCGCCCGTCGCCGGAACCGGACGCGAAACTGCGCCCGGAATGCGTCACCTCCTCATAGCCCTGCCCCAGTGCTTTCATGCCGGTCCGGTCAGACTGGCATCCCGCCAGCGGCAGACACAGCAGGACCGGAACCATCCCTGCGAACAAATTTTTAAATGATTTCATGCGTTGGACCGGAACGGACCGGCCGGGGGCAATGAGCCATGCCGGGGCGCGGATGTCAACCGCGAACCGGCTCTGCCGGCCCGCCCGCAATCCGGGTTTCCGCCGGGAATCCTTTGGTTTGATTGCTCCGCCAATAGAACCACCTTTTAAATCAAAAATTCTTCTGTTTTCATCCGCCGGCCGGATTGGTATGATTTATTGCTTATGAGCAATTTGGCATCTTTAACCGCCGCCCAGTTCAAGCGCGCGGCTGAAATAAAAGAGAAAATCGACGCTTTGCAAGCCGAGCTGGCCGGACTTTTGGGCGGGACCGCCGCCAATCCCGGCGGGAAAGGCAAATTCAGCGCCGCCGGCCTCGCCCGGCTCCGGGCCGCCCAGAAGGCCCGCTGGGCCCGGGTCCGCGCCGCCCAGCCCGCCGCCCAAGTGAAGAAAGCGCGCCGGAATATGAGTCCGGAAGGTCGGGCCCGCATCATCGCCGGCCAGAAAGCCCGGTGGGCCAAGGTCAAGGCGGCACAGGCCGGCAAGTGATCATCGGGGCCGGCATTGACGTAGCCCGCCGGCATTAAAAGACGTTTTAAATGACCCTATAAGGCAGCCTTCGCTGCCGGGTCGAAGTTCGCAGGAAAGGCCAGGGATTTCTTAACTTGACGGGCGGCCGGTGACAAGCCATGCCTGTCGCCGGGCACCCGCGATTCGCTCAGGCGATTTTCCGCAGTTTGGTCACCCGTCCCACCTCCACCCATTCCACCACAAAGATGTTCCCCTCGTGGTCAAAGTAGGCGCTGTGCGGCGCCACAAACTGGCCCGGTGTGAAATGATCGCGCGTCAAGGTCCGCAGACCCTGGTAGCCGGGCCCCTGGCCAAGGTGCACGATCAGCTTGTTGTTCCCGTCCAGCAGGGTGACCCGTGATTCCAGATCCGGCACCACCATCACCTGACCGCGCGTATGAAAATGACACGGCGCGTGCATCTCATCCGTCACAAAATTGAGGTGCTGCCCGGCCAGCGTGAAGTTTTGCAGCCGCCGGTTGGCGCGGTCCGCCACCACCAGCACCGGCTGGTCGCCGCGTGAATCCACCATCAGGCCATGGGGACAGTCCGTCTTGCCCGCCTCCTTGCCCTTCCCGCCAAAGCTGCGGATGTATTTCGCATCCTTGTCATACTGGTGGATGAAGCTCTTGCCATAACCGTCGGCGATGTAAAAATCCCCGTTCGGCGCAATCGCCGTGTTCGTGGGGTTGAACTCGTCCGGCGCGGTGTAGCCGGTGCAATTCTCCGGCGCCCACTGGCGCCATAATTCCTTCCCGTCCAAGGTCGTTTTCGCAAAGAGATGCCGCTTGGGATCGCACAGGTAAAAGAATTCCTCCCCGCCCTCGGGGCTCAGGTGCAGCCCGTGCGCGCCGCCCTTGTATTGCCTGCCCCAGGACCGGATGAATTTCCCGTCCGCATCATACACCACCACGGCGTCATCGATGGTCGCGCCCTTGCCCACGGTGTGCTTGATATGAATATGCCCCTGCCGGTCCACGGCCACCCCGTGGGTGTTGCCATAGACGTGGCCGGCCGGCAGTTCGCCCCAGTCATGCAGGCACTCGTATTGGTAGTCGCCGCTGCCGAGGATGGGCGGGCGGCTCCCGGTCTTGTCGCTGCCCAGAATCGCGGGGGCCACCGCGCCCAGGACGGCGGCGGCGCCGGCCTGCTTCAGAAATTTACGACGGTTCACAGGTTGGGATTTCATAGGTTTCCTTTGGCTTATCTCTAGGTTCAGTTTTGCTTCAGGCGATCAATTGGTCAACTACTTTCGCCGGCACCACGCCCGTCAGGCGCTGGTCCAATCCTTGGAACCGATAAGTGAAGCGCAGATGGTCGAACCCCAGCAGCTTCAGCGCCGTCGCATGAAAATCATGCACATGCACCGGGTCCCTGATGATGTTGTAGGAAAAATCATCCGTCTCGCCATGGATCAGGCCGGGCTTCGCCCCGCCCCCGGCCATCCACATGGTGTAACAGCGCGGATGATGGTCGCGGCCGTAATTCGACTTCGTCAGCTCACCCTGCGAATAGATGGTGCGGCCGAATTCGCCGCCCCACACCACCAGCGTGGTGTCCAGCAGGCCGCGCTGCTTCAGATCCTGGATCAGACCGTAGCATGCCTGGTCCACGTCTTTGCACTGATCCGGCAGCATGCCGGCGACATTCGAGTGCGTGTCCCAGTTGTTATGGTAGATCTGCACGAAGCGCACGCCCCGCTCCACCAGCCGCCGCGCCAGCATGGCGGTGTTCGCAAAGGTCCCCGGTTTCTTCGCCTCCGCCCCATACAGCTCGTACGTGGCCGCCGGTTCCCGGGACAAATCCGCCAGCTCCGGCACGCTGGCCTGCATGCGGAACGCCAGTTCATACTGGTGGATGCGCGTGTGCGTCTCGGGATCGCCAACGATATGAAAATTGATCTCATTCAAAGCTTTCAACCCATCGAGCGTCTCCCGCCGCACTTTCGCATCCACCCCCTCCGGATTGTTGATGAACAGAATGGGATCGCCCGCCGTGCGAAAGGATACCCCCGCATGCTCGCCCGGCAGGTAGCCGGCCGACCAGAGCCGGCTGGAGATCGCCTGCAGCCGCTCGGTGTTCGTGGACTTGGCCACCAGCACCACGAACGTGGGCAGATTCTCATTCAGCGAACCCAGGCCGTAGGAAGCCCACGAGCCCAGACACGGCCGGCCCGGAATCTGGTTCCCCGACTGCATGAAGGTGATGGCCGGCTCGTGGTTGATCGCATCCGTGTTCATCGAACGGATGAAACACAGGTCGTCCGACATTTTCGCCGTCCACGGCAGCAGTTCGCTGAACCACATGCCGTTCTTGCCGTGCTGGGCGAACTTGTATTTCGACGGGGCGATGGGCAACCGTTTCTGCCCGCTCGTCATGCCCGTGATGCGCTGCCCCATGCGGACGGAATCCGGCAGGTCCTTGTCAAAGTATTCGCCCAGCTTCGGCTTGTAATCGAACAAATCCATCTGCGACGGTCCGCCCACCATATGCAGATAGATCACCTGCTTCGCCTTCGGCGGAAAATGCGGCCCGATGGCGCGGAGCATCCGGTCCGCATCGGCGGACGCGGCGGTTTTTTTATCATCCGCGAAAAGCAGGTTGGGCGCCATCATCGCCAGCGCGGCGGTGCCCATGAGGCTGGCGCCGCGCTTGAAGAACTGCCGCCGCGTCTCGTAGCGGAGGTAATCCCGGAGCAGCGGATGCGGATTGGCGGGGGGATGCTGGCTCATGGTTTTATTTGTTGAGGACTTCGTCCAGGTTCATCAGTTCGTTCGCGACCATGGTGTAGGCGGCGAGCGTGGGGACATCCAGCTTCGGGTCCGGCTTCGTCTCGCCCGTCGTCAGCAATTGCGCCGCCGCCTTCGGCTCGGCCTGATAGTGGGCCAGCAGGTCGCGGGCGTTCGCCCGGACAATCTTTTTTTCCCGCGAAGTCAGGGGCCGGGCCAGCAGGCGTTCCGCCATGAAGTCCGGCACATCCGCCTGGCTGGCAAGCGCCTGCTGCGCCAGCACCCGCGCCGCTTCGATGAACTGCGGGTCGTTCAAGGTCACCAGCGCCTGCAGGGGCGTGTCCGTCCGGTCGCGGCGAACCGTGCAAACCTCGCGCGAAGGGGCGTTGAAGATCTCCAGCGAGGCGGGCGGCACATCCCGTTTCCAGAACGAATAGACACTGCGGCGGTAAAGATTCTCTCCATGGTCCTGCACGTATTGCCGCGTGTTGCCCCCCGGCATGCCCACCTCATTCCAGAGGCCCGGCGGCTGGTAGGGCCGCACGCTCGGTCCGCCGATTTTCTCCACCAGCAGCCCGCTGGCCGCCAGGGCATAGTCGCGCACCATTTCCGCATCCATGCGGAAGCGCGGGCCGCGCGCGAGCAGGCGGTTCTCGGGGTCTTTCTCCAGCTTCTCCGGATTCGCCATGGCCGCCTGCCGGTAGGTGGCGGACATCACCATCAGCTTGAAGATCCGCTTCACATCCCAGTTGTGCTCGCGAAAATCCACCGCCAGCCAGTCCAGCAACTCCGGGTTGGACGGCTGTTCGCCGGCCACGCCAAAGTCGCCCGCCGTTTTCACGAGGCCCGTGCCGAAGAGTTCCTGCCAGAAACGGTTCACCGTCACCCGCGCCGGCAACGGATTCTCCGGCCGCAGCAGCCATTCGGCGAAACCCAGCCGGTTGCGCGGCTCGTCCGCGGTCATGGGCGGCAGCGCGGCCGGCGTGGCCGGAGTCACCCGCTCCCGCCGCTTGTCATACTCGCCCCGGAAGAGCACATACGCCTCCGCCGGATTGGTCCGCTCATCCATCACATACGCCACGGTGCCGCGCAGGCGGATCGCCATGGATTCCTCCTTGAGAGCCGCCCGGGTCTTCACCAGTTCCCGGTAGGTATTATCGGTCTCGGACAACCACAGGGGATAGATCTTTTCCGTCCGCACCGGGGTCCGGCGGACCGCCGGCTCGCGGGCGAACCACAACAGGCTCGGCACGTTCATCAGCTCCGCAATCTCCGCCGGCGCCAGCACCCGTCCGTAAATCCGCAGATCCTGCAAACCCGCCCCCGTCACCGGCGAGGTCGAATCCCGCTGGCCCAGCTTGAACGGCACCGACGTCCGGATGGTTCCCGTGAGCGAATCCTTCAACACCTCCAGTTCCTGCGCCTCGCCGTTCACATAGATCTTCACCCCGCCCGCCTTCGATGAACCGTCGTAGGTGACGCACACGAAGCTCCACTCATCCTTGGGCAGCATCTTCCGGGCCCCCACCTTGATGGCGTTGGCCGGCCATTCGTTCAGAATATGGATCATTGGCCGGCCTCCTTCCAACCACAGGTCCCAGCCGCGGAAAAGCCCGTCAAGATCCGTCATGCGGGCGAACAGCGCGCCGTTCCGCTCGGCTTTCAGCCGCACCCATGCCGCGTAGCTGAACGCATTGGTCCGCTCAAAATCACCCGCGGCCGGAAAGACCGGCGCGTCCCGGCCGCTGATGGTGTAGGCCTCCGCTGTGATGGCCCCTTCCTGCCGGTTGGTGTTCGCCCCCAAGGCAACCCGCTGCGTCACGTCACCCACGGACACCTTGAGTTCATCGCCCGCACCTTCATCCAGCGGCGCCTGGAAAACCAACCGCTCCGCCGGCACCCGGCCGGCAAGTTCCGCAGGCTCCGGCCGCGCCAGCCAGTTCGTGAACGCCCCGCGCTGCGTATCCTTCCGGGCCGCCAGGTTCTTTTCCGTGGCGGGCAGCTCTTCGCCCAACTGCTGCCAGCGGGCATCATCCGCCGGCTTGGGCACCACCATCACCGGCGGCGTGTCCTTGATGTTGTCATCCATCGCCTTCATGGTGATGTTGTTGAAGAAAGCGGTGAGCGAATAAAAGTCTTTCTGGGAAACCGGGTCATACTTGTGGTCATGGCACACGGCGCAACCGACCGTCAGCCCCAGCCACGTCTGCCCGGTCGTCTCCGTGCGATCACGGGCGTACAACACCAGATACTCCTCCGGAATCAGTCCGCCTTCATTGGAAGTGATGTTGCACCGGTTGAAACCGCTCCCGATCTTCTGGTCGCGGGTCGCGTCCGGCAACAGATCGCCCGCCAGATTCTCGAGGGTGAACTCGCTGAACGGCATGTTCCGGTTGAAGGCATTGATGACCCATTCGCGGTACGTCCACATCTCGCGATAATTGTCATAATGAATGCCATGCGTATCCCCGTAGCGCGCCGCGTCGAGCCAATACCGCGCCCGGTGCTCACCCCATTGCGGCGAGGCCAGCAGCCGGTCCACCAGTTTTTCATACGCGTCCGGTGACCGGTCTTTCAAAAAGGCCGCCACCTCCGCCGGCGTCGGCGGCAGGCCCGTCAGATCCAGCGTCACGCGGCGGATCAGGGTCCGCCGGTCCGCTTCCGCGTTCGGCTTCAGCTGCTCGTGCTCCAGGCGGGCCAGAATGAAATCATCAATCGGGTTCCGGACCCATTTCCGGTCCTGCACCGGCGGCAACGGGGCTTTGACCGGCGGCAGGAACGACCAGTGCGGCTGGTAAACCGCCCCGGCGGCGATCCACTTTTGCAACCGCTCCTTTTGGGCCGGCGACAACGTCTTCTGCACCTTGGCCGGCGGCATCTGGTCATCATCCGTCGCCAGAATGCGGCGCACCAATTCGCTCTTCCCCGGCTGGCCCGGCACGATTGCCACCGCCCCGTCATCCAGTGTGTTCGTGGCCCCGTCAAACCGGTCCAGCCGCAGCCCCGCCTTGCGCGCCGCCGAATCCGTGCCGTGACAGGAAAAACAGTTCTCCGCCAGAATGGGCCGGATGTCGCGGTTGTACTCGATGCCGGAATCCTTCGCCACCGCAGCGGCCCGCGCCGCCAGCAGGAGCATCAACCCGCCGGCAGCGGATCGGACTGCCAACTTCCATGAAGCGTTACGACTCATCACATCAATTCTTCCAATCTTTTTTTGGCAGTTGATAAACAAGATAATATCACCGGGTATTCGCTAGACGGCATATTCGTGCCGCTGGTTTCATCGATAAAACCAAGGACATCCGCCTGCCCCGGACGGCCTTTCGGCCCGCCCTTGGCGGCGGCTGCCCGGCCGCGCGCCATCCGGCTGTCATCCTGCCATATTTGCAGGTCCGGTCCGGCCCGTCGTTTCCCCGCAGGCAAATCTTTCTGGAAACATTTGCTTTAAGCCCTTGACGCCCATGGCGGGACGGCCAACATCTGCAAGATGAAACCACCGCCATCCCGGGAACGCGAACTGATCGATTTCAGTGCGCTCGGGTTTCGGGATGCCATCATGGCCGGCCACTATGTCTACCGCCGCGCGCATCCGCCGCTCCGGCCGCACCGGCACCGGCAGGCGCTGGAAATCTGCGTTCTGGAACGGGGCACCCAAACCTACTTCGTGGGCTCGCAACGATACGACCTCGCCGGCGGCGATGTGTTCCTCACCAAGCCGGGCGAGGTTCACGGCACAGGCGACGAACCTGAAAACAAAGGACGCCTCTACTGGGTGGAATTGCGCGTCCATCCCCCGGAGCAACGCCTGCTCGGCTTGTCGCCGAAGGAATCCCGCCTGTTGTTGCACCGCATCGATGCCTTGGGCACCCGCCATTTCCGCCACGGTGAAACCCTCATCCCCACCTTGGAACGGATCTTCACGGCGGCTTCCGGCGAACGGAATCCGCTGCAGAAAGCCGACCTGCAAAACCTGCTGCTGCGCTTCCTGCTGGACTTCGTCACGCTCGCCGGGCAGAACCCCGCACCCCGGCCCGACCCCGGCATCAGCCGCGCGCTGGGGTTTGTCGAAAAGAACCTGGCCGCGAACATTTCGATCAAGCAGCTCGCTGCGGCCGCGCGGCAATCCCCCTCCCATTTCAAAAGCCGGTTCAGCCGGCAGATCGGCATGCCCCCGCTCCAATACGTCATGCACCGCCGGATCGGTCACGGCAAGCAAATGCTGCGCCAGAGCCGCTTGCCGGTGACCCGCATCGCCATGCAGCTCGGCTTCGCCACCAGCCAACACTTTGCAACCGTCTTCAAACGGCTGACCGGCGTCACCCCCCGCGAATATAAGCTGGCCGGGAACACCTCGGTCAAACCCGGCAAGCCTGTCGCCGGCATTGGTGTCAGGTTTCATCCCCGGCATTCGCCCCCGCCAAACTCACATCGCTAGAGCGTTTTAAATAATAGTGTGGCCGTTCGGAGCGAGGATTTTTGACTTTGGGCGAGGCTTTGGCGAAGAAAGATCATCATCAGGTTTGCAAACGCCGAAACGAAGCCCAAAACCAAAAAGACCGCTCGCCAGTGGTCCCCAACCGAACGGCTACAATACTGTTTAATACGCTCTGAATCGCTCCACTCCTACGGACTGTCCGGCCGGTCCATTTCCTGCCGCAGCCGCTCCGCGCTCGCCCGCAACTCCGCCGTCACGCCCGGCCGGAACAGCGGCGCCAGCGTCTGCCGCGCCAGCGCCGGATTCTGCATCCGGTATTGATATTGCGCCAGCGTCAGCAGGTACGACA
>Ga0316222_1004126_pt1 | contig 13546 bp, 17 predicted proteins | sample TBH18011metaG_FD_206008 | JGI IMG/M metagenome (GOLD analysis project Ga0316222, IMG submission 206008) | Freshwater microbial communities from Trout Bog Lake, Wisconsin, USA - TBH18011 | ecosystem: Environmental > Aquatic > Freshwater > Lake > Hypolimnion/Profundal zone | place: USA: Wisconsin... | reverse complement strand
CCGTGACGCCTACTTCGGCAGGGCCAAACAAATCCACGCTGAGCGCGCCCGCATCAAGCGACAAACCATCGAACATCGGCGCTTGCAACACCGCAAACTTGCCGCCTAATATCAACCCCAAGACGAGGACCGCACTCTGCTAATTTAAGCCGCGATCTGCGCCAAATGTTTTGACGACGGACACTTTCTGTTTGCTCCGCTTCTTTAGGGGAGTTCAGAGCTCTGACGAGAGATTCAATTTCGCTCGTTGAAAGAAAGTGCCCGCGGCCAAAACGTTGGTTTAGATCGATCTGCTCGAGCTCAGCCCACAAAACGACTAAACGGACGGCAGAAATTGCAGCTCGGGTGGTGTTGGGCGCCCTACTGCCATTTCTATACGCGCAGGTCGCAAAGAGGGTGGGATACCAGAGGGGTATGCCCTCGCTACCTAGTAGGAACGGGTACCGTTCTCCGTCTGGCAGAACCCTGAAGACGACTGGATATGAGGATTTGTTGCGCATGAGCATCCCATACGCAACAAAATCCTAAGGTAGCATTTATGTGTCTATCGGTAAATGAAAACGCTACGTACAAAATTCATCTTAATCATTATGTTTCAAAATATTGCTTTATATTCGCAACACTCTGATGTTAGGTCGTTACTAAAATGGGATATCGTCATCCAGATCGTCGGCAAAACCGCCCGCGCCGCCAGACGATGCGCCGCCGCCACGGCCCCAATCGCCGCCGCCTGCATTGCCCGATGCGCCGCCCGAGCTACCGCCGCGACCAGCACCACCCGCGTTCCCGCTCCATTCGCCGCCCGAACGACCGCCGCCTGATGCACCGCCGCCGGCTCCCGGGGGGCCGTCCAGCATGGTCAACGCGCCGCCCATGCCAACGTTGATGTCGGTGGTATAGCGATCATTGCCGTCCTTGTCCTGCCATTTGCGGGTGCGCAGCTGGCCTTCGATATAGACCTTGCTGCCCTTGCGCAGATAGCGTTCCGCGACCCCGATCAGGCCGTCGCCGTTTAGCGTGACGGCGTGCCATTCGGTGCGTTCCTTGCGCTCGCCGGTGGCCTTGTCCTTCCAGCTTTCGCTGGTGGCGATGCGCAGGTTGCAGATGCGCCCGCCGTTCTGGAACGATTTCACCTCTGGGTCGGCGCCCAGATTGCCGATCAATATGACCTTGTTGACGCTGCCTGCCATGATATATCCTCTAAAGCCCCAGAGCTATCGCGCCCCAATAGGTGATTCCAGCCGCGATGTAGGCCAAAACGAACAGATAGAGCAACATGAACGCGGGCCATTTCCACCCATTCGTTTCGCGGCGGGTAACGGCGATGGTGCTCATGCATTGCGGCGCGAAGACATACCACGCCAAGAATGCCAGAGCCATCGGCAGGGTCCAGTGCTTTTTCAGCTCTGCGGAGAGCGCGTGCTGGGTCTGCTCCTTGTCGCCAGACGACACCGCATAGGTGGTGGCGAGCGAGGACACCGCCACCTCGCGCGCGGCCATGGCGGGGATCAGCGCCAGCGCGATGTCGCGGTTAAAGCCCACCGGCTTCAGCACCACCGCCACGCCGTTGGCGATGTGCCCGGCCAGCGAGGCATTCACCTGATCCTGCCCATGTTCGGCGCGGGGGAAGTTCAGCAGCAACCACAGCACCACCGTTACCTGAAAGATAATTGTGCCCGCCCGGCGCAGGAATATCCACGCCCGCTGGCCCAGACCAATCGCCAGATCCTTGGCGCGGGGCAGTTGATATTTGGGCAGCTCCATGATGAAACCGCTGGCATCGCCCTTGGTCAGGCTGCGGCGCAGCAGCAGCGCCACCACCATCGCCCCGACAATCCCCGACAGATAGAGCACCAGCAGCACCATGCCCTGCAAGCCGACATGCGACGAAATGGCCCCTGACCCAATCGGCCGCGCCGGAATAAACGCCGCGATAATCACCGCATAGACCGGCAGCCGCGCCGAACAGGTCATCAAGGGCGCGATCAAAATGGTGGTCAGCCGGTCCTTGGGGTCGGCAATGGCGCGGGTGGCCATGATGCCGGGCACCGCGCAGGCAAAGCTGGACAGCAAGGGGATAAAACTGCGCCCCGACAGGCCGACGCTGGCCATCATCCGGTCCATCAGGAAGGCGGCGCGCGCCATATAGCCGGATGCCTCCAGACTGAGCAGGAAGAAGAACAGGATCAGGATCTGCGGCAAAAACGTCACCACCGACCCCACGCCCGCCAGCACGCCCTGCGTCAGGAAATCGCGCAGCAGGCCGGGCGGCATCGCGCCGCGCACCATGTCCGACAGCGCATCGACACCCGCCTGAAGGCCATCGGCAAAGGGCTTGGCGCCGACGAAGACTGCCTGAAACACCACGAACAGCGTCGCCAGCAGGATCAGCGGGCCGATCCACGGATGCAGCAGCACCCCGTCTAGCCGCGAATGCAGGCGGTGCTTCGCGGTTTCCGACAGGATCGCCGCATTGGCCAGACCTCGCGCCTCCAGCCGGCGTTCCGCCATGCCGAGGTGGGCGCGGGGGTGCGCCTGTTCGCCCGCCGCTACGCGCAGTTCGGCGGCCTCGATCGCGGCGGCGAGTTCCGCCAGGCCCCGCCGGCGCACCGCCACGGTGGGGATCACCGGCACGCCCAGCCCCTCTGCCAGCACGTCGGCGTCGATCACCAAGCCGTCGCGCTCGGCCAGATCGACCATGTTCAGCGCCACCACCACCGGGCGGCCCAGCGCGATCAATTCCTGCGCGAAGACCAGATGCTGTTCCAGATTGCTGGCATCCAGCACCACCACCAGCACCTGCGGCGCGGCAACCCCCGGCAGATGGCCCAGAATGACATCGCGCGTCACCGCCTCATCGGGGCTGGAGGGCGAGAGGCTGTAGCTGCCCGGCAGATCGGTCAGGTCGACACTCGCGCCCGAGGGCAGCATCAGTCGGCCCGTTTTGCGTTCGACGGTGACGCCGGGATAATTGGCGATCTTTTGCCGCGCGCCGGTGAGGGCGTTGAACAGCGCGCTCTTGCCCGCATTGGGGTTGCCGACCAATGCGACACTTGCCAGTTGGATGGCGGCGGGGGCGTTCACAATTCAACCACCTGCATCGCGCGGGCGTGGACGCGGCGCAGCGCTACCGTCATCCGCCCCACTGCCACCGCCAGCGGATCGGCGCCGGCGAACACCCCGCGATGCGACACCTGCACCTCTGCGCCGACATCGATGCCCAGTGCGCGCAGCCGCCGGCCTTCGTCGTCGGCCAATGATGCCCAATCGACGGAGGCGATGCGTGCGGCGCGCCCCAGTGTCAGCCTGTCCAGTGTAAGCGGATCTGTCATGCCGGTCAGCGTGCCATAGTTGATGGCGTATTGCAACTGGTTCGCATTAACGAGACCTCAAACTGCCCTGTCCGCTTATCGTGCCGGGTAACGCAGCCTTCCGGCAAACCTTACAAAAGAAAAATGATCGCGCGCAATTGCACCGCCCATAATCCGCGTCTTGGCCTTTTCAAAGCGCATGACCCCCTCGATACGGCGGTCCAAAAAGGCCAGCGTCTCGGCCTTGTCCTCGCTGTGGTCACTCGCGAACACCGCCAATGTCGCCGCATAAAGCGTGCCCAGCGTCGCCCGCTTGGTGTAATGGTTGTAATCGGCGGCGGTGTCGCCCGCCAGTCGCCACATCACATCCGCGCTGCGCCAGCCCAGCTTGGCGGCCTGCGCCACATTTCGCGGGTCCGCCATTACCGACATCGCGCGGGAAACCGCTTCCTCGCGGCCCTTGGCAGCGTTCAGGCGAAAGCGCACAAGCTCGCGAATCCGTTCCCGCACCGGCATCGTGGCCAGTTTGTCCGGGGGCAGGGCGGCGGACATCGCGGCGTCGATATGCGCGGCCCATGCGGAAATCATCGCCATCGCGGGGTTTTTGTCGTCGCCCGCGAAGGCCAGCGCGGCCACAGCCTCGCTCACGCCATGCGCCGCTGCCGCAGCCTTCACCGCCGCCATGCTCCAGCCGTCAAAGGCTGCCGCATCGGCGATCGCGGGCGCCAAAGCCAGCCGCAATTCCGCCAGCGGCAGATCGGCGAGGCGAGGAGGGCTGTTCACAAGCCCGGCCCGTATGAACCGGCTTTCGGGGCGTGTGCGGTTTTGGCGGCATTATCCAGAACGGCGGAAACCGAATTCTCCTTGCCGAACAATGCCGCGTAATCCTGCGCGGACCGGCCTGAATTGTCGGTGCGGGCGGGGTCGGCTCCGCCGGCCAGCAGCATGCGAATCATCGGCAGATCATGGCGATGCACCGCGGCGATCAGCGGCGTTTCGCCGGTCGAGTTGGGCTGATCGACATGCGCGCCGTTATCGATCAACAGCTGCGCCCCTTCGGTAAAGCCCAAGCCTGCGGCGATCACCAGCGGGGTTTGGTTGTGATTGTCGTGCGCGTTAACCTCGGCGCCCTTGGCGATGAAAAACTTCATCCATGTCAGATCACGCTTGGCGGTGACGATCTGCAAGGCGGTTTCGCCCGTGGTGCCGTCGTGGGCGTTGACGATGGTGCCGGCAGGATCGGCGGACAGGGCATCGCTGACTTTCTGCCCGTCGGCATCTTTTACCGCGTCCAGAAATTCATAGCTCTTGGAAAACTGCGCATAGGCTGGGGCCGACAAAGCGACCGTTCCGGCCAGTATTACAGCGAAAATGGGCGTCAACTTCACGGTAAATTCTCCTGAGGCGCGAAAACACACCCCACCCCGGCGCGCAATCGCAGACTTGTCAGCGACGCTTTAGCAGAGCATGAACCGGCGCGCCATGACCAAGCCCATCATCCTTCGCTCATCCGGCCGCACGCGCGGTAATATTTTCGCCTGCACCCTGATGCTGGGCTTGCTGGCGGGCTGCGGGGCTGGCGGTGGCGCACAGGGCGGTTCGGGCCAGCCGGGCGAGGCCCCCTTGGCGGGCGCGGCGATCGGCGGCGCCTTTACCCTCACCGACAAGGCCGGGCGCGCCGTGCATTGGAGCGACTTTGCCGGCAAATATCGCATCGTCTACTTCGGATACACCTTTTGCCCCGATGCCTGCCCCACCGATATGGCGGTAGAGGCGCGGGCGCTGAATATCTTTGCCAAGACCCACCCGGCGTTGGCGGCGCGCATCCAGCCGATCTTCATCACCATCGACCCCGCCCGCGACACCCCCGCCAAAGTGGGCGAGTTCGCCGCCGCCTTCAGTCCCCGCTTGCTGGGCTTGACCGGCACCCCCGCGCAGGTGGATCAGGCGGCCAAGGCCTTCGCGGTGTACTATGCACGCGGTAAGGACACGACGGGCGGTTATCTGATGGACCACAGCCGCATCGCCTATCTGATGGGGCCGGATGGCCAGCCGATCGACATGCTGCCTCTGGACAAAGGCCCGCAGGCCACAGCTGATGATCTGACAACATGGGTGAAGTAAAACCCTTCTGGGAACGCCCGCTGACCAGCCTCACCCGCGATGAGTGGGAGGGGCTGTGCGACGGCTGCGGCAAATGCTGCCTGCACAAGGTGGAGGATGAGGACACGGGCAAAATCTGGCCCACCAATGTCGCCTGCAAGTTGCTGGATTTGAAAACCGCGCGTTGCAGCGATTACCGCGCAAGGCGCATCGCCGTGCCCGACTGTATGCGCCTGACCCCGCGCGCGCTGTTGACGATCAGCTGGCTGCCCGAAAGCTGCGCCTATGTCCGCCGCGCCGACAACAAGCCCTTGCCCGAATGGCATTACCTGCTGAGCGGCGACCGGGATGCGGTGCAACGCGCGGGCGCCTCTGTGGTCGGCAAGGCGATTTCCGAAGTGATCGCCGGGCCGCTGGAAAACCACATCGTCTGGGGGGACGAGGAAGAACTGGGCGATGCTTGACTGGTTGCGCCGTTCCCCGCGTGATGTGCCCGGTGTGGCGGTGGCGGGGCGGCGTCTGCCGGTGGTGATCCGGCGCTTGCCCCAGGCGCGGCGGATGACGCTGCGCCTTGCGCCCGATGGCAGCGAGATCCGCATCTCCATGCCGCGCTGGGGGCTGGAGGCCGATGCGCTGGCCTTTGCCACATCGCGCGCCGACTGGCTGGCGGGTCAATTGCAGCGTTTGCCGACTGTTCAGGGCTTGGCGCCGGGCGCGCTGCTGCGGTTTCAGGGCGAAATGCACCACATCGATCACGCCCCCAAATGGCCGCGCCGCCCGCTGGCAGGCGATGGCGTGATCCGCATCGGCGGCCCCGCCGAGGGGCTGGAGGGGCGTATCCACCGCTGGCTGCTGGCCGAGGCGCGGGTGCAGTTCGCCGCCGATCTGGCGCATTATGCGGGCCGCGCCGGGGTGCCCATGCCCCGCCTCGCGCTCTCCAGCGCCAAGGCGCGCTGGGGCAGTTGTTCGGCGCGGGGCATCGTGCGGCTCAACTGGCGGCTGATCATGGCGCCCGATGCGGTGCGCCGGTCGGTGGTCGCGCATGAGGTGACGCATCTGCTGCATTTCGACCATTCACCACGCTTTCACGCGGCGCTGGGCGATCTGTTCGAGGGGGATCTCGCCGCCGCCAACCGCTGGCTGAAGGCCGAGGGCCGATCACTTTACGCAAGCTTTGGCTGAACACGCAGCATCTGGCGCGGCGGCGCATAAAGGTCTATCTGGCGCGGATGCTCACTCAAGGCTCCAGAAATTTCATGCGCAACGTCAGCCCAAAGGGCGCGATTGCCGACCTGATCGCGGTGTTCCGCGATGCGGGAAGCCGGCGTTGGCCGATTTTGGCGGTGTCGCTGCTGATCACCACCGGGCTGTTTTCGGGCCTCGCCGGTGAACAGGGGCGAATGAAACCGCGGCCGCCAAAGATCATCTATATCACCCAATTTCGCACCGGGCGCAGCGACGCGGAGATCCGCGCGGAAAACATCGTCAACCAGCGCCGCAAGGAACGCCTCGCCGAAGAACAGCGCAAATATGACGAGGAAACCCGCTCCTTGTACAAGGCCGTGGGCCGCGCTTCGGGCTTCGATGTCGACAAGATGGACCGCGATGCCCGCGCCCAAAACGCCGCCGATGAAAAGGCGCGCCTCGCCAAGCTGGCGCAGCTGTACACCGCCGGCCATGCCAGCACTAGCGCGGCATCCTCTACGCCCACGCCTGAGCATCCGTGAACCCCAAGGTTGAGGACGCCCGCTGGCTGGCGGCCACAGCCCGGCTGGCGGCGCGTGGGCGGCCCCTTTCGCGGCCCAATCCGGCTGTTGGCGCGCTGATCGTTCGCGATGGCCGGGTCGTGGCGCAGGGCTGGACCCAGCCCGGCGGCCGCCCCCATGCCGAGGCCGTGGCTTTGGCGGCGGCAGGCGCTGCGGCGAAGGGCGCGACGCTCTATGTCACGCTGGAGCCCTGCGCGCATGTTTCGGCGCGCGGGCCTTCGTGTGCCGATCTGGTGGCGACATCGGGGCTGGCGCGCGTGGTGGTGGGCTGCGCCGACCCCGACCCACGCACCGCAGGCGCCGGGCTGGACCGCATCCGCGCGGCGGGCATAGCGGTGGACCTGCTGCCCAGCGCAGAGGCCGAGGCCAGCCTCGCCGGATATCTGATGCGTGCCCGCCATGGCCGGGCGCACGTGACGCTGAAACTCGCCACCTCACTCGATGGGCGGATCGCTATGGCGGACGGAACCAGCCAATGGATCACCGGGCCAGAGGCCCGCGCCCATACCCACGCCATGCGCGCCCGCAGCGACGCGATTTTGGTCGGTGGCGGCACCCTGCGCGCCGACCACCCCCGGCTCGACGTGCGCCTGCCGGGGCTGGAGGCGCGCAGCCCTTCGCGCTTTGTCCTGACGCGCGGCGCTGTGCCTGAGGGTTGGCGCGCGCTGGCGTCGCCTGCGGGCATCCACGACCTGCGCGACGTGCAATATCTGTTCATCGAGGGCGGGGCAGTGGCCGCCGCCGCCTTTCTGGCCGCTGACCTCGTCGACACTATCCTGCTCTACCGCGCGCCCATTATCATCGGCGCGGGCGCGGCGGCCATTGGCGATATAGGCCTCGGCGCGCTGGAGCAGGCACATGGCCGATGGCGCCTTGCCGATCAGCGCCGGCTTGGCAACGACACCCTCGAAGTTTACGAAAGAGCGCCCCCCATAATGGAAAAGCTATGTTCACCGGAATAATCACCGCCATCGGCACCATTCGCGAAGTGCGCTCGCTGGCAAGCGGCGCCGACATCCGCGCCGTCATCGCCTGCCCCTATGACCCGGCGCATATGGCGATCGGTGCCTCCATCGCCTGTTCGGGGGTCTGCCTGACCGTGGTCGAGCGCGGGGGCTCTGCGGGGGACGCATGGTTCGCGGTGGACATCTCTGGCGAGACCATCGCTTGCAGCGTGCCGGGCCGCTGGGCCGTGGGGGCGCGGCTGAACCTGGAACAGGCGCTGCGGCTGGGCGAGGAGCTGGGCGGGCACATCGTTACAGGCCACGTCGACGGCGTCGGCCATGTGGTCGGCATCTGCCCCGAAGGCGCCTCGCTGAGGATCGGCATATCGGCCCCCGCCGCGCTGGCGCCCTATATCGCCGCCAAAGGCTCGGTGACGGTGGAGGGCGTGTCGCTGACCGTCAACGAGGTCGCGGACCAGAGCGACGGCACCTGCCATTTCGCGCTCAACATCATTCCCCATACCGCCGAAGTGACCACGCTGGGCACGCTTGCGGCGGGGGCGGCGGTGAATTTGGAGATCGACGTGCTGGCGCGCTATTTGATGCGGATGCAGAGTTTGAAGGGGTAGGTTTAAGGTTTCTTGGGGGTGTTACACCCCCAAACCCCCATTAATGGCAGCGTGGGCGCATTATCGCGACCTCAGCGACTTGCCCGCGAAGCGGCTTTAAAGCCTGCGGCGCAAGAGGGGGGAGCCGGATCGGCACACCCAAAAATTTATGGGAGCGCGAGGGGGGCACCCCCTCGCGCCTTACCTTAAATCTCAAACCCTTCGCGGGTGATTTCGTAAATCACATGCAGAATCATTCGACCTCCTGCGAGTTCTGTCATCTGCGTGCGTTGGAGTAGCTGCCCGCCGATGCGCTCCATCGCCATGCGGCTGCGGATATTGTCCTCGCCAATGCGGAATTCCACCCTGCGGACGAACCCAAAGGCATGCGTCAGCATCAGGCGTTTCATCTCTGCATTCCAGCCACCGCCCCAATGGCTGCGGGCGAGGAAGGTCCAGCCAATCTCCACCGAGCCGCCATCCGCCGGATTGAACCCGCGATATTGCGAGGAACCGATGATCTGCCCGCTGGCTTTTTCCACCGCAACCAGCGCGCCGCCATAGGTCAGCGCGTCATCGAAGAAGGCGCGGAATACCGGCTCTTGCCAGCGGTCGGACAGCGGGTGTTGCGCCCATATCAAGGGATCGTTGGCGGCAGCGTAAAGCTGCGCCCAATCCTCCGCCACCAAGGGGCGAAGCAGCAGCCAGCCCCCTTCCAGAACCGGCTGCCAGTTCATATCAGGCACTGGTCATATCAGGCGGTCACATCCGCCACGGCGGACAGGAACGTATCAATGTTGCCGGTGGTCAGTCCGGCGACATTGATCCGGCCCGATCCCGCGAAATAAACGCCATGCTTGGAGCGGATCGCGGCGATCTGCTCGGCGGTGAAGGGGATGATCGAGAACAGCCCGTTCTGCCCGCCGATGGGGGTCAGATCGACGCCGCCGACCTTGCCGGCTGCCGCCAGCTTTTCACGCACCTGACGCATCCGCTCGCGCATCTGGTCCAGCTCGTCCAGCCATTGCCGGGTGAGGGCCGGGTCTTCCAGAATGATCCGTACCGCCGCCGCGCCGTGATCGGGCGGCATCGACCAGCTGGCGCGGGCCAGCGCGGCCCCGTTCGACAGCGCGGCGGGCAGCTGCGCGGCATCGGCCATCATCACGTAAACCGCGCCGACGCGGTCGCGGTAAACGCCGAAATTCTTGTCGCAGCTGTATGCGATCAGCGCCTCTGGCACAGTATCCAGCACGCGGCGCACGCCGTAAGCGTCTTCCTCCATACCCTTGCCGAGGCCCTGATAGGCGAGGTCGAGCACCGGCAGCGCGCCGCTCTTGGCGATCAAACCGGCGATTTCGTCCCACTGGGCGGGGGAATAATCGATGCCGCTGGGGTTGTGGCAGCAGCCATGCAGCAGGATCGCATCACCGGGGCCAGCATCGGCGATGGCGGCGCGCAGGGCGTCCATATCGACCACACCCGCAGGGGTGTTATGCGCGAAGGTCTTCAGCTCGGCGCCGATGTCGGTGAAGATTTGCGCGTGGTTGGGCCAGCTGGGTGTGCCCATGATGAAACGCTTGACGCCCGCCCGCTTGGCCATGGCAAAGGCGATGCGCAGCGCCCCGGTGCCGCCGGGGGCCTGCATGCCGTCGATCCGGCCCGCCGCCACTGGCGCCGAAGCCTTGCCGAAGATGTAAGGCATCAGGGCGCGGACAAAGCCCATATCGCCTTCTGGCCCCAGATAAGCCTTGGAGTTCTGCGATTCCAGCAGGCGCTTTTCCGCAGCCTTGATCGCGCCGAACACCGGCGTGTCGCCTTGGCCGGTCTTGTAAACGCCAACGCCTAGGTCGATCTTGGTCGGCCTTGGGTCGTCATTGTGGAGCTTGATCAGCGCGAGGAGCGCATCGGCGGGCTGCTGGGGGAGGTTGGTAAGCATGGCGCCGCCCTTAGCCCCCCCACGCCCGCCGGGCAAGAAGGTTTGACCCTAAAACGGGAACCAATTCTGCCGTCTCGAGAACTTCATATAGCCGCCATTGACCCCCAGCCGCATGCCAACGCCCATCCGCACCGGGATCAGCACCACATGGCCGTGCCGCAGATAGCTGACGTTGAGGCCGCCGACGATATAGGCTTGGCCCTCGCCGGCCACGAAGCGCTTGAAAATGTCCTCATTGTGATCGAGATTATAGACCAGCACAAAGGTCTTGGCGGCGCTGGCGCCCGCGTCAAATCCGATCGAGGGCCCCGTCCAATAGACCGGCAAGGCACCGTCCGCGCGCGAGCACAAGACACCCGAGCCATAACGAAGCCCCACCGCAAAGGCGCCGCCCGCCTCTCGCCCGGTGATATAGCCGTTGGGGCGGCCCTGTTTGCGCAGGATGCTTTCGATAATGTCGGCCAGCCCATGCGCGCCGGTGCCGAATACGCCGGTCGCCGCGCCGATCAGATCATCCTTTTGATATGTGCCGTCCGCCGAGCGGGTGGGGGCGCAGCCATTGCCGGTGATGGCCTGCTGGCCCGTGGCGGTTTGCCCCGGCTGATACATGTAACGCGGATTGGCCGTGGGGTCCGCTGGTACGGAGGGTGTGGCGTAAGGCTGAGGGTAGGGCGCGGTCGGCGCGGTGGGCATGGCGGGGGCGTTTGGAATGTGGCTGGGCGCCGGGCTCGGCTTCACCAGATCCGAATCGATGGCCTGCTGCGCCTGTGCGGCGGTTTGGGCTTGCACGGTGCCCGGCGCGGCGAAAATGGCCAGCATCATCACCGCCGTCGCCCCGGCGCGGCGCAGGCTCTGCTTTGCAAATGTCCTCGACATGTCTTGCCCTTTCCGACGCGACCGCGCGCATATTGGCGCATTCCTGTGCCCCTGATCGCGCAAAACGGCCCCCCGCGCCAGCCCCGCAATGCGCCGAAGCCAACGCCGGGCGATGAGGCGAGTCGGTTTTACGGTGAGGCGTGCGGAAGGAGCTTCGATTGGGTGGCAACCGGCATTGGTAACAAAACCTTCGCTGCCCCCTTGCCGGCCCCCGAACCCCTCGCTATAGCCCGCCCCAGCGCTGCTAGCCGGAGACGTGGGTGAGTGGCTGAAACCAACGGTTTGCTAAACCGTCGTACGGATACATCTGTACCGAGAGTTCGAATCTCTCCGTCTCCGCCAAGCCTTTGATAATTGGCAATCTTTCCCACATGGGAATTTTCCCTTTCAACATGAAGCGGCCTAAAACCGTTGGTGCTGTGACCACTTTTGTGACTACCCCAGCTTTGCTGCCTGCTGCTGGTCGGGTGTCAGGAAGGCCAGATAGATCTCCGTCGTCTTGACACTCGTGTGACCCAGAATGCCCTGAAGAGCGTAGATTCCGCCGCCATCCCGCAGGTAGCGAACGGCGAAAAGATGGCGCAAATCGTGGAATTTGAAGCGCACAAAGGGGTGGCCACGGTGTGACCACTTTTGTGACCACTTGCTTGTCAATCGGCGCGCGGTTGCCCCGAACTGCGACGACACCCAATCCATCGTTTGGCCATCGGTACGATGGAACACAATCTGCGATAAATTGGTCTTTGGCTGGCGCTTAAGAATGGCCATGGCGCCTTTGGAAAGCGGGACGGCACGCAGCTTGCTGCCCTTGGTTTTGTGAATGGTGGCCACTGCCCGATCCAAATCGATGCAGCGCCATTCAAGCTGGACGATTTCATCCTGGCGCATTCCTGTTACCATGCCAACGGGCAGGACGTCACGCTCACCGATGGCGGGTACTGGCGCGACGGCACGTTCCATCGCGTCGAAGACTTCGCCGAAAAACGCCATGCCGTCGAACGGGATTTCTCCGAAGCCCAATCGCTGGAGCGCCAATCTTCGCAGTCCGACGAGGTCGGCTCGCGCCTTGAGCGCATGGCGTCGATCTCCCGCAGCAACGGCTATCAGATTACTGACGACATGAGCCAGGTCATTGCATCGCGCTATGCCGACATGGCCGCATCGCCCGAATTCCGCGATCTCGGCGCGCCATCTCTCACCAATACCACACCATCCCCCCATCAGCGCGAAGTCCGCAACCTTATCGTTGGCCGGGTTCTCGAGCAATATGCGGCCGATGGCATGGCGCCTGTACAGGCAGGCTTGCAGGATCCTGCTACAACAATGGGGGCTGTGCGGGCGCCGGCTGAGTTTTCCATGCCGACGGCAGAGCCTAAACCACAGGGCCGCCGCGGCGCGGGATCACCGCCCCGCCAAGCACCCCATAGGTCAAATGCGGGTTCGGCAGCCGTCCAGCACGCGCCGGGCGATGATGCGGCTAGGGCAGCAATTCAGCGGGGGGCAACCGTGGTCGCCGGGGATGATGCCGCGGTGAAGGCAGATTTCAGAAACAAAGGGCAAATTATGGATGGGAAAGATTCGAAAATTCGAAAGGATGTTGATTAGTCATCACTGATGAGATGATGGCTTGTTGTCAAAATTCGCATAGGTTTGCGCGTTCAGCCGACGCATCTCTTCCGAACTTTGACGGTCGCGATATAAGGTAATTCCGCCAAACACCGCGACCGCCAAGAGGATCACAGGCACGACAATCATCACAGCCGTGGCGATCTTTCGCTGCCATAAAACGGCCAGTTGGGTCTTCATGAAGGTGGGAATGCGGTCGTACTCGAGCGCCATGAGCGCTTCGGCTTTCGAGCCTTGGAAGCCATCCTCGCGCAAAGCAGCATTCTCAGCCTTCAATTGCTCAACCTGAGCCTTGAGGCGCGTGATTTCGTCAACTTCAGGCATATCCACAAACTATGTCAAAACGGAACATATTGCAAACAAAAATCCCATTAAC
>Ga0316222_1004124_pt1 | contig 13549 bp, 12 predicted proteins | sample TBH18011metaG_FD_206008 | JGI IMG/M metagenome (GOLD analysis project Ga0316222, IMG submission 206008) | Freshwater microbial communities from Trout Bog Lake, Wisconsin, USA - TBH18011 | ecosystem: Environmental > Aquatic > Freshwater > Lake > Hypolimnion/Profundal zone | place: USA: Wisconsin... | reverse complement strand
GGCATCTCGCCGGACTGTACCCAGTAAACCACCCCTCGCTCGATGCAAAATCCAGCGATATCAATGGGGTGCGCTGTCGGGAAGAAGGAAGTTCAGCTTAGGAACAGGCGGCGGCGAGCCCCAGCGTGGTCGCCTCGATGCGGGCGAGGACGGCATCGCCCGGCAGACCGCCTTGGTCAGTAGGAAAGCAATACCGGAACAGGGGCATTTTCGATGACCGCGGCGGTCACGCTGCCCAAGGCGAATTGGCGCAGACGAGGCCGGCCGAAGGCGCCCATAACGATCAGATCGGTTTCTTGAGGGGCCGAATTGATCAGTGCGCCGTTGACACCCAGTGCCTGCGTAAATTTGACGATCTTCGCTCCCGCCGCCACCACGCCGTGCCGCGCCAGATGGGCGCGGAGCGATGCCGCGACCTCCTCGCTGGGGCTTTCGGACCAGTCGACGCCGACGATGACGAGGCTCACGGAATCAGCCCTCCGCAGAAACGGCAATGCGTCGTGCAAGGCACGGGAAGCCCCCCGGCTGCCGTTCCAGCCGACCATGACGCGCCGGCTCGGGAATCCTCCGCCGAAGCCGGGCGGGACGACCAACACGGGCCGTCCCGCCTCTGTCACGAGACGGGCAATTTCCTGGCCGTCGAGCCCATCGGAGCCATCCTCCCTCTTGCGCCCGACCACGATCAGGTCAGCACTGTGGGCGCACCGCAGTAAACATTCCAAGGTGTCGGCGGCCGCGGCCATCCATTCGAGTTCGACCCCCGCGGCTGCGGCGGCGCCACCAACTCTTTGATGCACCTGTTCCTCAACGAGCGTGACTTCGCGGGCGATCTCGTCGAGCAGGGCCGGACCGGCGGCAAGAGCAGCCACCGAAGAAACTTGGGATGAGGGCGACGCGTAGACGGCCGTTAATCGCGCACCGAATGTGGCGGCGAGCGACACGGCGGCGTCGGCGGCAGCAAATGCCGAAGGCGTTCCGCCAACGGCCACGAGGATATCTTTCATCATGCCCCACGTTCCTCCGGTAGCTGCGTCATCAACCTGCCGGCCTGCCGCCATTGCCGTACCGCCTGCGACAAGGCGTTGACCGGCGGGCTGTTGATAAAGATCGTGGCCAGCGCACCGGATCGGGAAATGGAAACGGGAGACGTCATGGCGGGCTCTACGATGAAAGGGTTGAAGCGTCGTCCCGCACGGTCAGCGGAACATCGTTAGCAATAGAAACAAGAGGCTTACCCGCAGGACGATTCTCCGCAGCCTCCAGCGCTGCTGCATCCGCGCGCTGAGGGCGGCTTGCCGGCGCGGATGACGAAATCCGAGTATTCGGGGCCAACGGTGTAGTCGACTTCCGCATCGACCAGGTAGGGGTAGGTCAGACTATCGACAACCAGCGGAACGCCGGCCACCTTGAAAACGGTATCATCCGCAGTCTGGGCCTCGTCGAAAGTGAAGCCGAACTGCGCGCCGGAACAGCCGAGACCGGTTACGAAGATGCGCAGCTTGGAATTGCCGCCAAGCTTGGACAGAAGCTCTTTCACTTTGGCGACAGCAACGTCTGTAAAGATCAAGGGATCCGTCGTTCCAGTTGATTGCTGCATGGCCAAATCTCCTTCTGCATCTGGATGGAGGCTGCCATTAAACGCCTTACCGCCCAAACCACGATGACAAATTGCGACAGAAGCCTGACAATAGGTGACACCGTCAAGCCGGATGATGGCGCTTTGGACTCGCCCGGAGTCCGACTCATAGTCCCGATCTATCGGCCGCCGACCGTTTGAACCAAACCGTATCGGATTGGCCCAATGTCCGGAAACTGCCGGGAAGGGGTTTTCCGGCCATCCTTAGCGTAGGATTTTGGAAAACCCCGACCCAGCCCCCCTTCACCGGCTCAGAGTCAGACAGGCGGGGTCAGATAGGCGGCGCTGGCCCCCAGAGTCTCGCGGGTTTTCTTGATCTCCTTGCGGGCGATGTTGCGCAGATGCACCTCATCCGGCCCATCGACGATATGCAGCGCCCGACCCCAGGTCCACATGGAGGCCAGCGGCGTGTCGGGGGACAGGCCCATGGCGCCGAAGCATTGAATGGCGCGGTTGACCACAGTGGTGTGGACCTCCGGCACCACCGCCTTGATCATCGAGATCTCATGGTGGGCCGCCTTGACGCCATAGGTGTCGATGAGCCAGGCGGTCTTCAGCACCAGCAGCCGCGCCTGTTCAACCTCGCAGCGGGAGCGGGCGATCCATTCGCCGACCACCCCATGTTCATGCAGGTGCTTGCCGAAGGTCTTGCGCTCCAGAGCCCGTTCGCACATCAGTTCGATGGCCAATTCGCATTCGCCGATGGAACGCATGCAGTGGTGGATGCGTCCCGGCCCCAGCCGCGCCTGCGCCAGGGCGAAGCCCGAACCTTCCTCCGACAGCAGATTGCGCTTGGGCACCCGGACATTGCGGAACAGCACCTCGCAATGCCCCTCGGGGGAATGGTGGTTCATGATGCTGACATTGCGCACCACCTTGACGCCGGATGTGTCCAGGGGCACCAGCACCATGCTCTGGCGGCGGTGGACCTCGGCGTCGGGGTTGGTGTTACCCATGACGATGGCGATCTTGCAGCGGGGGTCGGCAGCGCCGGTGATGAACCATTTGCGGCCGTTGATGACATAATCGTCCCCGTCGGGCCGGATCATGGTGCAGATGTTGGTGGCGTCCGAAGAGGCGACGTCCGGCTCGGTCATGGCGAAGCAGGAGCGGATTTCACCCTCCAGCAGCGGTTTCAGCCACTGGTCACGCTGCTCCGGCGTGGCGAACAAATGCAGCAATTCCATATTGCCGGTGTCCGGAGCATTGCAGTTGAAGACCTCCGAGGCCCAATGGATCCGCCCCATGATCTCGGCCAGCGGCGCGTATTCCATGTTGGTGAGGCGGGTTCCCGGCTCATCGTCGTGCAGCCCGGGGAGGAAAAGGTTCCACAGGCCTTCCGATTTGGCCAGAGCCTTAAGATCCTCCACCACCTGGGGCGGATGGACGCCCTTTTCCACCTCGCGCAGCCATTCCCTGTTTGCCGGCACCACATGGCGATCCATGAAGTCGCGGATGCGGGCCTGCAATTCCTTGACCTTCGGTGAATATTCGAAATGCATGGATGTTTCCTTTTTGAGAATTAAAGCTCCGCCACCTTGACCGCCTGGGCGGCCAGTTCGGTGCTGAGGGCCCCGACCTCTCCGGCATTGGCGGCGGCGGCATTGCCCTGGGCGGCACGCACGGCGATGCCTTCGAGGATGACGGCGAAGCGGAACAGCGAAAACGCCACATGGAACGGCAGCAGGCGGTCGCTCCGCCCGGCCCGCCGGCAATAGGCCTGGGCGTAGTCCTCTTGGGTGGGGATCCCCAAGGCCTGGTGGTCAAGCCCCATGATGCCGCCGTATTGGTGGGGCTGCAGATTCCAGATCATGCCGTTGTAGCCCAAGTCGGCCAAAGGATGCCCGAGCGTCGACAGTTCCCAGTCAAGGACGGCGATGACCCTGGGTTCGGTGGGGTGGAACATGATGTTGCCGAGACGGTAGTCGCCATGGGCGATGGTGGTGTCGTCGCCGGGCGGAATGTTGTCCGGCAGCCAGGCGGCGAGGCGTTCGATGTCGGGAATGTCCCGGGTCTTCGACGTCTGGTACTGCCTCGTCCAGCGCGCCACCTGGCGGGCGAAGTAATTACCGGGCTTGCCGTAATCGGCCAGGCCGACGGCCCGCCAATCGACCTGATGAAGGCGGACCAGGGTTTGGTTCATGGCGTCGTAAAGCGCCGCCCGCTCTTCGCGGCCAACCTTGGGGATTTCCGAGTTGTGGAAGATACGTCCGTCGAGCCGTTCCATGACGTAGAAGGGGGTGCCGACGATGCCGCGGTCGTCGCAGAACAGCAACGTGCGGGGGACCGGCACCTCGGTCCCGTAAAGCGCCGTCATGACGCGGTATTCGCGATCAACCGCGTGGGCCGAGGGCAGCAGCTCTCCCGGCGGCTGCTTGCGAAGGACATAACGGCCGCCGCCGTCGAAGGTGACGAAATAGGTGGGGTTGGACTGGCCGCCGCCGATGGCTTCCAGATGCATGCCGCCGGCGGCCACGGGCAGATGGTCATGGAGATAGTTCCGCAGCCGGGTGCTGTCGAACGGGAGGGCGGCCGGAGGTATTTCCGTCATTGTGGTTTTCCTTTATGCACCTTTTTTATGTGTCGCACAGAGCGCGTCACTTCGTCGTTGAAGCGCCGCGCCATGGTTCTAGATCCTCCGCTCGATGGCGCGCCAGTACTCGGCACGCAAGTCCTTCTTCAAGACCTTGCCGGCCGCGCTGCGCGGCAGGGCGGCGACGAAGTCGACCGTCTTGGGCGCCTTGACCGAACCGAGTCGTTCCTTACACAGCGCGATCAGCTCTGCGGTGCCGACGCTCTGGCCGGCGTTGAGTTCGACCACCGCCTTCACCGCCTCGCCCCACTTCTCGTCGGGGACGCCGATGACGGCGCAGTCGCGCACCGCCGGGTGGGCCCAGATCACCTGCTCGACTTCGCTGGGGTAGACGTTGAAGCCGCCGCTGATGATCATGTCCTTCTTGCGGTCGGTGATGTGGAGGTAGCCCCCGGTGTCGAGGTGGCCGATGTCGCCGGTGTGCAGCCAGCCGTCGACGATCGTTTCCGCGGTCTTGGCCGGATCCTTGTAATAGCCCCTCATCACCAGATCGCCGCGGACGCAGATCTCGCCCGTTTCGCCCGGGGGCAGGACACTGTTGTCGTCGGCGAGGATCTCGACTCGGACCAGCGGATTGGGCCGCCCCACCGACGACAGCCGCTCGTCGCTGGCCAGCGCACCGGCGTCGAAATGCTCGTCGGGGCGCAGGCAGGAGATGGCCCCCGGGGCTTCGGTCTGGCCGTAGCTTTCCATCATCACCGGTCCAAAGACCTCGATCGCGCGCTTGAGCTTGTCGACCGACATCGGCGCCGCGCCGTAGAGGAAATACTTCAACGACGAGAAGTCGACTTTTTTGTTCAAGTCGGGGATGTCGAGCAGGCGGTAGATCACCGTCGGCGGCAGGAAGAATTCCGTCACCCGGTATTGCGGGATTGCCTCCAGCAGCAGCGCCGGGTCGGGCTTGGTGATGATGACGACCGTGCCGCCGCGTGCCGTGCACGGCAGCGACAGCAGGCCCGAAGTGTGGGTCATCGGCGCGGCCGCCAGGTTGACCGGGCGATCCAGCGCACCATAGCTGCAGCCGATCATGAAATGGGCGACGAAGGTCTGAATGCTGCGGTGGGTGTTCATCACCCCCTTGGGCAGACCGGTGGTGCCGCCGGTGGGCGAGATCGCGACCACATCGTCAGGATCGACCGCCATGCCAAAGTGGGTATTGGCGTGGCCTTCGACCCAGGCGACCAGCGAGTCGGCGCCTTCCGCCTCGCCGTCGATGCAGACGTAGAGTTTGATTCCGGCCAACTGCGGCCGCAATGCGGCGATCGGTGCCTCAAACTCCTTCTGGAAGAACAGCACGTCGCAGTCGAAGGCGCCGAGGACGTGGCGATTCTCGTCGGCGGCGTTGCGCGCGCCCACCGGGATCCAGGCCATATTGGCCCGCCACAGCCCGAGCGTGCAGGTCCAGGCGGTGGCGTCATTGCCGGCCCAGACCGCGCCCCTGCTTCCGGGCCCGAAACCGGCTGCCTGCAGCGCACGCGCGATGCGGCAGCTCAGCCGCCCGACCTCGTCGAAGCTGTAGGAGCGGCCCATCTGGATGTAGGCCGCGCCCTCGGGGTTGATGCGCCAGCCGCGGTCGAAGAAATCGATGATTGCCATGGTCGGGCCTCAGAGTGCGGTGACGCTGGCGCGCGCCAGCCCGCGCTGTTCCAGGAAACCCAGCAGATAGTGGTGACCGAAGGCTTTGCAGGCCGACGCGAAACCGACTCTCGCGGTCTCGCCGTCGAGCAGTTTCAGCACCGCAGCCGTCTGCAGCGCGCCGGTCGAGATGTAGGGAGTGATGCCGCGGACCGTCGCGCGCACCGCGGCGAGCTGCCCGCGGCCGATCGCGCAGTCGACCGTGCGTGATAGGGTGGTGCGCTCACGCGGCGGCATGGCGGGCGTCGTCGAGTCGACGAGACCCTTGATCACTTGGTCTTGCGCCTCCTTGGGCAGATCCTTGTATTCGCTCTCCCACTTCTGGCCCACGGCATGCACGAGGTTCATCACCTCGGTGTCGTAGAAACCGACGCTGGAGACGCAACTGCGCACGCGCGAATCGTTCTCGTAGAAGACAGGCAACGACGTGCCGCCCCAGGGCAGCGTGAACACGGGCTGCAGGAGGTCCGGGACGACGACGGTGTACGAGGCGTTGGCCGGATGCGGAACCAGCTCCTTCTCCCAGAGGTAGCAGGCCTCATGGCGGTAGATCTCGAAGATCGATGCCGTCGAACCCACCGTGACCCCCGACGAGCCGCCGCGCGGCCCGCGACAAAGCGTGCTGGTCTCGAGCGCATCGATCCCGGGTGTCTCCAAGGCCAATTCGGCGGCGATCTCGGAGAACGTGTACATATAGGCCGTCGACGGCGCGAGCACCCGGCCGGCCTGTCGGAACGGCTCATCGAAGCGCTCACGGGCCGCCCGCATATAGCTCTGCTCACCCGTGGTGTCCAGGTAATGGCAGTCCGCCCTGAGCGCTGCCTCGATGGTGGTCAGGCCAAAGTTGACGAAGGGGCCCACCGTATTGCAGACGATCTTTGCGCCTTTGAATGCCCGCGTCAGCGACTCGACGTCATGCGTCGCCTCGATGATCTCGTAGACGGCCGACTCCAGGCGCACGACGCGCTGGGCCATCATCTCGCGCGTCCGCTGGGCGTTGCGCGCGACGGCCGTGAAGGGGATGTTCTGGTCGATCAACCAGTCCATGATCAGCATGCCGGTGTAACCACTGCCGCCATAGACGACGACGGAATACTTGGCCATTTTTATTCCTCTCAGTTGTTCGACCAGCCATGGGCATACATCTGCTGCGCGAGCAGGCCCAGGCGCATGGTCAGGACATAGTTTTCGCCGTCTTCGATCTGCGCAGAACGCGCATCGCGGAAAAGCTTTTCGATCGGGTACTCGCGCGAGGTACCGTTGGCGCCGAAGAGCTGGAACGCCTCGGTCGCGACCTTCATCGCTTCCTCGGTGACCGTGACCTTGGACGCCGCCGTCGCGTACGGATGTCCGGCCGGTGTGAGCCGGGCATAAGTGAGCGAACGGCGGGCGACGGCGCGGCAGAGCTCAACCCGACGCAGCATGTCGCCCATCCGCCAGCGCGTGAGCTGGTGCTCGATCAGCAATTGGCCACCCTGCTTGCGCTCGTGGCAATATTGCAGCGCCATCTCGAAGGCCGCGCGCGCCAATCCGGTCATGATCTGGCCCATGTGGCAACCCGCGAAGGCCCACACGGAAGCCAGATTGCCGTAATACTCGTCCTTGAGCGCAATCGCGAAACGCTTGGGAACGCGGACGTTGTCGAAATAGATCTCACCTTGGGGCAGCGCGCGCTGCCCGATCTTGTCCAGCGGCTTGCCCTTCGAGACACCGGGCAGATCGAGGGGGATGATCACCGCCACGCCGTGCGAGCGGCCGTTGGCGTCAAAGAACCCGTCGCCATAGTCGGCGCCAATGTAGGCCAGCGCCACCTGTGCGACGACGCCGTTGGAGACCCAGGCCGAACATTGGCCATTGATGACGATTTCGTCCTTCCCCACGACGCCCCAGACATTGCCCTTGTTTCCCTGGCCACCCTTAACCGGCCATTCGTGCGCCATGTCGAAGATCTGGACATCACTGCCCTTGTCGGGATGAGTGATCATCCAACAGCCGATTTTTTCGCGGCACAGGTCGGCCAATTCGGAATTGCCGGCGGCCTTGGCCATTTCCAGCGGGAAGGTGACGCAGGCCAGCGAAACGCCCAGGCCGGCGTCGCCCCAGCCCATTTCCTCGCCGATGATCGACTCGACACGGATGGCCGTTTCCGCCGGCATCTGCTCAAGCAGGCTGGAATCGAGCCCAAGCTGTGCTGCCTTGGCCAGAACTTCGTAGTAAGGGGACCCCGGAGCAATCACCTGCTCCGCGCTCATTTTGTCGAGTTCCTGCCCGGCGGGCCGAAGCACATCCTTGGCGAACCGGTGCAGTGTGTCCTGGATCGCCCGTTCGGTTTCGTTGAGCGGCGCCTCGAAGCCCGTTAAGCCCACGGCCGGAAGCGTCAGTTCTGTCTTCAGGTTGATCATTGCAGTTCTCCTGTCGAAGGGACCGGCCTACTGAGCCAGCGATTGGATGCCAACGCTCTTCCGTTGAAGATCTTTGACACAACAGACGCTCACCCAGATGCAATACAGAAAGAACGTGATCCAAACCCAATACATGTTCACCAAACCGTCATAGGAGAATGCTCCGGTATGGTCGAATGGGATAAACGCCAAGCTTACATAGCTGACGGCAAGCACCGTCCCTGTCACGCCAGCGCTCCGGCGAGGAAAAAGTGCGATCTCGTCATCATCAAAAAGGGCCATCAGGCCAATGGCGCCGAACTGCGCGATGGTGACCCAGTAGGTGCCATCGAAGGTATACCAGGTGAGGAAGTGAATGAACTTGACCATGGCCGGATCCAGTTGGGTGGAAAATTCAGCCAGGCCGAGCCACATCATGGGCCCCACCATGCCGACCCAGCCCGTCAGGACACCGCCAATGAGCTGCACCAATGCCAGCACATGGCCATTTTTTTCCCTCTGCCACATTTGCGCCGACACTTGGCATGAAAACGCCATGAAAAGACCCGCGGCAAAACTGCCGATCGTCATTCCCCACATGATGCGTGAGCTGTGATCCCGGTAAAAGTCGAAGAACTCCTGCGAACTCATCGAGGCCTTGGGGATCCACGGCGGGATGCACATGCCAAGGATTCCCCAGCCGATCACGTAAAGAATGACGCAGAACGTGCCACTCGCCGCCAGCCACATCTGGATCTTGTTTTCCGCGCTTTCTCTCACCATGTCATGACCTCCCCGGAAGCAGGCTCTTGGTCGAGCCCTATCACTCCCACGAGGGTAGCTCAGGAATAGGCTGGGAACTTTACTTTAGACGACAACTAATCGGTATTTGGTGACACTCGAGGCTGTTGCAAACCTGCGGAGCTGACGTGATTTCTGCACCGATCTCGTCGGCATCGGCGATATGCCTATGGCCGGTTGGTGGTGGATCGCCGTTGTCGAAGCGCGATCACCGGACGAAGGAAAGGCCACAGACGATGTCGCTCGTGCATTGACGCAAACAAGGGATTGAACCAGAACTCACATAGCGGAATCAATAACTTGCCAGCCAGTTTCTCGGGTAAAGGTCAGACGGAAGGACGGCATGTGGCTGCGTCAATTCTATACTCAACATTGCGATGAAGCGCGTGGCAAACCCTGGCGCAGGATGTCCCGGATTTTCTGTGATTATTTTTAAATTCAACGACACTGCATGCGCCCGATATAAGCTCAGTCACCTCAGATCTGTATGCGGACACGTCTGAAATATGATCGCTGAATTCATCCCGCTGATTTTTATGATTTTCATTGCGCTGAATTTCTTTCGGGACTTGCTGAATTATGCTTGCGATCGTGTCGTCATTGAAATCGGACAGCCAGGAAAAGCATTCAATCAGGCGGCAGGTGCTTTCTGCCAGCCTGCAGGCTGTTGAAGTAAGCTCAATAACCTTACCGGGGGGAGATCTTCGAATAGACTGATACAGTGTGTCTCCAAGGACGCGTGAGCGTAGCATTAACCGTGCGCCGCGGATGATCTGGGCATCACGCGCTTCAGCCGATAACAGCATGGCGCTTCTCCCTGCGGATATTCAGATTGCCACGAAGAATTTGTTCGGCGCCTCGGCTCATGGAATAGCTGATCCTAGGGCGTGCCGTCATTAGCACATGGCCGAATTGGCGACCATTGATTCCGGCATTGAGAATGTCACGGAAGAGATCAATCTCATCAAAGATGTCTTCCACGGTCAATCTCCATGAATGACTTGGTGGGAGGGCGCTCGCCTGGGCATTGGTCACGACTTGATCAAACACTATCACTCCCGCGAGAGTAGCTCAGGAATAGGCAAAGGAATTTACTTTAGGCGACAACTGACCGGTATTTGGTGACATTTGAAACTCTTGCAAAATTGCGGAGCTGACGTGATTTTTGCACCGATTTCGCAGGCATCGGCGATACGCCTGTGGCCGACCATGCCGACCTGCCCAACGCGTGTCGGATGTATCTGATCGAGGCATGGGCGGCCAATCCGTTGGAACGTCAAACGACAGGCGCCCCGGAGGGGGCGCCTTTTCAATCCAAACCGCAGGCCGGAAACGCAGAGAAGATCCGGTGGTAATGTCGGCGGCGCTGAAGAATATCGGACGAACTGAACGTTCTACGCCGCCGACGGATCGACCAGCGTGCGAGCAACTCCCTCTGCCCCCCGGATCTGCGGGGGGGCAACTTTCTTCCGTTTGAGATCTTTGACACAACAGGCGCTCACCCACAGGTGATACGTGAAGAATGTCGCATAGACCCAATACATGTTCACCAAGCCGTCATACGAGAATGCTCCGGTATGGTCGAATGGAATAAGCGCCAGGCTTATATAGCTGACGGCAAGCACCGTCCCTGCCACGCCAGCGGTCCAGCGCGGAAAGAGTGCTGTCTCTTTGTCGTCAAAAAGGGCCATCAGGCCAATGGCGCCAAACTGCGCGGTGGTGACCCAGTAGGTACCATCGAATGTATACCAGGAGAGAAGGTGAAAGAACTTGACCACGGCAGGATTTAACTGGGTGGAAAATTCAGCCAGGCCGAGCCACATCATGGGACCCTGCATGCAGCACCAGCCCGTCAGGACACCGCCAATGAGCTGCACCAATGCCAGCACATGGCCATTTTTTTCCCTCTGCCACATTTGTGCGGACACTTGGCATGAAAACGCCATGGAAAGACCGCCCGCAAAACTGGCGACCGTCATTCCCCACATGATGCGTGAGCTGTGATCCCGGTAAAAGTCGAAGAACTGCTGCGGACTCATCGAGGCTTTGGGGACCCACGGCGGGATACCCATGCCAAGGATTCCCCAGCCGATCACGTAAAGAATGACGCAGAACAAGCCACTCGCCGCAAGCCACATCTGGATCTTGTTCGCCGCGCGTTCTCTCACCATCTCATGACCTCCCCGGAAGCAGGCTCTTGGTCGAGCCCTATCACTCCCGCGAGGGTAGCTCAGGAACAGGCGGGGAACTTTACTTTAGACGACAACTAACCGGTATTTGGTGACACCTGAGGCTCTTGGAAAACTGCGGAGCTGAAGAATATCGGCCGAACAGAACGCCCTACGCCGCCGACGGATCTACCAGCGTGTGAGCAACTCCCTCTGCCCCCCGGATCTAAGGTGGCCGGTCGAATTGAAGCCGACGAGCGACAAGCCTGACCGACCAGACCAAAGCTCGCTGATTGAGGCGTTATGGATTTGCCCCGTCAGGGCGATGACCTTGTCAGGCGACAGCGACAGGATCTCGCCCACAATCATGGCAATTACCCCCCCGGAGGTGAAGACGGCGACCGCATCATCCTTGCCCCGGCCATGAAGGGCGGCATTGAGCCCCTCGGTGACGCGGGTTCGAAACGCTGTCCAGCTTTCCGCCAACGGTGCTTCGATGCCATCCTGCCACAGGGCCATCGCAGCTCCCAAGGCTCGACCATACAGGCGCCGATCCTGCTGGAACGTCGCCTCGGCGGCCGCAATTTCCGCATCCTGTTGCATGACGAGCGGCAAGAATGCGCGCAAGATGTCGTTGGCGGAGAATTCGTTGAACGAGGCGGAAACCGTGACGCCCGGGGCGTCACCGTGCATGGCGAGGGCGTGCGTTGCCGTGTCGACTTGGCGCCGCAAACCTCCGCTGAAGATCGCAAAGGACCGCCACCCTTCCTCGGCCAAGTATTCGCCAACCAACCGCGCCTGCCGTATCCCCAGGTCGCTTAATCGGTCATATTCCGCAGTACCGAACGAGGCTTGGCCGTGCCGGATCAGGTGGACAGTCGCCATGCTAACGGTTTCCTTCCAGAACCTGGAGCAGATTGCCGCGCCGCACCCCAGGCTGCCTGAACCCCGCCGCGCCTCGCGGGCGGCCAAGGCACTGACCACGGCTTCTGCGCAATACAAAGGCCTCTTTGGCCACCTCAGCGGTGAACTGTGTGGGCTTGGGACACTCCGAGTTCGTCTGTAATCACCAGGCGATAGATGCCCCCCCGTCCACCGACACGTATTGGCCGGTGACGTGGCGCGAAGCCTCGGAGGCCAGGAACACCAGCGTGCCCTTGATGTCTTCCTCGCCGCCAAGACGATGCAATGGCGTAGCGGCGATCACCGTCGCTCCGATTTTTTCCAAAAGACCGGCGGACATCTTGGTCGGGAACCAGCCTGGACAAATGGCATTCACGTTGATGTTGTACTTTCCCCATTCCGAGGCGAGCGTCCTGGTGAAATTGAGCACCGCGCCCTTGCTGGTGTTATAGGCGATGGTCGTCCCGTCGGGCGGGCCGCCAGTCAACCCAAGCACCGATGCCAAGTTGATAACCTTGCCGGACTTGCGTGGAATCATGCAACGCCGGCCCACTTCCTGGCACAGCAAGAACATGGCATTGACGTTGAGATTCATGACCTTATGCCAGGCGTCGACAGGGTGATTCTCGGCGGGGGCGGCCCAGGTGGCACCGGCGTTGTTCACCAAGATATCGATGGTGCCGTACTTGGCGACGACCTGATCGACCAAATTCGGGATCGTATCGAGCTTCGACAGATCATGGGGAATGGTCAGAACGTCGATGCCCAGCTTCTGCAGATGGGCCTCCGCTTCGGCCAGTTCGTTCGCCTTGCGCGCGCTGATCGCCACTTTCGCGCCCATCTCGCCCAGCGCCTCGGCCATCTGCAGACCAAGTCCCCGCGAGCCGCCGGTGATCAGAACAATCTTGCTGGTCAGATCGAACAGTTTCCTTACACTCATGGCGGTTTTCCCAGGTGAATTGTTTCCGGCCAACGTCCTACTTAGTGGGCAGGGATAATGCAGCTAACAGGACACACTTCCACGCATCGCGATTTCGCGAAATGTCCAACGCACTCAGTACATTTCGTCGGATCAATAACGAATACGTCGTCACCAGGAGAGATCGCCTGGTTTGGACACTCCGATTCGCATGCATCGCAGTTGATGCAGTCCGAATTGATCATCAGCGCCATCTTGACTCCTTCGTGCGCTTACCCCGTTCCGTGCCTGAGCAACTGGGGCATCGCGGAGCTAATTGCTAAACTTAATTTCACGCGTCGAAAAGGTATTTAACGCTTTGCACCGCGACCGTGTCTGACTATCGGCGACACTTACTTGATTTCAAGCGACATTGCGGCGCGAGAGATTGCCGATCAACCGGGTGAGAAACAGGCGGCGGAAGAGTGCATCCAGCGAGAGTCGGTGTCGGCGGAGGATCTGACGATAGAGCCA
>Ga0316222_1004123_pt1 | contig 13550 bp, 12 predicted proteins | sample TBH18011metaG_FD_206008 | JGI IMG/M metagenome (GOLD analysis project Ga0316222, IMG submission 206008) | Freshwater microbial communities from Trout Bog Lake, Wisconsin, USA - TBH18011 | ecosystem: Environmental > Aquatic > Freshwater > Lake > Hypolimnion/Profundal zone | place: USA: Wisconsin... | reverse complement strand
GCTCATTATCATCGGCAAGGGGCTTGACCATGGCGTCAACCATGCCCTGCGCCCCTTGCCTCGATTCTGAACCAAATCCGTTCCCGTCAGGGTGATGCGGATATGGGGCTCGGCGCTCTAATCTACAGACATCGTTAAAGGCCCTCATGCCTTCCGGTCGGGTTTTTCTGGAACCAGTATCAAAGGAACGGGGGCCTGGGACTAAGTCCCTGGCGGGCGTGGGCGGAGCCCACATCCTTCCCCCCCTCCCCTTTCAAACCTAAGCCGCGCCCATATCGATACGGGCCTTGGCGATGGCGCCTTGGAGGACATGCTCCTTGAGCACCAGGGTCGGTTCGTTGAACAGCACCGCCTTCAGCCAGTCATAGCCCAGCAGCAGCAGCGCCTCGTCATCGGTCTTGATGATCTCCACCGCCTCGGCGGCGATCTCGTAGGACTCGAGGAAGCGGGTATTGAACACGAAGCTGCGGAAGGCGTCCACATCGGCGGTGGCCATGAAGAACATCTTGCGGGTCTGCACCGAGGGCGCCTTGCCCATGGGACCGCCCATGGAGCTCCACGACGTCATCTTCATCAGAATGTCGATCCAGCCGCGATCGACCCGCTCGTTCTCGGCGATCTGCTGCTCCTCCTTGTAGATCGCGACGTTCTGGACGCGGTCCTCGTCATGGCCCTTGCAGTGAGGTTCGGTGACGATGAAATTGAAGTCCTCCTTGGTCTCGGCCTCCTTCATCTTCATGGACACCACCCCCAGGGGGTAGTAGCGGCAGGTGGCGGGACGGGCGGCATAGACCGAACAGCCCGCATCGGTGACGAAGGCGCAGGCGCCCTTGCCATCGGCGCCGCCCATCTTCAGCTTGGCCACCGGCAGATTGGACTTGTCGAAGGTGGCGGGCACGGTGTACTCGGCCAGGAACTGGACCGGGCGCACCCCGAAATGCTTGGACAGCCGCAGGATATCCAGCGGAGTCAGGGTGATATCGGCGCCGTGGCAGCATTCGTTCCAGCACGACACCCCTTTGTGGCAGCGGAAGCGGAAGCTGTCCTCGGCATTCAGCCGCACCGGATTGACCACCCCGCCGCCTTCGCCGCGGACCGCGTCGAACACTTCCATCTGCAGATCGGGCGTCGGCGGCACATAGCTGCTTGCGGCCAGTTCTTCCTCGTCGATGTAGTAATCCTCGTCGTCGTCGGGGGTGAGGGGCGGCGGATTGGTCATGGGGACACTCTCTGATCAGGGAATGGCTATAGTGAAGACAAAACGGGGCACCGGCAAGCCGGCGCCCCGTTCCATCGCGTCATGGGCGTTCGCGAGGAAGGCTCATAGTTTGTAAATCAATCGAACTTGCGAAAGAACACCCTCTGAAAATATTGGTGTTTTTCCGTCAAGATCGTGCCCGATGGGCATTCTTTCACAAACTCTCAGTGGCCCTGCCCCTCGTAACGCTTTTCGACCATGTCCACATGGGCGCGCTTGAAGCACTTCCAGTCGCCCGTGTCGGGATCGATGCGGCTGTTGACGAAGCACTTCCACTCGGCCTCGTTCAGCTTGGGGTAGTCGGCGCGGTAGTAGAAGCCCGGATAACGGGTCTCTTCGCGGAACATGATGTGCCGCAGATGCGCCTCGGCGGTGACGATGCGATGGTAGTTCTCCCAGGCCCGCATCAATTCGTGGAGGTCCTTGGCGCGCATCTTCTTGCTGTCTTCCTTGAGCATGGTCAGGTAGTTGAGACCCATGTCCAGCAGCTTGCCGTTGGTGTTGTAGTAGGTGGACACGCCGGCCACATACTCGTCCATCAGCTTCTGCAGCCGCATCTGGAGCATGCGCGGCAGGATGTAGTTGGGGTTCACGTCCTCGGCGGTGGTCTTGTCCTTGTGCTCGAGATAGGTGCGAACCGGCTTGTAGATTTCCTCGGTGATCGCCTTGATGTCGCCCTTGAGCTCGGGCTTGAAGCCCTTATGGTCGCGGACGAACTTGACCATGTTCTTGGCGGCGATCCGGCCTTCGGCATGGGACCCCGACGAGAACTTGTGGCCGGAGGCGCCGACGCCGTCACCGGCGGTGAACAGGCCCTTGACGGTGGTCATGCGGTTGTAGCCCCACTTCCACTCGGCCGGCGAATTGAGGTCCTCGGGACCCGACACCCAGATGCCGCAGCAGCCGGAATGGCTGCCCAGCAGATAGGGCTCGGTCGGCATCAGCTCGGAGGGGGTCTGTTCGGGACGGATGTTGTTGCCCGCCCAGACACCGGCCTGGCCGATGCACATGTCGAGGAAGTCTTCCCAGGCTTCGGCTTCGAGATGCTTGATCTCGGCCGGAGTCATGGTCTCGGCCAGCTTGGCCATGGCCGCCGGGGTCTGCATCAGGATCGGGCCGCGGCCCTCCCGCATTTCCTTGAGCATGGCATGGTTGCGCAGGCAGGTCGGAACCACCGTCGCCTTGTCGTAGGGGGCGAACTCGGCCAGCATGTCGGCGTTCTTGACCACGTAATCCTCGCCGAAGCCGTTGGTGGCCTTCGACTTGAACAGCAGGAACCACGCTCCCACCGGGCCGTAGCCATCCTTGAAGCGGGCGGGGACGAAGCGGTTTTCCATCATGGTCAGCTCGGCGCCCACTTCCGCCGCCATGGCGTAGGTGGAACCGGAATTCCACACCGGATACCAGGTGCGGCCGTTGCCCTCGCCGGTCGAACGCGGACGGAAGCAGTTCACCGCACCGCCGGCCACGTCCAGGATGGTGTTGGCGCGGAAGACGTACAGCTTGTGCTCGCGCACCGAGAAGCCGACGGCGCCGGCGATGCGGTTGGGCTCGTTCTTGTCGAGCAGCATCTTGACGATGAAGCAACGCTCGATGATGTTCTCGATGCCCAAGGCCTTCTTGGCGGCCTCGGCGACGATGGTCTTGTAGCCCTCGCCGTTGATCATGATCTGCCACTTGCCCGAACGGACCGGCTTGCCGCCGTCCTTCAGCGCCACGCCCTCGGTGCTCTTGTCCTTCCAGATGGGCAGGCCCCATTCCTCGAACATGTGCACCGAATCGTCGACGTGACGGCCCACGTCATAGACCAGATCGTCGCGGGTGATGCCCATCAGATCGGCGGAGACCATGCGGCAATAATCCGACGGGTCGCGGTCCGGGCCGAGATAGGTGTTGATGGCGGACAGGCCCATGGCGACAGCGCCGGAGCGGTCCATGGCGGCCTTGTCCACCAGGGTGATCTTGGCCTCGGGCGCCCAGCGGCGGGCCTCGAAAGCGGCGCCGCAAGCAGCCATGCCGCCGCCGATGATCAGGATATCGGTATCGATCTCGATAATTTCGGGATTACCGAAGGTATATTCGGTCATAGTCGTTTCCTTCCCTTGGAAGCGCGTTCCGGTTGCTCTGAAGTCCGTCGGGCGTCAGATGCTCGGCAGGGTCTTGCCGGTCTCGGTGAACAGCAGGTTGTCGTCCAGGCTGCCCGGAGCCGACTTGCCGGCATAGGGGTCGATGGAGCCAACCGGCGTGGTGCGAACCGGGAACTTGAAGCGCTTCACTTCGCCGTCACGGAACTTGATGGTCCACATGATGGCGCTGTCGGTGCGCATCGGAATGACGGCGCCGCCCATCGGGACGAAGTCCTGATAGGCGCGAACCTCGATGGCCTGCTGCGGGCAAGCCTTGACGCAGCACTGGCACTCCCAGCACTGATCCGGCTCTTGATTGAAGGCCTTCATCCGGCCAGTATCGAGTTTCATCAGATTGTTGGGGCAAATATACATGCAGGCGGTGACCGTGCCGCCCTTGCAGCCGTCGCACTTCTCAGTATGGACAAACGTGGGCATTAAAACCTCCCCTATTGCCTTTTCGGCGGGTCTCCCTTTCGTCGCCAGGATCGTTACCCGCAAGGAGCCGGAGCTTGCGCTCCGCCCCGTCCAGGATCGACCGGCTATGGCACAGTTATATTACGTCTTTTACATATTTGCAATGCGTGAGATAAGGCCCGCATCAGGCAATTTCGTTACGCTTGGAATTGTTGTAATTAAATAACCAATGCTATGGAAATCATGCACGAATCCCCCAGAGCCCCCGCTCCCACCCTCGCCGAGTTGACCGAACGGCTGATCCAGTTCCGCGACCAGCGCGACTGGCGGCAGTTCCATACCGTGAAGAATCTGGTGGTGTCGCTGGCGCTGGAAGCCGCCGAATTGATGGAGATCACCCAGTGGAAGACCGACGCCGAGGTCGAGGTCGCGGTGCTGGAGCCGGCGGTCAAGGCCCGGCTGGAGGAGGAATGCGCCGACGTCTTCCTCTATCTGCTGCTGCTGGCCGAGCGGCTCGGCATCGATCTGGCACGGGTGGCGGCGGACAAGATCGTGGTCAACGACGCCAAGTACCCGGTGGCCAAATCCAGGGGTAACGCCCGGAAATATAACGAACTTTAGTCCATGATAAGATTCTTGTGGAAAAGGCACGTAATTTAGACTTTCATAATGTGCGACGAGAGACCCGCTAGAGGCCTCCGCGAAAATGAGAGATGGGAGTGCCAAAGACATGTCCAAGCTGGTGCAGCCTCATGGCGGCGGCTCGCTCAAGCCGTTGCTGTTGCCCGAGATCGAACGCAAGGAAGAACTGAAGCGCGCCGCGACCCTGCGCCCGGTTCCCATGACCAGCCGCGAAACCTCCGACACCATCATGCTGGCCATGGGCGCCTATACGCCGCTGGACGGCTTCATGGGGTCCAAGGACTGGAAGGGCGTCTGCGCCGACATGCGCACAGAATCCGGGCTGTTCTGGCCGATCCCCATCACCCTTTCGGCCACCAGCGCCCTGGCCAAGTCCATCAAGGACGGCGAGGAAGTGGCCCTGGTGGACGGCGAATCCGGCGAGATCATGGCGGTGATGGAAGTCTCGGAGAAATACGAGATCGACCGCGCCTTCGAGTGCCAGCACATCTACCGTACCACCGACCCCAAGCATCCCGGCGTCGAGAAGGTCAACGAGCAGGCCGCCGTCAATCTGGCCGGGCGGGTCAGTTGCCTGTCCGAGGGCGAGTACCCCGCCAAGTACAAGGGCCTCTATCTGCGCCCGGCCGAATCCCGCGCCGCCTTCGCCGAGAAGGGCTGGTCCAAGGTCGCCGCCTTCCAGACCCGCAATCCCATGCACCGCTCGCACGAGCATCTGGCCAAGATCGCGGTCGAGGTCTGCGACGGCGTCTTCATCCATCAGGTGCTGGGCAAGCTGAAGCCCGGCGACATTCCCGCCGAGGTGCGGACCAAGGCCATCGACGCCATGATCCAGGGCTATTTCGTGCCCGGCACGGTGATCCAGGCCGGCTATCCCATCGAGATGCGCTATGCCGGCCCGCGCGAGGCCCTGATCCACGCCCTGATCCGCCAGAATTTCGGCTGTTCCCACCTGATCGTCGGCCGCGACCATGCCGGGGTCGGCGACTATTACGGCCCGTTCGACGCCCAGCACATCTTCGATACCCTGTGGCCGGGCGCACTGGAAACCCAGGCGCTGAAGATCGACATCACCTTCTTCTGCAAGAAATGCTACGGCATGGCCACCGCCAAGACCTGCCCCCACGGCAAGGAGGATCAGGTCAACATCTCGGGCACCAAGCAGCGCGAGATGCTGTCCAAGGGCGAGCCGATTCCGCCGGAGTTCAGCCGTCCCGAGGTGGTCGCGATTCTGCGCGAATACTACGCCAGCCTGGGGTGACGGGGTATCGGGATGCGGGACGCATCCCGCCCGGCGCTTGAGAGGGAAGAATCGACGCGCCAGCCGGCGCGGAGTTGCGGGCGAAGCCCGGCGCGGCTCGTGCCGCGAAAGCCAAGGGATGCGGAACGCATCCCGCCCGGCGCTTGAGGGACACGAATTTGACTGGGGAGACGCATATGACGGATAAGCAACCGCAGAGCCGAACCATCATGGTGGTCGGCGGCGGCATCGCCGGCATCACCGCCGCGGTCGAGGCGGCCGAGGCCGGCTACGACGTGGTCATGGTGGAAAAGTCGTCGACCCTGGGAGGCCGCGTCGCCCAGATGAACCGCTATTTCCCCAAACTGTGCCACCCCACCTGCGGCCTGGAAATCAATTACCAGCGCATCAAGAAATCGAAGCGCATCAATCTGTTCACCCTGTCCACCGTGGCGGCGGTCAAGGGGTCGGCCGGCGCCTATACCGTGACGGTCAAGACCGAGCCGCGTTTCGTCAAACCCAACTGCACCGCCTGCGGCGATTGCGGCGCGGCGGCCGAGACCGACATCGCCGACCCCTTCAACTACGGCATGAAGACGGTCAAGGCCGCCTATCTGCCCCACACCATGGCCTTTCCCATGCGCTATGTGGTGGCCCCCGAGGTGGCGGCGACTCCCGAGGGCGAGCGGATCAAGACCGCCTGCAAGATCGGCGCGATCGACCTGGGCGATCAGGGCGGCAGCTTCGAGCTGGAGGTGGGCGCCATCGTCTGGGCCACCGGCTGGAAGCCCTATCCGGCGGGCAATCTCACCGCCTATCGCTGGGCCGAATTGCCCGACGTCATCACCAATGTGGAAATGGAACGGCTGGCCTCGCCCGACGGCCCCACCCAGGGCCGCATCCTGCGTCCCTCCGACGGCACCGTTCCCAAGCGGGTGGCGCTGATCCAATGCGCCGGCTCACGCGATCTCAACCATCTGGCCTATTGCTCGCGCATCTGCTGCCTCGCCGCCATGAAGCACGCCGCCTATATCCGCGAGCAGGTGGCCGAGGCCGAGATCGACGTCTACTACATCGACCTGCGCGCCCACGACAAACTGGAATCCTTCATGCGCCGGCTGCAGGCCGATCCGCAGGTGCGCTTCATCAAATCCAAGCCGGGACGCATCGAAGCCGGCGAGGGCGGCGCCCCCACCGTCTGCGGCGAGAACACCCTGACCCGCGAAGTCTACGCCAAGCCCTACGATCTGGTGGTGCTGGCCACCGGCATGCAGGCATCGGTGTCCGACGACGGGAAACTGGCCGGTCATTACGATGATTACGGCTTCGTCTTCACCGAGGGTTCCACCATCGGTGCCGGTGTCGCCTCCGGGCCACTGGACGTTTCCATGTCGGTTCAATCGGCGACCGCCGCGGCCTGCAAGGCCATCCAGGTCGTCTCGGGCGTGCGCGGGTAGGAGAGAAAGACATGACCGAGAGGAAGACCGGGATCTATCTGTGCAGCGGCTGCGGCATCGGTGAATCCGTCGACGTGGCCGCCCTGGAAAGCGTCGCCAAGAAGGAGTTCAAGCTGGACTCCAAGTCCCATGCCTGCCTGTGCGCCGATGACGGCCTGGCCCTGATCAAGGCCGATCTGGAGGCCGGCATCAACCAGGTGGCCATCGCCGCCTGTTCGTCGCGGGTGATGAGCGACCGCTTCGGCTTCGAGCCGATCCAGGTGCTGCGCGCCGATCTGCGCGAGAAGGTGATCTGGAGCCATCCCGCCAATCACGAGGACACCCAGGCGCTGGCCGAGGATGCGGTGCGCATGGTGCTGACCCAGGCCACCAAGGTCAAGGCCCCCGAGCCTTACGTGGAGGGCGAGTGGTCGTCCCGCATCCTGGTGATGGGCGGCGGCGTCACCGGTCTGGCGGCGGCGGCGCAATCCGCCGCGCTCGGCCATGACGTGCTGCTGCTGGAGCGATCCGACCGCCTGGGCGGCCGGGCGCTGGACTCCTCCAAGCGGTTGCCGCACCGGCCACCCTATGCCAAGCCCGAGACCAACGACATCGCCGATCTGGTCGCCACGGTCACCGGCAATGCCCGGATCGCGGTGCGGCTCGGCTGCACCGTCACCCAGACCTCCGGCATGCCCGGACGCTTCATGGTCAATCTGTCCGACGGCAGCGTCGAGACGGTGGGCGCCATCGTGGTCGCCACCGGCTGGCGGCCCTATGACGCCACCAGGCTGGGCCATCTCGGCTATGGCGTCTCGCCCGACGTGGTGACCGGCGTCCAATTGGACGCCATGCTGAAAGCCGGCACGGTGGCGCGCCGCTCCAACGGCGCCCCGGTCAAGTCGGTGGCCTTCGTCCAATGCGCCGGTTCACGCGATCCCGACCACCTGCCCTATTGCTCCAGCATCTGCTGCGCCACCTCGCTGAAGCAGGCCCTGGAACTGATCGAGGCCGACCCCGCCACCAACGCCCCCCCTGTCAATGTTTACGTGATCTACGACGAGATGCGCACCCCCGGCGTGATGGAGGAGTTGTACCGCTCCGCTCAGTCGGCCGGCGTGATCTTCATCAAGGGCAAGGTCACCGGGGTCGGCGCCCATGACGCCAAGATGGGCCTCACCATCACCGTCGCCGACGCCCTGGTGGGCGAGGAGATTCCCCTGGCCGGTCTCGACCTGCTGGTCCTCGCCACCGGCATGGTGCCCAATTCCACCAACCCCGACGCCCCTTCCGTCGCGGAAGGCGCCGAGCAATTGATCGGCGACGTCGACCCGGAAGTGCCGTTCCCGGTGGCCGGCTATTGCGGCGACGCGCCGCCGGCCCATGCCAGGCGCGAGCAGGCGGCACCCGAGGGGGGATCGCTGCTGAACCTGCAATATCGCCAGGGTCCGCATCTGCCGGTGCTGCACGACGGCTTCGCCGATTCCCACTACATCTGCTTTCCCTACGAGACCCGCCGGACCGGCATCTATACCGCCGGGCCGGTGCGCCGCCCGATGGATTGGGCCGAGGCGGCCGAGGATGCCGCCGGGGCGGTGCTGAAAGCGGTCCAGGCGGTGCGCTCGGCCTCGGCCGGGGCGGCGCTGCATCCGCGGGTCGGCGATCTGTCCTATCCCAAGATCAACCTCAACCAATGCACCAAGTGCAAGCGCTGCACCGTGGAATGCCCGTTCGGCGCCATCGACGAGGACGAGCAGACCTATCCCATCGTCAACGCCACCCGCTGCCGCCGCTGCGGCACCTGCATGGGCGCCTGCCCGGTCCGGACCATCAGCTTCGACAATTACTCGGTGGACATGTTGTCCTCCATGATCAAGGCGGTGAAGATTCCCGACGAGTTCTCGGGCAAACCGCGCATCCTGATCATGGCCTGCGAGAACGACGCCATCCCGGCGCTGGACATGGCCGGTATCAAGCGCAACCAGTGGTCCGCCCATGTGCGGGTCCTGCCGGTGCGCTGCCTCGGCTCGGTCAGCCTGCTGTGCATTTCCGACGCCCTGTCGGCGGGCTATGACGGCGTCATGATGATGGGCTGCAAGCCCGGCGACGACTATCAGTGCCACTTCGTCAAGGGCTCGGCCATGGCCGCCGAGCGCCTGTCGAAGGTGGGCGAGACCCTCAAAAGCATGATGCTGGAACCCGAGCGCGTCACCCAGGCCGAGGCGTCCATTGCCGATTCCGACCGGCTGCCCAAGGTGATCGACGCCTTCGTCGAGCAGATCACCGCCATCGGCTTCAACCCGTTCAAGGGGTTTTGAGCATGACCGCCCATTCTCCCACCCCGACCCAGAAATACGATCTGTCCTTCGCCCGCTGGGTCTACGCCAATATCGACGGCGGCGACCGCATGGCGCTGTGCATGCAGTGCGGCACCTGCTCCGGCTCGTGCCCCATCGGCCCCCAGATGGATCACGGCCCGCGCAAGCTGTTCATGATGATCCGCGCCGGCATGAAGGAGGCGGTACTGACCTCCAACACCCTGTGGAACTGCGTGTCCTGCTACAATTGCGTGGTGCGCTGCCCGCGTCAGGTGCCGGTGGCCTATATCCTGCACGACCTCGCCACCGTGGCGGTCCGCGAAGGCTATGCCGCGGCCAGGACCAGCGACAATGCCCGCTTCGCCAAGGCGTTCTGGTGGTCGGCCGCCAAATACGGCCGCACCGACGAACGCCTGGTCACCGGCAAGTATTATTTCAGCTTCGGCCTGGGCGAGGGCTACAAGCGCGGCATGGCCAACCTGCCCATCGCGCTCGGCATGATCAAGACCAAGCGCATGCATCTCGGCATGCCGCACAAATGCAAGAACACCGGCGAACTGCACCGGATCCTGGCCAAGGCGGCCGAGATTCAGGGGCGCGACCACCACGGCAGCCAGGGGTAAGACAGCCATGACCAAGACCATGTCCTATTACCCCGGCTGCTCGTCGCAGGCTTCTGCGGTCCATCTCGATGTCAGCCTGCGCGCCGTCATGGCCAAGCTGGGGATCGAGCTTCGCGATGTGGAGGACTGGAACTGCTGCGGCGCCTCGGTCGGCCATATCGAGGGCGGCCATCTGGCCCAGGCGGCTCTGTCGGGGCGCAACCTCGCCAATGCCCAGGCGGCGGGCGGCGAGGACTTCGTCACCCCCTGCGCCGCCTGCTACCTCAACAGCCACACCACCAACGAAAAGATCCGCGAAAACCCCACCCTGAAGGCGGAGGTCAACGAGGCGCTGGCGGTGGCGGGCAAATCCTATGACGGCGCCCTGCATGTGCGTCACGCCTGCGAGGTCATCGTCAACGATATCGGCATGGCCAAGGTCAAGGCGGCGGTCACCGCCCCGCTGACCGGCATGAAGATCGCCGGCTGGGTCGGCTGCCAGACGGTGCGGCCCTTCGCCAAGACCGACCGGGGCGGCATGTGGGAGACCTATGACGATCCCAGCTTCCTCGACGACTTCGTCACCGCCTGCGGCGCCGAGGCGGTGCCGTTCAAGGGCAAGACCAAATGCTGCGGCGGCTCGGTCAGCGTCATGAGCCCCGACAAGACCCTGCATCTCATGAAGGACATCCTCGACGAGGTGAAATCGTCGGGAGCCGAGGCGGTGGTCACCCCCTGCCCGCTGTGCCAGACCAATCTGGAAATGTACCAGCCCGAGATCAACAAGCGGTTCGGCACCGATTTCAATTTCCCGGTGCTGTTCTACAGCCAGCTGATGGCGGTGGCGTTCGGACTGGACGTCAAGGCCGATGCCGCCCTGCACCAGCACCTGATCCCGCCGGAGACCCTGCTGTCGCGGGCGAGGTGAATGACGGGGACCGATTAAAAAACACCGGAGGGAGGTCACGATGAAGGTTGGCGATATCCTCGACATGAAGGGCGACAACGTCTATTGCGTCGATCCTCACCAGTCCGTGGCCGACGCGGCCGAGGTGCTGGCCAGGCATCGGATCGGCGTGGTGCTGGTGCGCCACCGGGGCGAGGTGGTGGGCATTCTCTCCGAACGCGACATCATCCGGGCCGTCACCGGTCACAAGGCGGCGGCGCTGACCATGCAGGTGCGCAATTTCATGTCCAGCCCGGTGCTCAGCTGCGCTCCCCAGGACAGCGTCGCCAAGGTGACCGAAACCATGGATGCGCGGCGGATTCGCCACCTGCCGGTGATCAAGTCCGGCGCGCTGGTGGGCATGCTCAGCATCACCGATATCGTCAAATACCGGCTGTCGGAAAAGCAGAAGGAAGTGGCGGCGTGGCGCGATTTCGCCGCCGCGGTCCGCTAATACCAAATTTCGATGATCCCAATCATCGAGCGCCCGGCGGGTCCTCCCGCCGGGCGTTTTCATTACCCCCGGTCGGCATCCCGACTCCAAGCACCTCCTACACCAAGGCCCCCTACACCAAGGATAGCCGTCGGCCCCCTCCCCGGGGTGAAGCGCCCGTTCCGTCAATCGTATTATGGTCATGGACGAGGGAGACCAACATCCCCGAGGGAGACTGCCCATGTCGACGCGACACCCCATCATTGCGGTAACCGGATCGTCCGGGGCTGGCCGCGATATCGTCCGCCAGGTGTTCGACGCCATCTTCCGGCGCGAACGGCTGGTCGCCGCCTATGTCAAAGGCGAAAGCTTCCACCGCCATACCCGGGCCGAAATGCGCCGCATCACCGCCGAGCGGGTTGCCGGCGGCGATTACGGCTTCAGCCATTTCGGCGCCGAGGCCAATCTGTTCGATGAGCAGGAGGCGCTGTATCGCAGCTATGGCACCACCGGAACCGGCCGGCGGCGGCATTACCTGCATTCGGCCGGCGACATCGCCCGCCAGGGCTGCTGCGGCCTCGCCCCCGGTGAGTTCACCCCGTGGGAGGAACTGCCCGACCCCACCGACCTGCTGGTCTACAAGGGCCTGCACGGCGTGGTGCGCGGCGACGGCTTCGATCTCGGCCGGCTGGTCGACCTCAAGATCGGCATGGTGCCGGTGATCAACCTGGAATGGGCCCGCAAGGTCCACAAGGATACCAACGAACGGGGCTATTCCCCCGAGGCGGTGATCGACAGCGTACTGCGGCGCATGAACGACTATGTCCGTACCGTGGTGCCGCAGTTCCAGCATAGCGACGTCAACTTCCAGCAGGTGCCGGTAGTCGATACCTCGGAGCCGTTCACCACCCACGACCTGCCCTCCATCGACGAGAGCGTCACCGTGATCCGCTTCCGCAAACCCGAGGAGTTTCAGGTCAATTTCCCGCAATTACTGTCGCGCATCGAGGGATCGTGGATGAGCCGGCGCAACACCATCGTCGTGCCGGGCGGCAAGTCCACCCTGGCCATGGAATTGATCTTCACCCCCATGGTCCGCCAATTGATGGATCGCCGGCGGCAGGCCGCCGACGCGGCTTGAGCGTTGTGGAAAGCACCGCCTGTGGCTATGGTTCGGCCGGTTTTCGAGAAAGTGACGGCACCATGATCAGACTGGCGGTCCTGAGCGATCTGCATGTGGAGAAGGGCGACTACCATCCGCCGCCGCTGGACTGCGATCTGGTCATCCTGGCCGGCGATGTGGGCTGGGGCCTGGAGGGGGTGGGCTGGATCGAGCGCAATCTGGCCGGACGGCCGATGATCTATGTGGCCGGCAACCGGGAATACTGGCACCACCCGGAAGGCACCGATCCCCTGGCGGCGCTGCGGCACGCCGCCGCCACGGTTCCGGGGCTGACCTTCCTCCACAACGAGACCGTGGTGCTGGCCATGGGGGCGACCCGGCTGCGGGTCCTGGGCGCCACCTTGTGGACCGACTTCTCCCTGGACGGCGATGCCGAGGCCACCATGGCCAAGGCCGGCGGCAGCATGCCCGATTACCGCAACGGCCGCTCGGACCAGGGCCTTGTCCTAACCCCGACCGACGTGGCCGCCGCCAACCGGATTTCCGCCGCCTTTCTCGCCGCCGAACTGATGCAACCCCATGACGGTCCCACCGTGGTGGTGACCCACCATCTGCCATCGGAACTCAGCCTTCCCCACCGCCGCCCCGGCCATACGCCCCAGGCCGCGTCGGTATCGCCGCTGGAAACCCTGGTGACCAGCGCCGGCCCGGATCTCTGGATTCACGGCCACAGCCACGCCGATTGCGACTATCGCATCGGCCATTGCCGCATCGTCAGCCGCCAGCGCGGCGCCCCGGACAACGCCGACTTCACCCCGCTGATGCTGGAAATCTAAAGCGGTTTGCGGGGAGAAAATGGCGACGGCCCGGCAAACACGCGGTTGGCCGTGGCGGAATGTTCGCGGGGGTACGAAGCCGAATGGCCGGTGTACATCCCGGTGCGATCCGTCCCGGGCCAACCGGCCGGTTTGCGCCGTTCCCGGCCTTGGCCCGCCGTTTGCTACGGTTA
>Ga0316222_1004121_pt1 | contig 13555 bp, 11 predicted proteins | sample TBH18011metaG_FD_206008 | JGI IMG/M metagenome (GOLD analysis project Ga0316222, IMG submission 206008) | Freshwater microbial communities from Trout Bog Lake, Wisconsin, USA - TBH18011 | ecosystem: Environmental > Aquatic > Freshwater > Lake > Hypolimnion/Profundal zone | place: USA: Wisconsin... | reverse complement strand
TCACCGCCTACCACATTTTTCCTTCCTGGGCCTCGCTCATGCGGACCATCATCTCAGGAGTGCCGCCGCCGCAGAAAGCCTGACCGCGCCACCTCGGCTCAATGCCGCCCCTCAACCTCCAACCCCCGCCGGCCGACCCATACTGAGAACTGCTGATTGGCCTTGCTCCGACGGTGGAATTGGCTATAGTGGCCGATAGACACATTCTTACTGCCCCATGACGGGCTTGTGAGGGTGGGCTATAGGCCCACTTTTTTTGTTTTTGGGCCCCGATGGGTCCAAGCCCGTATTATTGAACGCACGAAGGCGGCGAAGGCATGGATCGACAGCAGCGTCTGGAGGCACTGGCCGAACCGATGCTCGAGTCGATGGACTACGAGCTGGTCCGGGTCCATTTCCAGGGTCGGCAGCGTCCGACGCTGCAGGTGATGGCCGAACGCAAGGACGGCCAGCCGATGAATGTCGAGGATTGCGCATCGATCTCGCGGGCCTTGTCGGCGGTGCTGGATGTCGAGAATCCGATCGATGGCGCCTACGTGTTGGAAGTCAGTTCGCCGGGCATCGACCGGCCGCTGATTCGGGCGAAGGATTTCGCCGCCTGGGCGGGGTTCGAGGCCAAGCTGGAATCCGACCAGCCGGTCGATGGACGCCGCCGCTTCAAGGGTAAATTGCTGGGAATCGACGGACAGGACATGGTGGGGATCGCGACCGAAACCGGGGAGGCCCGCATTCCGCTGCAAGCGGTCAGGGCCGCCAAGCTGGTGCTGACCGACGACCTCATCGCCGCCGTCACTAAGAACAACGGCCAGGGATAAACGAGAGAAATGGAACGTATCGCCGCACTTCCCCGCCCCGAACTGCTGCAGGTGGCCGACGCCGTCGCCCGCGACAAGGGTATCGACCGCGATGAGGTGCTGGAGGCCATGGAACAGGCCATCCAGAAGGCCGGCCGCTCCAAATACGGCCACGAGCACGATATCCGCGCCCATGTCGATCGCAAGACCGGCGAAATCCTGCTGGCCCGCTACATCGAAGTGGTCGAGGTGGTTGAGAACGAGGCCACCCAGATTCCGCTGACCACCGCCCTCAAGAAGAACCCCGCCGCCAAGGCCGGCGACTTCCTGGTCGATCCGCTGCCGCCGATCGATTTCGGCCGCATCGCCGCCCAGACCGCCAAGCAGGTGATCGTCCAGAAGGTGCGCGACGCCGAGCGTCAGCGCCAGTTCAACGAATATAAGGACCGCGTCGGCGAGATTTCCAACGGCCTGGTCAAGCGCGTCGAATTCGGCAACGTCATCGTTGATCTTGGCCGCGCCGAGGCTCTGCTGCGCCGCGACGAATTGATCCCGCGCGAAACCTTCCGCACCGGCGACCGCGTGCGCGCCTTCATCTACGACGTCCGCGCCGAGCAGCGCGGCCCGCAGATCTTCTTGTCGCGCACCCATCCCCAGTTCATGGCCAAGCTGTTCGCCCAGGAAGTGCCGGAAATCTACGACGGCATCATCGAGATCAAGTCGGTCGCCCGCGATCCCGGCTCCCGCGCCAAGATCGCTGTGATCTCCCACGATTCCTCGATCGACCCGGTCGGCGCCTGCGTCGGCATGCGCGGCAGCCGAGTCCAGGCGGTGGTGGCCGAACTTCAAGGTGAGAAGATCGACATCATCCCGTGGTCGGGCGAACCGGCCACCTTCGTGGTCAACGCCCTGGCCCCCGCCGAAGTCAGCAAGGTGGTGCTCGACGACGAGGGGCACGCCATGGAAGTGGTGGTGCCCGACGACCAACTGAGCCTGGCCATCGGCCGGCGCGGCCAGAACGTCCGTCTGGCCAGCCAGTTGACCGGCTGGAGCATCGATATCCTGACCGAGGCCGAGGAATCCGAGCGTCGCACCGAGGAATTCCGCTCGCGCTCGAAAATGTTCATCGATGCCCTGGACGTCGATGACGTCATTGCCCATCTGCTGGTGACGGAAGGCTTCTCCTCGGTCGAGGAGGTGGCGTTCGTCCCCCTCGACGATCTCACCGGCATCGAGGGCTTCGACGAAGCCATCGCCGAGGAATTGCAGAACCGTGCCAGGGTGTTCCTCACCGAGCAAGATGAGCGCTACGACATAAAGCGCAAGGAATTGGGCGTGACCGACGAATTGGCCGCCATCGACGGGCTATCGCCCGCCATGCTGGTCAAGCTCGGCGACAAGGGGGTCAAGACCCTGGACGATTTGGGCGACCTGGCCAGCGACGAGTTGATCGAGATCGTCGGCAAGGACCAACTGAGCGCCGACCAGGCCAACGAAGTGATCATGGCCGCCCGCGCCCACTGGTTCGAGGGCGAGGGCGCGTAAAGAGGTGCCGACCATGGGCGAGATCGAGCCCGAGGACGGCGAAGAGGAACCTGAGATGGAAGGTCCGGAGCGGCGTTGTATCGTTTCCGGACAGGTTAAGCCGAAGGCGGAGTTGCTCCGTTTCGTACTATCACCGCAAGGCGAGGTGGTCCCCGACATCGGGAACCGCCTGCCAGGCCGGGGAATCTGGTTGTGCGCCAGTCGGGATGTGGTAAATACGGCCGTGGCGAAACGTCTGTTCGCCAAGGCGGCCCGTCGGGCGGCCGTCGTCCCCGCCGACCTCGCCGACCGGTTGGAAGTGCTGCTGGCGCGCCGCTGCCTTGACGCGCTGGGTCTGGCCCGCCGCGCCGGCCAGGCGGTATGTGGTTTTGAGAAGGTGCGTGCCGAGTTGAAGGCGCGCCGGACCGCCATCCTCATCGAGGCGCGCGACGCCGCCGAAGGCGGCAGCGGCAAGATGAGGGCGCTGGCATCCGGTTTGCCGGTGGTCGATTTGTTCGACGCCGCCGAACTGGGACCGATTTTCGGCCGCGATGCGGCTGTACATGCCTCTTTGGCACCGGGCGGGCTTGCCCGCCGGCTGCTGGAAGAGGCGCGATTGCTCGCCGGGTTTCGCCCGGGAACGGTCGCCAAGTAAATGTGTTGTTCAAGGCGGACCCCCCCGTCGAGACGCGAAAGAGACGAAGCGGTAGATGAGCGATCAGGATCAAGAGCGTAAGGCCCCCCTCAAGCTGCCCCAGCCGGGCAAGCTGGAGCTGAAGAAGACGGTCGAGAGCGGCCAGGTCCGGCAGAGCTTTTCGCACGGCCGCTCCAAGGTCGTGACCGTCGAGGTGCGCAAGAAACGTACCTTCTCGAGCGCTGGCGGGGCGATGCACGAGGTGCGCGACGGCGCACACGGCGCCCAGGCCGAACTGGCCCAGGCGATGGCCAATGTCGAGGCGGCGCAAAAAGCCGCCTCCGCCCATGACCTGACGCTTCATGAGAAGCAGGCTCGCGCCAAGGCGCTTCAGGAAGCCCTGAAGCACGAGGAAGAGACTCGCGTCCGCGCCGAGGAACTGGCCCGCTTCGCCGCCGAGGAGGAAGCCCACCGGGCCCGCGAGGAAAGCCGCCGCGCCGAGGAGGAGGCCGCCCAGGCCGCCGAGGCCGAGGCTGCCGCCCAGTTGGCCGCCGAAGCCGCCGCCGCCGAGGCCGCGCTCGCCCCCCCCGCTCCGGTCGAAGCCGAACCGGCTGCCGAGGTGGTTGCCCCCGCCCCTGCGCCGGCCGCCCCGACGGTGACCGCGCCGGCCACGCCAGCCGCCACCCCCTCCGGAACCCCGGCCGCTCCGGCGACCCCGGCTCCGCCCCGCAAGACCGTCAGCGAAGAGGACGAGGAAGAGGAGGAGCGCGCGCGCAAGCGTGCCGCCGCCCACAAGCCCGCCCCGGTCAAGCGTACCGAACCCCGCCGTCGTACCGGCAAGCTGACTATCACCGACGCGCTGACCGACGATGATCGCGGCGAGCGCGGCCGCTCGCTGGCCTCGGTTCGCCGCGCCCGTGAGCGCGAGCGTCTGAAGCAGATGCAGAAGGGCTCGGAAAAGGTCATCCGCGACGTCATCGTGCCCGAATCGCTGACCGTACAGGAATTGGCCAACCGCATGGCCGAACGTGGCGGCGACGTCATCAAGGCGTTGATGCGGATGGGCGTGATGGCTTCCATCAACCAGAACATCGACGCCGATACCGCCGAATTGGTGGTCACCGAATTCGGCCACAATGCCAAGCGTGTGTCGGATTCCGACGTATTGCTCGGGCTTGAGGGCGAGATCGATACCGACGAGCAATTGTCGTCGCGGCCGCCGGTGGTCACCATCATGGGCCACGTCGACCACGGCAAGACCTCGCTGTTGGATGCGCTCCGCGAGACCGACGTGGTGTCGGGCGAGGCTGGCGGCATCACCCAGCATATCGGCGCCTATCAGGTGACCATGGGCTCGGGCGGCAAGATCACCTTCATCGACACCCCTGGCCACGAGGCGTTCACCGCCATGCGAGCCCGCGGCGCCCGTGTCACCGATATCGTGGTGCTGGTGGTCGCAGCCGATGACGGCATCATGCCGCAAACGGTCGAAGCCATCCGCCACGCCAAGGCGGCTCAGGTGCCGATCATCGTCGCCATCAACAAGATCGACAAGCCGGACGCCAATCCCGAGCGGGTTCGCCAGGAATTGCTCCAGCACGAGCTGGTCACCGAGGAACTGGGCGGCGATGTGCTGGCGGTGCAGGTTTCGGCCAAGAAGCGGATCAACCTCGACAAGCTGGAAGAAGCCATCCTGCTGCAGGCCGAGATTCTCGACCTCAAGGCCAATGCCAGTCGCGGTGCCGTTGGCACGGTGATCGAGGCCCGTATGGAAAAGGGTCGCGGCCCGGTGGCCACGGTGCTGGTCCAGCGCGGCACCCTGAAAGTCGGCGATACCTTCGTCGCTGGCGCCGAATGGGGCCGCGTCCGCGCGCTCCACGATGATCACGGCAACCGGGTCGAAGAAGCCGGCCCCTCGTCTCCGGTCGAGGTGTTGGGTCTGGACGGCGTGCCGGCGGCGGGTGACGACTTCACTTGCGTCGAGGACGAAGGCCGCGCCCGCGAAATCGCGGGCTACCGCCAGCGCCAGGACCGCGAGGCCAAGGCCAAACTCGGCCAGCGCGGCACCCTTGAGCAGATGTTCTCGGCGATCAAGGCCGGCGAGGCCAAGGAACTGCCGATCGTGGTCAAGGGCGATGTCCAAGGCTCGGTCGAGGCGCTCACCAACAGCCTGGAAAAGATCGGCAACGACAACGTCAAGATGCGGGTGCTGCATGCCGCCGTCGGCGCCATCAACGAATCCGACGTCACCCTGGCCAAGGCCTCGGGCGGCGTGATCATCGGCTTCAACGTCCGCGCCAATCCCCAGGCGCGCGACATGGCACGGCGCGACGGCGTCGATATCCGCTATTACTCGATCATCTACGACGTCACCGACGACATGAAGAAGATGCTGTCGGGCATGCTGGCGCCGACGCTGAAGGAAAACTTCCTGGGCTACGCCGATATCCGAGAGGTCTTCAACATCACCAAGCACGGCAAGGTGGCCGGCTGCATGGTGACCGAAGGCGTGGTCAAGCGTGGCGCCAAGGTCCGCCTGCTGCGTGACAACGTGGTGATCCACACCGGCGAATTGGCCCAGCTGAAGCGCTTCAAGGACGATGTCCGCGAAGTTCGCGACGGCTACGAATGCGGCATGTCCTTCACCAATTACGAGGACATCCGCCAGGGCGACGTCATCGAGTGCTTCGAGATGGAGGAAGTGGCCGGCATCCTGTAATGGGGTGACGGCCCGGCCTTGCCGGAGGAATTTCCATGCCGAGGGGACTAAAGCCGCCCTCCCAGCGCCAATTGCGCGTCGGGGAGGAGCTGCGCCACGCCATCGCCAACGTGATCGAAAGGGGCGAATTCCGCGACCCCGATCTGGTCGGGCGCGGCATCACCGTCACCGAAGTGCGAGTCAGCCCCGATTTGCACAACGCCACAATCTTCATCACCCCTCTGGGCGGCGGTGATCCCACCCCGGTGCTGTCCGGGCTGAAGCGAGCCAAGGCGTTTCTCCGCCACGAGATCGCCCGCGCGGTCAAACTGCGCATCGTGCCCGAATTGTGGTTCCAACCCGACACCACCTTCGACGAAGCCAACCGCATCGACATGCTGCTGCGCTCGCCAGAAGTCCGCCGCGACGTCGAGGGAGTCGCGGATGAAGGCACTGTCGAGGACGCGGACGACGGGGCTTAGGCGCAAAGGCTCCCCGTAGGCGCTAACTTAACGGCGTCCACCCCTCGTCAATTGGCTACACCCTGAGAGCAAAGCGAATCGATCTCGGTTTGGCGCGCCCTTTCGCGCACACGGAATGGGCTTTCGTTAGCTCACCCCTCGCCAAAAAGCGCGGCCAGCTCACGCAAACCGATCGCCTCGACCCCCTCGGCCACGGGAAAACGATCGGACCCGGCATGGACGACAAAGGCCCGCTCCGGCTTGATGTCCTCATACGCCTGATAAAAGCCGCGCCCCAGCTTGGCGGCGAGTCCGCGCTTGATTTCCACCACCCACAGCGTTGCGTCGGGTCGCTCGATCACCAGATCAATTTCGGCGCCGACCGCCGTCCGATAATAGAAGGTCTGGCTCCGCCACGGTAGCGCCGCCAACAGGGTTTCGAGGACGAATCCTTCCCAAGACCTCCCGACCACCGGATGCCCGGCCAGCCGATCCAGCGTCTGAATGCCGAGCAGCGCATGAACCAGACCACTGTCGCGCACATAGACCTTCGGCGATTTGACCAGGCGTTTGCCGACATTGGCGTGATAGGGCCGCAACCTGCGGACCAACAGCAGATCGACCAACAGGTCGATGTAGCGCGTCACCGATTGGGTGCCGATCGACAGCGCACGGCCGAGCTCGGAGGCGTTCAACAACCCGCCCTGGTGATGCGCCAGCATGGTCCACAGCCGCTCCAGCGTCTCGGACGGAACGCGCGGCCCGAACATCGGGACGTCGCGCTCCAGGTAGGTGCGGATGAAATTCTTGCGCACCGCGAAACTCTCGGCATCACTCCGCGCCAGATAGGAGCTGGGAAACCCACCGCGCAGCCACAGGCGGTCACTGGCCTCGTGCCCCGGGTCGATTTCCTGCGCCGTCAGGGGCGTCATATCGACATAGGCGATCCGGCCGGCCAGCGATTCTCCCGATTGCCGCAGCAAATCGACCGATGCCGAACCAAGAATCAAAAAGCGCCCAATTCCCTTGCCCTTACGGCGGCCCGTGTCGATCACCCCGCGCAGCGTCTGAAACAGCTCGGGCACCCTGTGAATTTCGTCTAGGATCACCAGGCGATTTTCCTGGCTCTCGAGAAAGAGCGCCGGATTGGCCAGCTTGGCCCGGTCCTCGCCGTCTTCAAGGTCGAGGTAAAGGGCGTCGAGCTTCTCGGCGATCTGGAACGCCAGCGTCGTCTTGCCGACCTGGCGCGGCCCGATCAACGCCACGGCGGCTTGATAGCCGAGGGCATCTTCGACAAGACTCTGAGCGCGCCGTTGGATCATCCTTGCAATTTATCCACGGCGTGGATAATTTTCAATGATGCTCTTTGGCGGCGGCATCGACCCGACCAGGGCCGGCTGAACCGTTTCACCGCCGCCCCCGCCGTGCTAGTGTCCCCGCCCTTTTCCCGACACCCGAGACTCCATGCCCCGTAAGCGCAAAGGCACCCCGATCGATGGCTGGTTGGCCATCGACAAGCCGTTGGGAATGACCTCGACCCAGGTGGTGGCGGCGGTGCGCCGGGCCACCGGGGCGGCCAAGGTCGGCCATGGCGGCACCCTCGACCCGCTGGCCACCGGCGTCCTGCCGATCGCGCTCGGCGAGGCCACCAAAACAGTCCAATATGTGATGGATGGCGCCAAGACCTATCACTGGCAGGTATGCTGGGGCGAGGAGCGCAACACCGACGACCGCGAGGGCGAGGTCACCGCCACCTCCGACCGCCGCCCCACCGACGCCGAGATCAACGCGGCGCTGGCCGGCTTCCTGGGCGAGATCGAGCAGGTTCCGCCCGCCTTCTCTGCCATTAAGATCGGCGGCGAGCGGGCCTATCATCTGGCCCGCGCCGGCGAGGAGGTGGAGATCACCCCGCGCCGGGTGCGGATCGACCGCTTCACCCTGCTGGGCCAGCCCGATGCCGACCATGCCGATTTCGAAGTCGTGGCTGGCAAGGGCACCTATATCCGTTCGCTGGCCCGCGATCTGGCCCGCGCGCTCGGCACCGTCGGTCACGTCTCTCGGCTGCGCCGCGCCGTTTGCGGCCCGTTTCGCGAGGAAGCGGCGATTTCCCTTGAATTCCTCCACGAGGTCGGGCAGGGTCCCGCCCTTCGGGATTACCTGCTTCCCGTCGCGACCGCGCTGGACGACATCCCGGCCCTGGCCCTGACGGAAGTGGAGGCCCGACGCCTCCAGGAAGGGCAGGCCGTGTCGCTGTTGCGCGTGGCCACCCGGAACCCGCTGGCCAAGATTTCCCAGGGCATCATCGTCCGGGCGATGGAAGGGCGGCGAGTGGTGGCGCTGGCGCGCATCGAAGGCGGCGAAATCCGTCCGGTGCGGGTCATCCATAGCCAACGCGACGACACTCAAGGAGTATGACGATGTCGATCACTCAAGAGCGCAAGACTGCGCTCATTTCGGAATTCGCCACTGTTGCCGGCGATACGGGCTCGCCCGAAGTTCAGGTTGCGATTCTCTCCGAGCGCATCAAGAACCTCACCGAGCACCTGAAGGAACACAAGAAGGACTTCCACTCGCGTCGCGGCCTGCTGATCATGGTCGGCCAGCGTCGGCGCATGCTGGACTATTTGAAGAGCCGGGATGTCCCCCGCTACGAAACGCTGATCGGCCGTCTCGGCCTGCGCAAGTAGGATGGCTGCGGGCGGTGACGCCCGAGAGTGCCATTGTGTTTTTTAAGGTTGGCCGTGTGGGAATCGTTCCCGCGCGGCCGGCCGCGTTTGCGTCCGATGACAAGGGCGCCCGGAAGGCCGCAATCCGGCGGCTGACCGCACGGGAAAGGAAATACCCATATGTCGATGTTTAAAACTTTCCGTAAGGAGCTGAACTGGGGCGGGCGCAAGCTGGTCTTGGAAACGGGCAAGATCGCCCGTCAGGCCGACGGCGCTGTCCTGGTCACTTACGGCGATACCACCGTGCTGTGCACCGTGGTGGCGGCCAAGTCGATCCGTCCCGGAATCGACTTCTTCCCGCTGACCGTCAACTACCAGGAAAAGGCGTTCGCCGCTGGCAAGATCCCCGGTGGCTTTTTCAAGCGCGAAGGCCGTCCGTCCGAAAAGGAGACCCTGGTCTCCCGCCTGATCGATCGTCCGATCCGTCCGCTGTTCGCCGACGGCTTCCGCAACGAGACCCAGGTGGTCTGCACCGTCCTGTCCCATGACCTCGAGAACGATCCCGACATCGTGTCGATGGTCGGCTCCTCGGCCGCCTTGTGCATCTCCGGCGTGCCCTTCATGGGTCCGATCGCCGCCGCCCGCGTCGGCTACATCGACGGCCAGTACGTGCTCAACCCGGTGGCCGAGGACCTCAAGAAGTCCCAGCTCGACCTGGTGGTCGCCGGCACCGTCGAAGGCGTGCTGATGGTCGAATCGGAAGCGCAACAGCTTTCCGAAGACGTCATGCTGGGCGCCGTGATGTTCGGTCACCGCGAATTCCAGCCGGTGATCCAGGCCATCATCGAACTGGCCGAGCAGGCCGCCAAGGAGCCCTGGAACCTGCCCGAAGCCCCGCCCGAGAAGGCGATTGTCCGCGAGAAGTTCCTCAGCGCCGGCATCGTCGCCGAGCTGGCCGAGGCCTATCGCAACGTGGTCAAGCAGGACCGCTACGCCAAGGTCGGCGAGGTCAAGAAAAAGGCCATCGCCAGCCTGACCGAGGCCTCGGAGATCGAAGTCGCCGGCTCGGTGCTGAAGGATCTCGAATCCGACGTGGTGCGCGGCAACATCCTGAAGACCGGCATCCGTATCGACGGCCGCGACACCAAGACGGTGCGCCCGATCGAATCGGAAGTGGGCGTGCTGCCCCGTGCCCACGGCTCGGCGGTGTTCACCCGCGGCGAGACCCAGGCCCTGGTGGTCGCCACTCTCGGCACCGGCCAGGACGAGCAGATCATCGACGCGCTGGCGGGCGAGTACCGCGAGCATTTCATGCTGCACTACAACTTCCCTCCCTACTCGGTGGGTGAAGCCGGCCGCATGGGCAGCCCCGGCCGCCGCGAAATCGGCCATGGCAAGCTGGCTTGGCGCGCCGTGCGTCCGATGCTGCCGGCCAAGGAGGCCTTCCCCTACACCATCCGTCTGGTCAGCGAGATCACCGAGTCGAACGGCTCGTCCTCGATGGCCACCGTCTGCGGCTCGTCGCTGGCGCTGATGGATGCCGGCGTGCCGCTGCCCTTCCCGGTGGCCGGCATCGCCATGGGCCTGATCAAGGAAGATTCCGGCTTCGCCGTGCTGTCCGACATCTTGGGCGACGAGGATCACCTCGGCGACATGGACTTCAAGGTGGCCGGTAGCGCCAACGGCATCACCGCGCTCCAGATGGACATCAAGATCACCTCGATCACCGAGGAGATCATGAAGATCGCCCTGGCCCAGGCCAAGGACGGTCGTCTGCACATCCTGGGCGAGATGGGCCGGGGCATCGACCATGCCCGTGATTCGGTGTCGTCCAACGCGCCGCGCATCACCACCATCTCGATCCCCAAGGACAAGATCCGCGAAGTGATCGGCACCGGTGGCAAGGTCATTCGCGAAATCTGCGAGCAAACCGGGGCCAAGATCGACATCGATGACGACGGCACCATCAAGGTCGCCTCGGTGGACGGCGATGCCGCCCAGCGGGCGATCGACTGGATCCGCGGCATCGTCGCCGAGCCGGAATTGGGCGTGGTCTATAACGGCAAGGTGGTGAAGGTGGTCGATTTCGGCGCCTTCGTGAACTTCCTGGGCAGCCGTGACGGCCTGGTCCACATCTCGGAACTGTCCCGCGAGCGGGTCGGCAAGGTCGCCGACGTGCTGAACGTCGGCGACGGCGTCAAGGTCAAGGTCCTGGGCTTCGACGATCGCGGCAAGGTCAAGCTGTCGATGAAGTGCGTCAACCAGGAGACTGGTGAGGACATCACCGCCCAGATCGAGGCGGAAAAGGCGGCGGGCCGCAGTGGTCGCGACCGCAAGCCCGAGTCCGAGGCCTAACGGAATCAGCGGCCCCCTCCAACCCGGGGGGGCCGTTTTTTTTCATGTCCCTGATCCTTCCCCCCATCATCGGCCATCGCGGCGCCGCCGCGCTCGCGCCGGAAAACACCCTGGCCTCATTCCGCGCCGCCGCCGCGCTCGGCTGTCGCATGGTGGAATTCGACGTGCGGCTCTCGGCCGATGGCGTGCCGGTGGTGTTCCACGATGCCACTCTGGACCGCACCACCGATGGCGCCGGTCCCGTGGCGGCCCGGACCCTCACCGATTTGAAACGTCTGGATTCAGGCCGCTGGTTTTCCCCCGCCTTCGCCGGTGAACCCATTCCTACCCTGGCCGAGACTCTGGCCCTGTGCCTGGAGCTGGGGCTGGCGGTCAATATCGAGATCAAGCCTGATCCCGGCGCCGAGCGCGCCACCACCATCGCCGCCCTGGACCTGGCCACCCGGACCTGGCCAAGCCATCGTCCGCGGCCCCTGATTTCTAGCTTCAGCCGCCGCGCCTTGGCCGCCGCCGCCCAGATTGCCCCCGGCTGGCCGCGCGGCCTGTTGCTGGGGAGGAGCCTGCGCGATTGGCGCCGTCCCGTCGAGCGACTGGCCTGCCGGACTATCCACGCCGCCCACCAGGCCTTCGACGTCGCCGTTATCGCCGACATTCACGGGGCCGGCCTGACGGCGCTCGCCTATACCGTCAACGATGCCGGCCTCGCCGCTTCGCTGTGGCGATGGGGGGTCACCTCCGTTTTTTCCGACAATCCCGCCGCCTTGGGGCGATAATTTTTACAGCCGGGGTGGTCAAGCGCCGCGCGGCTCGATATATGTGCTTCCACTGGGCCTCTCAACCGCGCGGGGCCCCGTCGCCTGAGGAGTGCACGTCGCCTTGAAGACCCTTGAGCCCATCGTCATTTCCGGCCGCGCCGTCCTGCCGCTCGTCGAAGGCGGCAAAGGCATAGCGGTTTCCAACGGTGAAAGCTCCGGCGCCTGGGCGGCGGCGGGGGCGGTCGGCACCTTCTCGGGCGTCAACGCCGACATGTACGACGAGAACGGCAAGCTATTGCATATGGTCTATCACGGTCGCACCCGCGTTGACCGCCATCGCGAGCTGATCGCCTATGGTATCCGCGGCGGCATCGCCCAGGCTCGCATCGCCCACGACATCTCGGGCGGCCAGGGCCGCCTGCACATGAACGTGCTGTGGGAGATGGGCGGCGCCGAGGAAATCCTGCAAGGTGTGCTGGAAGGGGCCAAGGGCCTGATCCACGGCGTCACCTGTGGCGCCGGCATGCCCTACAAAGTGGCCGACATCGCCGCTCGTTTCGGCGTCTACTACTATCCTATCGTCTCCTCGGCGCGAGCCTTCCGCGCCCTGTGGAAGCGGTCTTATTCCAAGCATCGCGAATTGCTGGGCGGCGTGGTCTACGAGGACCCCTGGCTAGCCGGCGGCCATAACGGCCTGTCCAATTCGGAAAGCCCCGATAAGCCCGAGCCGCCCTATGGCCGCGTCCGCGAATTGCGCGTGGTGATGGAGGAATGCGGCCTCGGCAATGTGCCGATCTTCATGGCCGGCGGCGTCTGGTGGCTGAAGGAATGGCAAGACTGGATCGGCAACCCGGAACTGGGTCCGATCGCTTTCCAGTACGGCACAAGGCCGCTGTTGACGGTCGAAAGCCCGGTGTCCAACGCCTGGAAGCAGCGGCTGCTGGCCCTGAAGCCCAAGGACGTGCTGCTCCATCATTTCAGCCCGACCGGCTTCTATTCCTCGGCGATCAAGAACGGGTTCATCCAGGAACTGGTGCAGCGTTCCGAGCGCCAGATCGCCTATTCGGCCGAGCGGGTCGGCGAGCATATCGAGGAATTGCCCACCGGCGCGCGCCGCCGCATCGTCTGGGTTACCCCCCACGACAAGGCGCTGGCCGAGGGCTGGATCGCCAAGGGCTTCTCCGAGGCGTTACGCACCCCCGATTCCACCCTGGTCTTCGTCGATCCCGAGCGGGCCGAGGAAATTCGCCGCGATCAGCGCGATTGCATGGGCTGCCTGTCGCAATGCGGCTTCTCCAACTGGGCCCAGAGCGAGGCCGGCACCACCGGCAAAAAGGCCGATCCGCGCAGCTTCTGCATCCAGCGCACGCTGCAGAACGTCGCCCATGACGGCGACGTCGAGAACGAGCTGATGTTCGCCGGCCATTACGCCTACCGCTTCGGCCAGGACCCCTATTACGCCAATGGCTTCATCCCCAGTGTGCGCCAATTGATTGAGCGCATCGTCACCGGCGAGTAGGCTGACCAAACCCACTTTTATTTTCAAACGCTTGTATGATAAGTTAGAGGCAATCCTCTTTAAATTCCCAACAGGGCGACCTACCTCATGACTATGGTTACCATCCGCCCCTACTCCCAGGCCCTCGACCGTCTTCGCGGCGTCGGCCT
>Ga0316222_1004118_pt1 | contig 13562 bp, 17 predicted proteins | sample TBH18011metaG_FD_206008 | JGI IMG/M metagenome (GOLD analysis project Ga0316222, IMG submission 206008) | Freshwater microbial communities from Trout Bog Lake, Wisconsin, USA - TBH18011 | ecosystem: Environmental > Aquatic > Freshwater > Lake > Hypolimnion/Profundal zone | place: USA: Wisconsin... | reverse complement strand
CCGGGGGACTGGAACCGCCAGACCGTGTCCTCGACAAGACTTAGTTGCCCCATCAAGTAAGCGCCTGCCGCCAATCACATCATGGTCTCGGTGGGGTTATCCACACCTAAGTGGAATTGCGGGTTAATATTAACAATATGCTTTGCACAATATGCTGCGACGTAAGGTTTATATGTGTTGGGCCGCAGTAAATTGCGCCACATCAAGGCGTCGTCATAAAAGCTACTTTCTAAGAATCCATAAAAACAACCAATGTAGCTGCGCATTTAGTCTATAATATATTTATTTAATTATGAATTTTAAGAAGAAATGGTGGGCGATGCAAGGATTGAACTTGCGACCCCTCGCGTGTGAAGCGAGTGCTCTCCCGCTGAGCTAATCGCCCATCTCTTCAACCGGAGGTTTATCCGGTGGGTCCAGCCGGATGGGATCCGGTGGAGCGCTGGTTTCTATCTGATCCGGCTATCGGACGCAAGCCCGAAACGTGCAGAAATCGTGCAGAAACCCGAAGCAAAAAACCTAACCAAATCAGAGCGCTAGCGGTGGAGGCCTTTTCCGTGTGAAGGGTGTGCTCTCCCGCTGAGCTAATCGCCCATCTACGCCATCTCAACCACCGGATATCCGGCCCTTCGACCCCCGGGCCAGTGGCCCATCTCTCGGTCGAAGGGCCGCTTTATAGGGTGAGTGGGCTGGTGTGTCAAGCCGTTCGAGCCGGTTTGGCGATCAGGTGGTTTGGTGGTCGATCACTTGGATGGTGGGGGGCGGGGCATAGTCCCGCATGCGGGCCAGCAGGGTCTCGGGATCGCTTTCCACCATGACCATGTCGCGGTGGCGAGGTTTGAGGAATCCTTCCCCCGCCATGTGGTCGAGGAAAGCGTGGAGATGGCCGTAATAGCCGGCGACATCGAGGAAGCCCAGCGGCTTGGCATGCAGGCCAAGCTGTCCCCAGGTCCATACCTCGAACAGTTCCTCCATGGTGCCGATGCCGCCGGCCAGGGCGATGAAGCCGTCGGCCAGGTCCGCCATGGCGGCCTTGCGCTCGTGCATGCTGGCGACGACGCGCAATTCGGTGAGGTCGAGATGGCCGACCTCCCATTTCATCATGGCTTCGGGGATGACGCCGATAACCTCGCCGCCGGCCGCCAGGGCGGCATCGGCGACCACCCCCATCAGTCCCACATTGCCGCCGCCATAGACCAGTCCCAGGCCGCTTTGGGCGATCAGGCGGCCCAGGGCCTCGGCCGAGGCGGCATAGGCCGGCCTGATCCCGGAACTGGAGCCGCAAAAGACACCGACGCGGCGCATCTCACCCTCCCGCCAGGATCCGGTTGAACGCTTTGACCGCCTCGGCCGGCCCCTGCGGGTGGTTCCATACCCCGCCCGACACCGCCAGAAAATCGGCGCCGGCTTCGACCAGGGGGCGGCAATTGTCCACCGTGATGCCGCCGATGGCGACGCAGGGAATGGTGAACAATTCGCTCCACCATTGCAGCAGGTCCAGATCGGCGTGGAACTGGGCCTCCTTGGTCTCTGTGGGGAAAAAGGCGCCGAACGCCACGTAATCGGCTCCCTGGTCGCCGGCTTCCATGGCGAGATGGCGGGAATCGTGGCAGGTGACGCCGACGATGGCGCCGGCTCCCACCGCCTTGCGGGCTTCGGCGTAACTGCCGTCCTCCTGGCCGATATGGACGCCGTCGCAGCCGGTCTCGAAGGCAAGGTCGGGGCGGTCGTTCAGCAGCACCGCGACACCGTGCCGCTGGGCTGGCGGCCGCAGCACGTCGACGATGCGGGCCAGGGCATCGTCATCCAATCCTTTCAGGCGGATCTGAAGGCAGGCGACGTCGCCGCCATCCAGGGCGGCGTTGAGGGTATCGACCCACTGGAACGGCGCCGCGATGACCGGCGGGGTGATGAGGTAAAGGCGGCTGGGCTGGCGGGAAATGACGGGCCTCACGATTTACGTTGGGGAACGGCTGTTGAACCATGATGCCGGGTCCGGCGCAATAAAGTATCCGCCTTCCGCCTTGAAAGGATCACAATTCGACCTTACTGCCGCCATGTCGCGGAGCGATTCTCGTCTGACCGAACGGAACACGGCCCCAACCCCTCCGGAGCAGCCGCACCGATCTTCGGGACGAAAGACAGTCAAAAGGATCACCGCCATGCGCGCTTCCCGTTTCCTCGCCACCGCCCTTGTCGCCGCCTCGTTGCTGCCCTTCGCGGCGCTGGCCCAGAGCGCTCCCTCCGCCGGTACCGTCGCCGCTCCCGCCGTGGTCGGCGCCGTGAATCAGGCCAGCGGCTCGACCACTTCCGCCGCCACGGTCAAGGCGGCGCCCGCCAAGGCCCATAAGGCCAAGGCTCATAAGGCCAAGCCGGCCGCCACCGCTCCGGCCACCGCCACCGCCCCGGCCACCTCCAAGTAGCGGCCGTCATCGCCTCCTCCTTCCGGCTACCGGAAGGAGGAGGGGCGGAGAACCACCCCGCCCAAGGCCGCCGCGATCTGGTCCAGGGCGGCCAGGGTCTCGGCGGGGGCGTCGAGCCGCACCGCCTTGACGCCGGCCCGCAGGGCTTCCAGGGCGTGGCCGGGGGCGGAGCCGCAATCCAGCACCGCCTCGATCTTCCGGTCGGGAAACTCCGCCGCCAGACCGGCCAGCAGCGCCCGCCACCAGCCGATCCCCTGATGGCCGGCGGCGGCGGGCGGGCTTTCCAGCACCACCGCTTCGCCCGCTTCCCCGGCCGCCGCCAGAACGGCACGGGCTTCGGCCAATGATTGGACCCGGCGCGGTTCGGTCATGGCATCCTCTGTGCGAGAGCCGGATGCTTTGAGGTCGAATCGCGCAGGCGATTCGGCCGAGAAGCTGAATCCGTCTCTCATCAATACATGAGAGGGCGATTCAGACAACAGGGTAAAGCCTGACGGCTTCACCCCGTTGTCATCGCGCTCAGGGCAAGGGGCGGGGCGGCGCAAGGGTAGCCGCAAGGAGGCGGGCGATCAATCGTGGCCCCGGGTGTGGCCCAAGGCGCGGCCCATGGCGCGGCCCAAGGCGCGATTGACTCGTCCTGACTTCGGCCATACCCTCGACTTCGTCCAATCGGGCGGCCAATCAGGCGGGGAAAGCGGGCGTGGATCAACGGCAGAGTGTCAGTCTTCATCGGACCGAGGAGGCCATGCGCCGTCTCGGGGCGGCCATTGATCGTCTCGAAGGGGCCGCGGCGCGGGTCGGGGCCGGCGATCTGCTGCTGGCCGGCGAATTGCGCGGCGCCCATGACGATTACGCCAAGCTGGAGGAGACCACCAGGGTGGTGGCCTCGCGGCTGGACGACGCCATTCTCCGCCTGCGCGATCTGCTGGAGGACTAGCCCTTGGCCATTGTCAACATCACCGTCAATGGCAGGGTCTACGACATCGCCTGCGACGATTCCCAGGTCAGCCGGGTTCAGGAGCTGGGGCGGACGGTGGATGGCCATGCCCAGCACCTGTTATCCACCGTCGGCACCGTCAGCGATTCGCGCCTGCTGGTGATGGTCGGGCTGCTGCTGGCCGACGAATTGGCCGAGGCGCGCGAGCAGTTGTCCTCGCTGGGCCGGGAAGTCGCCGCCGCCGCCGAGGGCGATTCGCGGCTGGCCGGGGTGATCGAATCTCTGTCCCAACGCATCGAGGCCATTGCTACCCGTCTGGAAAGGGCCTAGGCTTCTTGTTCGGAGCGGTCTGCTGCGCGGTGCGTCAGGTAGCCAATGTCCCTGGGGCTATACCTACCTCTCGGGGGCTGTCCCTGCCGGAACCCTGGTTCCGATACATGGCTCCCACCTGCACAAGCAGGCCACGGAGGACTTGCAAGCCAACGGCCGAGGCGGCGCCGCTCCGACTCTTTTCATGACCGATCCCGCCGACACCCACGTCAAGTCCGATCTTCGCCGCTGCTCCGCCCTGATTCGGGCGGCGGTCGCCGTCCGTCTGGGAGAGGGCGCCGGCGAGGCCCTGGCCACCCTGGCGGCGGGGTTGGGGGTTGCCTCCGGCGCCGTGGTGGCGGGCTACTGGCCGTTGGGCGACGAGATCGATCCCCGGCCGCTGATGCGGTCGCTGGCCGCTCGGGGATGCCGTCTGGCGCTGCCGGTGGTGGTCGGGCCGCGCCAGCCGCTGGTGTTTCGCGCCTGGGCGCCGGGCGATGCCCTGGAGGCCGGCGGCCACGGCACCTCCCATCCCCTCGCCGGCGCGGCGGCGGTGCGGCCCTCCGTGGTGCTGACGCCGCTGCTGGCCTTCGATAGAAAGGGTTTGCGCCTGGGCTATGGCGGCGGATATTACGACCGGACCCTGGCCCGCCTGCGCGAAAGCGGCGGAGTGGTCGCCATCGGTCTCGGCTTTTCCGCCCAGGAGGTTGCTGCGCTGCCGGCCGAGCCTTGGGACCAGCCTTTGGACATGATCGCCACCGAATCCGGGGTGATCACCGTGGAGCATATATGAAACTTCTCTATATGGGCGATGTGGTCGGCCGTTCGGGCCGTGACGTGGTGATGGCGCGGCTGGGGGAGATCAAGACCAGGCTGGCGCCCGATTTCATCGTGGTGAATGGCGAGAACGCCGCCCATGGTTTCGGCATCACCCCCAAGATCTGCGAGGAGTTCTTCGCCGCGGGGATCGATGTGGTGACCCTGGGCAACCATAGCTGGGACCAGCGCGAGATTTTTCCCCACATGGACGGCGAGCCCCGGCTGCTGCGCCCGCTCAATTATCCCGCCGGTACCCCGGGCCGGGGCGTCGGGGTGTTCGCCGCGCCGCGCGGCCGCAAGGTGGCGGTGATCCAGGTGATGGGGCGGCTGTTCATGGACCCGCTCGACTGCCCCTTCGCCGCCGTGGAACGCGAATTGGCCAGGCTGCGCCTTGGCGGCGGCGGGGTCGATGCCATCATCCTCGACGTCCATGCCGAGGCGTCCAGCGAGAAGATGGCCATGGCCCAGGCCGTCGCTGGCCGGGTCAGCCTGGTGGTGGGAAGCCATTCGCATATTCCCACCGCCGATGGCCAGATTCTGCCGGGCGGTACCGCCTATCAGACCGATGCCGGCATGTGCGGCGATTATGATTCGGTGATCGGCATGAAAAAAGATGCCGCCATCTTCAAATTCATCCGCAAGATTCCGGGTGAGCGGCTGTCGCCGGCCGAGGGGCCGGGGACCCTGTGCGGCGTCCTGGTGGAGACCGATGACCGGACCGGGCTGGCGGTGCGGGTGGCGCCGTTGCGCCTGGGTGCCCGCCTCGCCGAAACATGGCCGGGCTGATCCCGGCGGTTTGGAGGGAAATTATGGTGAATCCGAGCCGGATGGGGGGCGTCAAGGCCCTCGCTTGCATGGTTCTGCTGGGCCTGCTGCTGGTGGGACGCCCCGCCGCCGCCGTGGATGCGGCGACCGCCGAGGACATGGTGACGAATGCCATCGCCGAAGCGAGCGTCGCCTTCGTGGGGGGGCCGTTCACCCGGGACGAGGCTCGCGCCAAGATCGCCATGATGGTGGAGAAATATGGCGACCTCCCCTACGAGTCGGAGCAACTGCTGGGGCGCTATTGGCACAAGGCCAGCCCGGAGCAGCAACGGGTGTTCATGGATTTGCTGGTGCCGTTCTTCGTGGCCACCTATGGCGAGATGGTCAACGGCGTCACCGCGGCGCCGAAGATCGGGTTTCTCGGGACCGAGTCGCGCGGCGAGGCGGTCATGGTCCACACCACGGTTCAGCCGGAGGGTGAGGCCCCGGTTCCCATCGACTGGCTGATCCTGACCGCGCCCGGCGGCAAGGTGGTCATCGGCGACCTCGTCGCCGAGGATATCGGATTGGTGACCACCATGAAGTCGGACTTCACCGCGGTCATCCGCGCCGCCGGCGGGGATGTCGAGGTGCTGTTCGGGGCCATGCGCAAGAAGATCGAGGGTGGCCCCAAAGTCGTCGAACAGACTCCCGGCGGCTGACCCTCTGGAGTGCAAGCTCGGGACCTCCTATAATGGCCCCATGCGGAACGGGGCTTACGAGATTCTCCACGGATTGGTGCGGGTTGTCGGCTTGGCTGGGGTCGCGGCGCTGCTTTCGGCCGCGCCGTTGCCGGCGGCGGCGGGAGACCGGCTTGTCCTGTCCACCGGCATGATCGAGCCGTGGACCAATGCCGAGGGAACTGGTTTTCACCAGGAATTAGTTCGGGAAATGTTCGCCCGTATGGGGCTGGCGGCTGAGGTGGACGTCAACCTCGCCTCGTCGCGGGCCTTTGCCCTGGCCAACGACGGGGTCACCGACGGTCTGGCCGGCCGGGTGGAGGGGGTGGAGAAGGCCTATCCCAACCTGATCCGCGTGCCCGAGCGGATGTTCGTCAACGATTTCGTCGCCTGCTCGCGCCGCGTCGCCCTGCCGACGGCCTGGGCGGATCTGGCGCCCCACAGCGTTGCCTATATCATCGGCTGGCAGATCTTCGAGCACAACCTGCCGCCGGTGCGCGACCTGACCCTGGCCAAGGATTCCAGGCAGTTGATCGGCCTGATCAAGGCCGACCGGGTCGAAGTCGTCCTGCACGAGCGCTGGCAGGCGTTGTGGCAGGCCAAGGCCCTGGGGGTGACGTTGCGCTGCCAGGAAATCCCCCTGGCCCGGGTGAACATGTATGTCTATCTCCACCGCCGCCATGCCGATCTGGTCGAGCGCGCCTCGGCGACCCTGCGGGAGATGAAGGCCGACGGGAGCTACGAAGCCATTGCGCAGCGGGTGTTCGGAGGCCTCGGCTCCGTCACGACGGGCCTGAAATGACCCTTGCCTCCCAGCCCGGTCCGCGGTATCCGCTGGCGCGACGCCTGATGGCGCGGCTTGGTGTGGTCGGCGTGGTGGTGTCGCTGCTCATCACGGCCCTGGCGGTCGCCGTGGATTACCGGCTGGTGATGGACCGGGCGATCGACCGGTTCGACCAGATCGGCGACAGCTACCTCGCCAGCATCGTCGAGAACACCTGGCTGCAGGACGGCGAGCGTCTCGGCTCCCTGGTTCAGGGCATTCACAACCTGTCCTACGTGGAACTGGCGGAAGTGGTCGACCAGGACGGCGTGGTGCTGGCCAGTGCCGGGCAGCGGGTCGAGGGCGCCTCCCTGTCGCGGCGTTACGATCTGACGCGAACCTATCTCGGCCAGCCGCGAGCCATCGGCAAGCTGGAGGTCTTCGTCAGTCTGGCCAAGCTTCGCCAGCCGGTATTGGAACGGGCATGGCTGGTGCTTCTCGCCAATCTGGCCATCGTTCTGGCGGTGTCGGTGATCGTCTACTGGCAGCTTTATCCCCTGGTGAGCCAGCCGCTCGGCCGCATGGCGCGCTATGCCCGCTCGCTCGGCACCGCCGACCTGACCGATCCGCCCGCCGTGGCCATGGCGGGGCCTGTCGTCAACGACGAGTTCCTGGACTTGGCCGTCGCCTTCAACGAGATGAGCGAGGCGATCCGGCGGTCCTATCTGGCCATGCAGGAGAGCGACGCTCGCCACCGCATGCTGTTCACCAGTTCCCCCGTCTCGCTGTGGGAGGAGGACTTCTCCCAGGTCAAGACGGCGCTCGATCGGCTGCGTCGGGAGATCGGCGATGACTTGGCCTCCTACCTGTCGGCGCATCCCGACGCGGTCGGCCGCTTCATCCCGCTGGTCCGGGTGCTGGACGTCAACTCCGCGACGCTGGCGTTGCATCGGGCGCCCAACCGCGAGGCCCTGCTGGGCGATCTGGGCAAGACCTTGACCGCGGCGGCGTCCGCGGCGTTTCAGCGTCAATTGCTGGCCATCTGGCGCGGCGAATGGGAACTGACCGTGGAAAGTCAGGTGCGGACGCTGGACGAGCATACCCGCGATGTCATTGTGCACTGGGGGGTTCCCGCCGGTCATCGCGACCGCTTCGACCGGGTTATCGTCGCCCTGGAGGACATCACCGAGCGCAAGCAGGCCGAACGCTCGTTGTCCATGACGGTGGAAAAGATGGTCCAGGCCAACAGCGAACTGGAGCGTTTCGCCTATGTGGCCGCCCACGACCTGCGCGAGCCGGTGCGGGGCATCGTCAGTTTCGCGCAATTGCTGGAGCGCCGGCTGCACGGCAAGATCGATCAGGATGCGGAGGAATTCCTGCAATTCCTTGTCGCCTCGGCCAACCGCATGCAGAACCAGCTGCAGGGCTTGCTGAGCTATTCGCGGATGGGGACCGGCGGGTGCGGTTACGAGCCCCTGGCCCTGGACCGCACTCTGGCCAGCGCCTTGGAGACCCTGGCGGATAGCATCGCCACCACCGGGGCTTCGGTGGAGGCCGAACCGCTGCCCGAGGTGGTGGGCGATGCCTCGCAACTGACCGAGGTGTTCCAGCATCTGGTGGGCAACGCGCTGAAATTCTCCCGGTCCGGCATTCCTCCCTGGGTTCGGGTCAGTGCGCGGCGGAAGGGGGACGAGTGGATCTTCACCGTGCGCGACAACGGCATCGGCATCGATCCACGTTATGCCGACGAGATCTTCCAGGTCTTCCGGCGGCTGCACGGCCCCGGTGTCTATCCCGGCGCCGGGATCGGTCTGGCCATCTGCCGCCGGATCATCGAACGCCACGGGGGCCGGATCTGGGTGGATTTCGAACCCGGCGACGGCGCCACCGTCCGCTTCAGCCTTCCGGCGATGTCGTAACCCCCATGGCCTTCCGGTGGGCCTCGACGCTGTCGGGGCCGAAGCAGCAGAACACCACCTTTTCCAGGCTGCGGTCATGGGCGAGAAATTCGTCCACGGTGGCGACGGCGATGTGGGCTGCCCGGTCCTTGGGGTAGGCGAAGATGCCGGTGGAAATGGCGGGGAAGGCGACACTGCGGGCCTCGGCCTGGACCGCCAGTTCCAACGCGTGGCGATAGCACGAGGCCAACAGCTCTTCCTCGCGGTGACCGCCGCCGCGCCAGATCGGGCCGACGGCATGGATCACCCAGCGGGCCGGCAGGCGGAAGCCCGGGGTGATCCTGGCCTCGCCGGTGGGGCAGCCGCCCAGGGGCCGGCAAGCTTCCAGCAACTGCGGGCCGGCGGCGCGGTGAATGGCCCCGTCGACGCCGCCACCGCCCAGCAGGGACGCGTTGGCGGCATTGACGACGGCATCTACCGTCAGGCGGGTGATGTCGGCCTCGACGATGTGCATTCGGGGGTCTGGGCTCATCCTGCGATTCGGCATGTCAGCAGAACTCCGGTGTCTCCGTGCCGTAGTCGCACAGTTCGATGACGGCTCCGTCCGGGTTCGGTGTAGAAGGCGAGGGAGCGTGCCAAATGGGTGATGACGACGTTGACGTGATCGAGGCTGAGGGGCCTAAAACAGCTCGTCATTGATGTCGGCGGCTGGTTCCGGGCTGCGCGGGCCGGGGTCGCGGCCGTGCAGGGCCTCGTTGAAGCGGCGGCGCCAATCGCTCAGCGAGACGCATTGGCCCAGCTGATCGATCCACCGGGTGGTGATGTCGCCGATATCGGGCTGCGGCGGGTGATCGCCGCCGGCCTTGACCAGTTCGGCCTCCAGGCGGCGCAGGGTTTCCAGCACCGACGCCACCTGTTCCAAGCCCTGGCGGGAACGGTCGGCAGCCTGCAGCCGGTGGACCACCGAGAAGGTCTCGGCCTGGATCTGCGCCGGATCAAGGATCACGGTATCGTCGCCCATGCGGGTCAGAATCTGGGCGGCGCCACTGGTGGAGTCCTCGAATTCCTGGCCGGTGGCGATGGCCTCGGCGGCAAGAAAGGCGAAAGCATTCTGCTGGAGTTCGGAAAACGCCCGCCAGCGGGCCAGAAGCTCCGCATTGAAAACTTTATTCTCGGTCATTGCATGATCCCCGTCACCCTACACCGCCAGTTTCGCGTATTAGCGGGACGGCATCAATGTTTTGCGTCGGCACGGCACAATTTAAGGATTTCATCGGCGATCCGGCCCAGGGGCAATTCCTTCTCGACCCCTCCCAAGTCCTTGGCCGCCTTGGGCATGCCGTAGACGACGCAGGAGGCCTCGTCCTCGCCCAGGGTATTGGCGCCGGCCCGGAGCATGGCCAGCAATCCTTCGGCGCCGTCGCGCCCCATGCCGGTCAGAATTACCCCGACCGCGGCGGAGCCGCAGGTCTCGGCCACCGAATGAAACAGGATGTCGACGCTGGGCTTGTGTCCCGAGACCAGGGGGCCGTCATAGGTGCGGGTGATCAGGGCGGCGCCGGAGCGCTTGACCGCCAGATGGCGGTCGCCCGGCGCGATATAGACGTGGCCGGCGAGGATCCGCTCGTTATCGGCGGCCTCCTTGACCCGTACCGCCGCCAGACCGTCGAGCCGCTCGGCGAAGCTGGCGGAGAAGCGGGGCGGAATATGCTGGGTGATGACGATGGGCGGCGCATCGGGGGGAAGCGCCAGGATCACATCGCGCATGGCCTCCACGCCGCCGGTGCTGGAGCCGATGGCGACCAGCCGGTCGCTGGATTTGTAGATTTGGGTCACCGAAAGCTTGGGTGCCGACGGCCGGTTGCCGTGATTGACCAGCGCCCTGACCCGGGCCAGGGCCGCCGCCTTGACCTTGTCGATCAACTCGGGGGCATGGGCGGAAAACCCGCCGCCGGCGGCGTCGGCCGGCTTGCAGAACACGTCCACCGCCCCCAGTTCCATGGCGCGCATGGTGACCTCGGCGCCTTTTTCGGTCAGCGACGACACCATCACCACCGGCATCGGCCGCAGGGTCATGACCTTTTCCAGGAAGGCGATGCCGTCCATGCCGGGCATTTCCACGTCCAGGGTCATGACGTCGGGATTGAGGGCCTTGATCTTCTCGCGCGCCACCAGCGGATCGGGAGCGGTGCCGATCACCTCGATGGCGGGGTCGGAGGACAGGATGGACGACAGGATCTGTCGCATCAGGGCGGAATCGTCGACGATGAGGACACGGATACGTTTGATGGCCGGCTTCATGTGAACAACTCGATGTCGCCTTCCACGGGGACGTCCTTGAGTCTGGAGCGGTAGGACAGTTCGCGATTGAGCACGGCGCGTTCCACGTCCTTCTTGAGAAAGAGGCGGATCACCTTGCCGATGCGCGGGAAGAAATGGATGCGCCGGGGATGGGGGCCGCCCAGGTCCTCGGCGGCGATGCGCAGACCTTCATCGTTGAGGTAGCGGCGGACGAACAGGGCATTGCGGTCGCCGATGGGGACCGAACCGCCGGTATTCATGGCGGCGACGACGTTGCCGCCGCCGAACACCTTGATTTCCAGCGCCTCGCGCCGGGCGCCGCGCCGCAACAGGTCGTTGATCAATTCTTCCATGGCGTGGTTGCCGTAGCGCATGGATTTGTCCACCGGCGCCCCTTCCGCGCCGGAGCCCGAATCCGGCAGCATGAAGTGATTCATGCCGCCGATTTTCATGCGCGGCTCCCAGACGCAGGCCGCGACGCAGGACCCCAGGACGGTAACGATCATCTCCTGTCCGGCGGTCGAGACATAATGTTCGCCCGGCAGGACCTTGACCGCCATGATCTTGAAGGTCGGATCAAACCAGCGGCGATGTTCCGCTTCGTCGGCCTGGGCTCCCCAAACCTGTTCCTGAGTCATCGGATACGCCTGTACACGGTCTTGTCGGATACCTCGAACCGGTCATTCATGCCGATCAGTGATTCAGCGTGGCCAAGGTATAGCATTCCGCCGATGCTCAACATATCGGCGTAGCGGTTGAATAAGTTTTTTTGTGTCGGTTTGTCGAAGTAGATGGCGACGTTACGGCAGAATATGGCGTCGAAACTCCCCTTCATGGGCCATGGTTCATGAAGGTTGAGACGCTTGAACCGGATCAGCCGCCGCAACTCGTCGCCCATCTGGACATGGCCGGGATCATTGGGAATGCGACGGACGAAGCGCTTGCGGTAGGTGTCGGGAATATGGGCGGCGTCCTCGGCGGAGTAGATGCCCTGTTCGCCGCGGGTCAGCATGTTGGTGTCGATATCGGTGGCCAGGATCAGCACATCCCACGCCTCGGCCGGCTTCATGGTCTCGGCCACCGTCATGGCGATGGAATAGGGTTCCTGGCCCGACGAACATCCCGCCGACCAGATGCGCAGGCGGGGCTTGCGCGGCACGGCGGCGAGATGGGGGTCGAGGACCTCGCGGCGCAGATGGTCGAAGTGATGGGGCTCGCGGAAGAAATTGGTGATGTTGGTGGTGATGGCGTTGACCAGATGCTCGACCTCGGCATGGGCATCGGGGCCGTCGAGCATGGCGCAGTAATCGACGAAGTCGCGCATTCCCAGCGCCCGCAGCCGCTTGACCAGGCGGCCGCATACCATCTGGCGCTTGTGATCGCTGAGAATGATGCCGGTCTCGCGGGACAGGAACGACGCCAGAAAGCGGAATTCCCGATCTCCCAGGTCGAATTCGCGTTGGGGAGCGTGGCTGTCGCTTGACATCATCCGTCCGGGTCCTCGCGCATTGATACCGACGAGCCAACGCATTCATGCATTGGCGAGGAGTTGCGGGCAAGGCCCGGCGGTGCCGCCCCGCAGGGGCAAACGACGCCCGCAGGGCGGCCCCGAGCAAATGCGAGGGGTGGGCGAAGCCCACAGTGAGGGACAAGAGGCGAGGCAATCTTTTGGCTCGCCGAAATAACTCATTCGAAAGGTGCAAGCTTTCCCCTTCCCCCGTCATACCCGTGCGTGTCACGGGCATGACGGGGGAAGGCCATAAATCGGTCGCGGGCTAGAACTCCGCCCAGTCCGCGTCGGCGGTTCTGGTCTTGGCGGCGGAAGGGGCAGGGGCCGCCTCGGCCTTGGGGCGCGGCTTGGCCGGAGCGAGCCTGGCGACCGGCTTGACCGGGGATTTGACCGGAGGTTTGGCCACCGTCTTGACGGTGATCCCGGCCGCCGGTTGCTCGGCTTGGGCGCCGACCTGGAAGAAGCCCATCAGGCTGTTGAGTTCGCGCGACTGGTCTTCCAGCGCATGGGCGGCGGCGGTGCTTTCCTCCACCAGGGCGGCGTTCTGCTGGGTCATCTCGTCCATCTGGGTGACGGCCTGATTGACCTGATCGATCCCGGCCGCCTGCTCCGACGAGGCGGCGGCGATCTCGCCGACGATATCGGCCACCCGCTTGACCCCGGACAGGATGTCGTCCAGGGTCTTGCCCGCCCCCTTGACCAGATCCGCACCGGACTTGACCTCGCCGGTGCTCTGGGCGATCAGGACCTTGATCTCCTTGGAGGCCTGGGCGCTGCGCTGGGCCAGATTGCGCACCTCCTGGGCCACCACCGCGAAGCCCTTGCCGGCATCGCCGGCCCGGGCCGCCTCGACGGCGGCGTTCAAGGCCAGCAGATTGGTCTGGAAGGCGATCTCGTCGATCATGCCGACGATGTCGCCGATCTTCTGCGAGCTGGCCTCGATCCGGCCCATGGCGGAAATCGCGTCGGTCACCACCTGGCCGCCCGAGGCGGCGGTCTCGCGGGCGCCCGCCGCCAGCTGGTTGGCCTGCTGGGCGTTGGCGGCGTTCTGGCGCACGGTGGCGGACAGTTCCTCCATGCTGGCTGCGGTTTCCTCCAGGGCGCTGGCCTGCTGTTCC
>Ga0316222_1004117_pt1 | contig 13564 bp, 12 predicted proteins | sample TBH18011metaG_FD_206008 | JGI IMG/M metagenome (GOLD analysis project Ga0316222, IMG submission 206008) | Freshwater microbial communities from Trout Bog Lake, Wisconsin, USA - TBH18011 | ecosystem: Environmental > Aquatic > Freshwater > Lake > Hypolimnion/Profundal zone | place: USA: Wisconsin... | reverse complement strand
TCGAAGCCGGCGATCCCGCGCCGCATGTCTGGGCGGGGCTGCGGTTCTTCAACGTCTATGGCCCCAACGAATACCACAAGGGCGCGATGCAGAGCCTGGTCTCCAAGATCGTGGCGGCGCACACGCCGGGCGCTGCCGTCAAACTGTTCAAATCCCACAAGGAAGGTTTCGCCGACGGCGAACAGTTGCGCGATTTCATCCATGTCGACGATACCGTCGCCGTGATGCTCTGGCTCGCGGCACGCCAGCTTCCCGGCGGCATCCTCAACGTCGGCACCGGCACCGCCCGCAGCTTCGCCGATCTGGCGAAAGCCGCTGTGCGGGCCTGCGGCGATACCCCGCGCCTCGATTTCATCGACATGCCCGAGAGCATCCGCCCGGCCTATCAATACTACACCTGCGCCGACATGCGCCGCCTGCGCGCGCTCGGCTACAACCAGGAATTCATCAGCCTCGAAGCAGGCGTCACCAGCTACGTGCAGAACTATCTGCTGGCCGCCGACAAGTTTCGCTAACCCCGCGCAAAGACAGGGACCCGCCGAAATGGATTTCTCACTCTCGCCCAACGTCGAACGCATCCGCCTCGCCATTCGCGCCTTCGTCGACACCCGCATGATCCCGCTCGAATCAGACCGCTCAACCTATGACGAGCACGAGAACATCGAACTCGGCCTGCTCGCCGAACTCCGCGACGAAGCAAAGGCGCAGGGCCTGTGGGCGCTGAACATGCCGGTGGCGCGTGGCGGCGGCGGGCTGTCGATGGCGGAAATCGCCCCGCTCTATGAGGAAATGAACCGCTCGATCTTCGGCCCCGTGGTGTTCAACGCGGCAGCGCCGGACGACGGCAACATGCGCGTGCTCAACCAGGTGGCAACCGAGGCACAGAAGGCCGAATTCCTGCAACCCGTCATCGACGGCACCGCCCGCAGCGCCTTTGCGATGACCGAGCCGGACGGCTGCGGCTCCGATCCCTCGCTGACCTACACCCGCGCCACCCGCACCAACACCGGCTGGAAGATCCACGGCCGCAAGTGGTTCATCACCGGCGCTGAATCAGCCCAACACTTCATCCTGATCGCCCGCACGTCAGACGACGAGCGCAAGGGCCTCAGCGCCTTCCTGTTCCACGCGGAACAACCAGGCTGGGACATCGTCCGCCGCATCCCCATCATGGGCCCGGAAGAACACGGCGGGCACTGCGAAATAACCTTCGACGGCCTGGAGATCCCCGACGCCAACGTGCTGATGAACATCGGCGACGGCCTGAAGGTCACCCAGATCCGCCTCGGCCCGGCACGCCTCACCCACTGCATGCGCTGGACCGGCCTCGCCCGCCGCTCGCTGGAGATCGCCAACGAACACATCGCCCGGCGCGACAGCTTCGGCGCCAAGCTGGCCGACCACGAAAGCGTGCAGGGCCTGATCGGCCAGGCCGCGCTTGAAATCCAGATCGGCCGCCTGCTGGTGATGAACGCCGCATGGAAGCTCGACCAGGGCGATTTCGCCCGCAAGGAAGTCTCGATGGCGAAGATCGTCGTCGCCGACGCCCTGCAGAAATCCGTCGACACCGCCCTGCAACTCCTCGGCGCCCGCGGCTACTCGAAAGACACCGTCATCGAGTGGATCTACCGCTACGCCCGCCAGGCCCGCCTGGTCGATGGCGCCTCCGAAGTGCACCGCATGGTGATCGCCGGCATGCTCCGCCGTGAGGGCGACGCGTTCTTCCACTGGGACGCCAGCCATGGATGAACCCCGCCGCACCGGGCTCGCGGCGTGGCTGCCCGACGGCGTCAGCATCATCGCGATGTCGCTGATGTCCGGCGGCGCGATCCAGCAGAACTGGAAGATGGACGTGCTGGTGGACGGCACCCCGGAGGCCTGGGTGCTGCGGACCGATTCCACCGCAACCCTCACCCACAGCCGCCCGCGCGAGGAGGAGTTCGCCCTCCTCACCGCCGCCCACGCGGCAGGCGTCACCGTGCCGCAGCCGCTGATGCTGTGCACCGACAAATCCGTCATCGGCACGGTGTTCTTCATCATGCGCCGCGTCGAAGGCATCGCCGCCGCCCACCGCATCGTGCGCAGCGAAACGCTCGGCGGCGGCCGCGTGGCGCTGGTGCAAAAGCTCGCGGCCGAACTCGCCCGCATCCACGCCATCAACACGCCGCTGCCCTTCCTCAAGCCGCACCCGGACCAACCGCCCGGCCACCGCTTCGTCGCCGAAATGCGCGGCCATCTCGATCACGGCCGCAGGCCACGCCCGATGCTGGAATGGGGCCTGCGCCACCTCGAACGCCACGCCGCCCCGCGCGGTGAGATCGTGCTGTGCCACAATGATTTCCGCACCGGCAACTACATGGTCGACGAGCACGGCATCACCGGCGTGCTCGACTGGGAATTCTCCGGCTGGGGCGACCCGCACGAGGATCTCGGCTGGCTCTGCGCCCGCTGCTGGCGCTTCGGCAGCGACCAGGAAGTCGGCGGCGTTGGCCCCCGCGCCGTGCTGTATGCCGCCTACGAACAAGCCTCCGGCCGAAGCGTGAATGACGCGCTTGTGCGCTATTGGGAAATCGCCGCCACCATCCGCTGGGCGGTCATCGCCATTTCGCAGGCCGAACGCCACATCTCCGGCACCGAGCGCAGCCTGGAACTGGCGCTGACCGGCCACATCGTGCCGGAACTGGAACTCGATGTGATGAGGGCCACCACATGAGCGCCATGGAACTCCCCGAAGCCGCCGATCTGCTGGCCATCGCCCGCACCACCTTGCTCGACGAAATCATCCCAGCCCTCACCGGCGATGCCCGCTTCAAGGCGCTGATGGTCGCCAACGCCATGGCCATCGCCGGGCGTGCTGCACAAACCGATCCAATCGATGATATACCGAACGCAAGCTTGATCTGTGCCAATGTCCGCGCCGGCAAGCTCGACGATGATCAAGATCTGGCCAACAAGTTGTTGGCGCACGCCGAGGCCCGCTGCCGCATCAGCAGCCGGGGCAAGAAATAAGACCAAGGGAAAACGCTGCCATGCCATCCGCGATGTACGACCGCGATCTCGACAAGAACCCCGCCAACTACGTGCCGCTGTCGCCGATCTCCTTCCTGGTCCGCGCTGCCCGCGTCTACCCCGACCGCGTCGGAATCATCCACGGTCGGCACCGCATCACCTACCGCCAGATGCTCGAACGCTGCCGCCGCATGGCCTCGGCCCTCGCCGCCTACGGCGTCGGCCGCGGTGACACCGTGGCGGTGCTGGCGCCGAACATCCCAGCGCTGCTCGAAGCCCATTACGGCGTTCCCATGACCGGCGGCGTGCTCTGCGCCATCAACACCAGGCTCGATGCCGCCAACATCGCCTTCATCCTGCAGCACAGCGAAGCTCGCGTGTTCATGGTCGATCGCGAACTCGCCCCGGTCGCCGCCCGCGCGCTGGAGCAGATGGAACACCCGCCCATCGTCATCGGCATCGACGACGAACTCACCGACGCCGGCGAAGTGCTCGGCCTGGAATACGAGGCCTTCCTCGCCAGCGGCGATCCCACCCATCCCGTGGTGACGCCCGCCGATGAATGGGACGCGATCTCCCTCGGCTACACCTCCGGCACCACCGGCGACCCCAAGGGCGTCGTCTGCCACCATCGCGGCGCCTATCTGAACGCCGCCGGCAACGCGCTGGCCTCCGAGATGACGCCCCGCAGCGTCTATCTGTGGACGCTGCCGAAGTTTCACTGCAACGGCTGGACCTTCACCTGGGCGGTCACCATGCTCGGCGCCACCCATGTGTGCCTGCGCCGCGTCGATCCGGCACTGATCTACCAGTTGATCGCCGAGCACCAGGTGTCGCTGATGTGCGCCGCCCCCGTGGTGCTCACCATGTTGATCCACGCGCCCGACGACGTCGTCCAGAAGTTCGACCACACCGTCAAGATCTTCACCGGCGGCGCCGCGCCGCCAAGCCCGGTGATCGCTGCCATGGAACGCCGCGGCTTCGCGGTCGGCCACGTCTACGGCCTCACCGAATGCTACGGCCCGTTCACCTATTGCATGTGGCAGCCCGGCCTCGACGAAATGGGCCTGGAAGACCGCGCCCGCTTCCTGTCACGCCAAGGCGTGCCGCATCCGCTGGCCGAAGACGCCCAGGTGATGGACACCGAAATGACCCTGGTGCCGATGAACGGCGACGTCATGGGCGAACTCATGCTGCGCGGCAACACCGTCATGAAGGGCTATCTGAAGAACCCGAAAGCCACCGAAGCAGCCTTCGCCGGCGGCTGGTTCCACAGCGGCGACCTCGGGGTGATCCACGAGGATTCCTACATCGAGATCAAGGACCGCTCGAAGGACATCATCATCTCCGGCGGCGAGAACATCTCCTCGCTGGAAGTCGAGGAAGTGCTCTACCGCCATCCGGACATCATGGAAGCAGCCGTGGTCGCCGAGAACGACGAAAAATGGGGCGAAGTGCCGCACGCCTTCGTCACCGTCGCCCCGGGTGTGGAGGACCTCACCGAAGCAGCGGTGATCGCCTTCTGCCGCGACCATCTCGCCCGCTTCAAGGTGCCCAAGCACGTCACCTTCACCGCCCTGCCGAAAACCGCCACCGGCAAAATCCAGAAATACGAACTGCGCCGGCTGTTGAGGAGTTCGTTGAATAAATAAATCGTCATTGCGAATAAAATAACGTCATTGCGAGGAGCGCTTGCGACGAAGCAACCCAGGGGGCCGTAGAACAATAGGCTGTCCTACAGCCCCCTGGATTGCTTCGGTCCGCTCCATGACGAAATCACGCCTCCCGATACAACAACAACACAGCACCGATCGCCACGAAGCACACAGGCCAAACCCAGCCGGCGATCCGGCTGGCGCGGCCGTCCATCCGCAGCTCCAGCCATCGCGCCCAGCCGGCCGCGATGGCGATCAGCGCCAGCGGCGTGTGGGTCAATTCGATCAGCAGCGCGTCCTTCACGTTGGCGATCTGGTGGCTGTGCGTCAGCAACGCCGCACCACCGATCGCGGTCACCAGCGGGAACACCAACTGCGCCTTCTTGTTGGCCCAGCCGCCGGCGCGCACCCGCCATTCGAAAATGCCGAAAACCACCGTCAGGATGGCGAAGAACCGGTGCTGCAGCACCTCGATGTCGCGCAGGCTTTCAAACACCCCCTCCTCGCCCATCGGCCAAACCTCGGGGTCCGAGCGCAGCAACAGAAAAACCGCCAGGCCGAAAAACACCAACGGCCAATGCCGCGCCCAGCGCAAGCCGGCCTGGTTCAGCAACGCCAGCAGCCCGATCAGCACCACGAACACCCCGGCCCAATGGTGGTTGAACTCCGACCACGCGATATCGGCGGCGTTGCGCTCCGGCAGCACGCCATCGCCCGGCACAAACGCCGGCGCCGGTTTCGTCGAATGCACGGCGGCCTCGGCGTCCAGCTTGGCCTGCAACGCCGGAATCGCCAGCGCGTCATGCTGCGGAGATACCAGGCGCGGCCACACCGGCGTGTTGCGCTCCACCACCTCCTGCCAGGTCACCCGATCGACCGTGAGATCAACGGCGGGCGGAACCGATGTCAGCGAAGCCGCCGCGAAGAACAGGCTGAAGCCGATGCCGATCTCCACCTCGGCAAACCGCTTCATCCGCTTCACCGACGCATTCGGATCAGCCCGCAACGCTTCCACACTGCGGTAATTGCCAAACCCCAGCGCCAGCAGCCCCAGGAACATCGCAGCCTTCGCCGCCGTCATCACACCATAGGCCGTGCCATAAACCGCCTCGGGCGAGCCGATATACAACACCGACATGATCGTAGCCGACACCACGATGCAGCCGACACCCACCATCGACATGCGCGAGAACCGCGCCCCCACCGCACGCCAGCCAAAACCGTCATCCACCCGCGCCAGCGCCGAGACAAACGCCGGTATGCCGCCAATCCAGATCGCCGCCCCCAACTGGTGCAAAAACGCCGCCGCCAGCAGGATCGGCCGATCCTCCAACCGCGCCGCCGCATGGGTGGTCATGGTCGCCGCGATCAATTCCACCACCCCTGCCGCCAGCAGCAGCGGGCGCGGCGCCGTGATGCCGAGAGTGAACAGGCACAGCGCAATCACCGCCCCCGCCGCCATCTTCACCATCCCCGCCACCGCCGAACTGGCGCCAAGCGCTTCGGGCAGGCTGAGATCGACGGTGGCGGTCAGCACCGAAGCCTGCAACGCGATCGTCGCCGCCTCGCACACGATCAGCCCGAGTGCCGACCAGGCCGCAATGCGCGCGGTATCCTCGGCCACCTTCGGCCCGATCGTGCTGCCCAGCGGCAAGGCCAACACAATGAGAAAAAGCACCCCACCGAGCGTCATCGATTGCGCCACGATGGTCAGCCCATGGATGATGATGCTGAGATAGCCAAACAGATCGACGAGCAGGTTCACGGCGCGGCCCCCACGGTAAAGCCGATATCGCCGCGGGTAATGTGGCCATCGACCGCCAGCACCTGCCAGCGCACCACGTAGCTGCCCGGCGTCAGCGTCACTTTCGACAACATCAGATCATCGGTGCCCTCGGGCAGGATCGGCAGCACCTCGGTGCTGTGATCGGCGCGGATCAGCGTCAGGCGGGACCGTGCACGGTCGATCCGGCTGTTGAAACGCAGCCGCAGGGCGATCGCGCCGCCGGCCACCGTGGCGCTGATGGCGGGCGTGCTCTCCACCAGAATGGCGTGCGCGGCCGCCGGCAACGCCCCCAGCAGCAGCCCCGCCAACACCCAGGCGATCAGTCTTGTTCGCATTTGCAGCAATCCCGGTGGTAACCGCGGCGGTGTAGCGTGCCACGTCAGAATCTGTCCATCACCGGCACGGCCACGGTGGACGCGCGGCTGCAAACCTTGTGTAGTTGCCGCCCACAGAGACCGAAAAATGACCAAACACCCACCCTCCACCCGCGCCGACTACCGCTACTTCCAAACCATCACCACCCGCTGGGCAGACAACGACGCGTTCGGCCACGTCAACAATGTAGTGTATTATTCCTGGATCGATACGGCTGTGAACAACTTCCTGATCGAAAACCAAATTCTCGAACTCGGCAGCAGCGAAATCGTCGGCGTCACCGCGGAAACCGGGCTTCGCTACCTGCGTGAAATCGCCTACCCGGATCCGATCACCGTCGGCGTGCGGATCACCAAACTCGGCACCAGTTCGGTCCGCTACGTCTCGGCGGTGTTTCGCGCCGACGAGGATGTCGCCTCCGCCGAAGGTTTCTTCGTGCACGTCTATGTGAAGCGCGCGACGATGACGCCTACCCCGATCCCCGAGGCCCAGCGCACGGCCTTCAAATCAATCATGTAATCGAGGCAAACGACCATGGATACCGGACTTAAGGGCAAGACTGCGCTGGTGTGTGCCGCCAGCAAGGGCCTCGGCCGCGCCTGCGCGATGGCGCTGGCGATGGAGGGCGTCGATGTCACCATCACCGCGCGCACGCTGGCCGATCTGGAGGCAACCGCCGCCGAGATCCGCGCCGCCACCGGCGTGAAGGTGACGGTCGTCGCCGGCGACATCACCACCGAGGAAGGCCGCGCCGCAGCGCTGGCCGCCTGTCCGAACCCGGACATCCTGGTCAACAACGCCGGCGGCCCGCCGGCCGGCGATTTCCGGAACTGGGAGCGCGCGGACTGGATCAAGGCGCTGGACGCCAACATGCTCACCCCGATCTTCCTGATCAAGGCGGTGGTGGACGGCATGATCGAGCGCGGCTTCGGCCGCATCGTCAACATCACGTCGGGCTCGGTGAAGTCGCCGATCGCCACCCTCGGCATGAGCAACGGCGCCCGCGCCGGCCTCACCGGCTTCGTCGCCGGCCTCGCCCGCCAGGTCGCCAGCCACAACGTCACCATCAACAACCTGCTGCCCGGCCCGTTCCTGACCGACCGCCTGCGCTCCAACGCCCAGGCCGCCGCCACCGCGTCGGGCAAGGATGTCGACACCCTGCTGAAGGAGCGCGCCAAGGCCTCGCCGGCCGGCCGCGTCGGTGATCCCTTCGAGTTCGGCCAGGCCTGCGTGTTCCTGTGCAGCGCGCATTCCGGCTTCATCGTCGGGCAGAACCTGCTGCTCGACGGCGGAACCTTCAACGCGACGATGGGATAGAAGCCATGAACCGGGTGCTGCTGATCCTGCTCGCGCTGGTGACGGCGGCACCCGCGTGGGCCCAAAAATCCGCCGACACCCTGCGCATCACCTGGCGTGAGGCGGTTCTGGACCCCGATCCCTACCACAACCCGCTGCGCAACGGCATCGTGTTGGGCCAACAGGCGTGGGACGGGCTGATCTCGCGCGATCCGGAAACCTTCGCGCTGCGCCCGTTGCTGGCGCTGTCGTGGAAATACATCGACGACACCACCATCGAATTCGAACTGCGCCCCGGCGTCACCTTCCAGAACGGCGATAAATTCACCGCCGATGACGTTGTCTACACCGTCAACCAGGCGCTCGGCGATCCGCTGCTGGCGGTGCCGTCCAACTTCGCCTGGCTGGCCGGCGCCGAGAAGGTCGACGACCTGCATGTCCGCATCCACCTCAAGCGGGTGTTCCCGGCGGCGCTGGAATACATGGCCATCGTGCTGCCGATCCTGCCGTCCGGCTACCGGTCGCTGATGGGGCCGGCGGGGTTCTCCCAGGAACCGATCGGCACCGGCCCGTATCGCATCACCCAGGTGACACCCGACCTGATCACGCTCGACCGCAACGACAGCTATTTCAAGGACAGCCCCAAGGGCGTGCCGGCGATCGGCCACATCGCCATCCACCAGGTGGCAAGCCCGCAGGCCGAACTCGACGAGCTCAAGCACGGCGACGCCGACTGGATCTGGTCGTACGCGCCGGAGAAGGCCGCCGAGATCGCAGCCAATCCCGCGCTGGTGGAGGTGCGCGCCGAGAGCATGCGCATCGGCTATCTTTCCTTGGACGCCGCCGGCCGCAGCGGTGCCGGCAATCCGCTGACCAATCTGAAGGTGCGGCAAGCCGTCGTCGCCGCCATCGACCGCGCCACGCTGTCGCGTTCGCTGGTCGCCGTCGGCGCGCGGGTGCCGGATGCGCCGTGCTTTCCCACCCAGTTCGGCTGCGACCAGGCCGCCGCCTCCCACGTGGTCTACGATCCCGCCCGCGCCCGCGCCCTGCTGGCCGAAGCCGGCTACCCGAACGGCTTCGATACCGAGCTGGTTTCCTATGTGCTGCCGCAATACGCCGAGGCGATTGCCGCCAACCTCGCTGCCGTCGGCATCCGCGCCCGGATTTCCCAACTGCCGCTGGGCGAGGCGATCCAGCGCGCCGCCGCCGGCACGACGCCGCTGTACATGGGAAGCTGGGGCAGCTACTCGATCAACGACGTCTCGGCGATCCTGCCGTATTTCTTCGGCGGCGGAGACAACGATTTCGCCCGGCTTCCCGAGTTGGAAAGCCTGGTGGAGCAGGGCGGCGCCACCACCAGCGTCGGCGAGCGCCGGCAGTTCTACAGCCGCGCGATCCGCGAAATCACCGACCAGGCGCTGTGGCTGCCGCTGCACACCTACGTCACCACCTACGGCTTTTCGCGCACGCTGAACTTCAAGCCGACCACCGACGAACTGCCGCGCTTCTATCTGTCCAGTTGGCGATGAACCGGCTGGGGCCGCTGGCGTTGCTGCTGGCGGCCTGGCCCATCGGGGCGTCGGCGCAACCGGCGGTCGGCCAGATGCAGGCGCCGGTGCGGCCGGCCTGCGTGTCCTCGCCATTTGGCGACCGCCCGTCGCCGGGCCCACACGCCATCGGCTTTCATCGCGGCATCGATATGCCGGCTCCCGCGGGTGCCGCGGTCTACGCGGTCGCCGATGGGCACGTGAGCTCGATCCATCGCCGTGGACCCGGCGGCTTGGAGATGGCCATCTCCCACCAGGGCCCGCGCGGTCCCTACGTTTCGCTCTATGCCCATCTGGGCCAGATAGCACCCGCTTTTGCCGACGGCCGCAGCGTGGTTCACGCCGGTGATCGCATCGGCGTGGTCGGCCGCAGCGGCGTGATCTACGGCACCCACCTGTATTTTGAGCTGCTGGTGGGCGGCATTCCCGTGGATCCGGCGCCCTATTTCGGCATGATCGCCTGCTCCGAAAAAACGACCACGGGCGCACGTGAGCGGTAGCTTGCGGCATTTACTCATGCTATGGCGGGGGAATGAAGCAGAGATCACGGATTATTACATCTGTAACACTGTGCGCCCTGACGCTGCTGATGGCACCATCGGCACGCTCTGAGGAAAGCCCCTCAGCCCCCGGAAAGCCGTCCGCTTCAGCCAAACAGGCCGCTTCAACACCGGCCCGGTCACAGGCTCCGCCCAAGGCCGCCAAGTTCGCCGGCCAGCCCAAATCCCCGGCGCCGCATCTCGCCAAATCCGCGCACAACGCCGGCGCCTCCAGCGCTGCGATCGCCGCGGTCACCGGCGAGAATGAAATCGGCACGGCATCCTACGCCTCGCTCGGCGCCACCTGCGGCAGCATGCTGATGCCGGCGGCGGCGCTGAAACAGGTGTCGCGGGGCTTTTCCAGCTACCACTCCGGCATCGACCTGATGGCGCCCTACGGCTCGCCGATCCGCGCCGCGGCGGCCGGCCATGTGGTGTTCGCCGGCACCTATTTCGGCTACGGCAACATGATCGACCTGGTGACCGACAGCGGCATCGTCACCCGCTACGGCCACATGTCGGTCTTCGCCGCCGGCCTGCACGCCGGCAGCCGCGTTGAGATGGGCCAGACCATCGGCGCCATCGGCACCAGCGGCATGGCGCACGGTCCGCATGTGCATTTTGAGGTTCGCATCGGCGGCCATGCGGTTAACCCGGCGCCGTATCTCGGCCTGGCCAACTGCCCGACCGGCACCGCACCAGGGATCACCGTGGAAGAAGCCCGCGCGCCTGATGCGCCGACGGACGCCCGCCCCGGCGGCGTGTTTCAGTAAGCTCCAGTCAATAGCGGTTGTCATTGCGAGCGAAGCGCGGCAATCCAGGGGGCCGTCGGACTCGAGCTCGACCTTCGGCCCCCTGGGTTGCCACACCGCCAAGCGGCGGTTCGCAATGACAATCGAGTGAAATGAAAAAGGCCCGGGGTTAACCCCGGGCCTTTTTGGTTCAGGAAGCCGTTTCCGACTTGCGGTTGTTCTTCTTACGCTCATGCGGGTCGAGGTAGCGCTTGCGCAGGCGGACCGCCGACGGCGTCACTTCCACCAGTTCGTCGTCTTCGATGTAGGCGATCGCCTGCTCCAGGCTCATGCGCCGGGGCGGGATCAGCAGCATCGCCTCGTCCTTGCCAGCGGCGCGGATGTTGGTGAGCTTCTTTTCCTGGATGGCGTTCACGTCGAGATCGTTCTCACGCGAATGCTCGCCCAGGATCATGCCGACATAGATCTTCTCGCCAGGATTGACGAACAGCGTGCCGCGCTCCTGCAGGTACCACAGCGAATACTGGGTGCCTTCGCCGTCGTTGGCGGAGATCAGCGAGCCGTTGCGACGGCCTTCCATCTTACCGCGCCACGGGCCGTAACCCGCGAACAGACGGTTCATGATGCCGGTGCCACGGGTGTCCGTGAGGAACTCGCCGTGATAGCCGATCAGGCCGCGCGACGGCATGCGGAATGTCAGGCGAACCTTGCCACCGCCGGACGGACGCATGTCCTGCATTTCGCCCTTGCGGCGGCTGATCTTCTCGACGACGACGCCGGAGTAGGGCTCGTCCACGTCGACCAGCACGTCTTCCATCGGCTCTTCGCGTTCGCCGGTCTCTTCGTTGGTGCGCATCAGCACGCGGGGGCGGCCGATGGTGAGCTCGAAACCTTCGCGACGCATCGTCTCGATCAGCACGCCGAGCTGAAGTTCGCCACGGCCGGCCACTTCGAACGCGTCCGCTTCCTGGCTCTCGGTGATCTTGATGGCGACGTTGCCTTCAACTTCACGCATCAGGCGATCGCGGATCTGGCGCGATGTCACCTTCTTGCCCTCGCGGCCGCCAAGCGGGCCGTCGTTGACGCGGAAGGTCATCGCCAAGGTCGGCGGATCGACGGGGATCGACGGCAGCGGAACCATCACTTCCGGCGAGCAGATGGTGTCAGGAATGGTGCTGTCGGTCAGGCCGGCGATGGCGATGATGTCGCCCGCCTGCGCTTCGTCCACCGGCACCCGCTCCAGGCCGCGGAAGCTCATCAGCTTGGTCAGGCGGCCGGTCTCGACGATGGTGCCATCGGTGCGGATCACCTTCAACGGCATGTTGAGACGGGCGCGACCCTGCTCGATACGCCCGGTCAGCACGCGGCCGAGGAAGTTGTCATAGTCCAGGATCGAGGCGTTCATGGCGAACGGCGCTTCTGAGTCCAGCACCGGCGGCTTCACGTGTTCCATCACCAGGTCGAACATCGGCGCCAGGTCGACGCGCTCGTCATCGAGCGACACCACGGCCCAGCCCTGGCGGCCAGAGGCGAACAGCATCGGGAAGTCGAGCTGTTCGTCAGTCGCGTCAAGCGAGGCGAACAGGTCGAAGATCTCGTTGTGAACTTCGTCGGCGCGCGCGTCCTGGCGGTCGATCTTGTTGACGACCACGATCGGCTTCAGCCCGCGCTGCAGCGCCTTGCCGACGACGAACTTGGTCTGCGGCAGCACGCCCTCGGCGGCGTCGACGAGCACGATGGCGCCGTCGACCATGTTGAGGATGCGCTCAACCTCACCGCCGAAATCGGCATGGCCTGGGGTGTCGACGATGTTCAGACGGGTGCCTTTCCAGACAACCGAGGTGCATTTTGCAAGAATGGTGATGCCGCGCTCGCGTTCCAGATCGTTGCGATCCATCGCGCGCTCGGCCACCTGCTGGTGTTCCTTGAACGTGCCGGACTGCTTGAGAAGCTGATCAACGAGGGTCGTCTTGCCATGATCGACGTGTGCGATAATGGCGATATTGCGGATGTCCATGGGGCGCCTGGGCTTTGCTGGAAAAGCCGCGCCGAGGGGGCCCCCCGGGCGGTTGTCATGCGGTTCGTCTTGTTGCGCCGCACACTTAGTTAAAAATTGCGGCTGAGGCGAGGGTAAAAAGCCGCGGCTGAGCCGCTGTCTGGTATGCGAAGCCACGCACCGGTTGACCCATGACGGTCAATCGGTGCGCATTGCCCCTTCATGTAGAAGCCGGCGGGCCGCTGGACCAGATCGAATTCGGTCTGCCAGCACCCGCGTTAAAGCTCTGCCAACACCCCCGAAAGATCGGCCAGCGGCCGGGCGCCGTAATGCCCGATCACCGCCGAGGCCGCGATGCTGGCGGCCCGGCCGCAGGCTTCGAGCGCAAGACCCTTGGTGTAGGCGGCCAGGAACCCGGCGGCATAGGCGTCGCCGGCGCCGGTGGTGTCGATCACCGTGGTCCAGATCGGATCAACCTCCACCGTCTCCGCGCCGCGCAGGATGGCGCTGCCGTCTTCGCCGCGGGTCAGCACGGCCAAGGCCACCTCGGTGCGGGCGACGTCGGCGGCTTCCTGCCAGGTGTTGGTCTCGTACAGGCTGGTCACCTCT
>Ga0316222_1004116_pt1 | contig 13568 bp, 11 predicted proteins | sample TBH18011metaG_FD_206008 | JGI IMG/M metagenome (GOLD analysis project Ga0316222, IMG submission 206008) | Freshwater microbial communities from Trout Bog Lake, Wisconsin, USA - TBH18011 | ecosystem: Environmental > Aquatic > Freshwater > Lake > Hypolimnion/Profundal zone | place: USA: Wisconsin... | reverse complement strand
GAAACATTCCGACAAAGCCAGCAAGCAACCTCGGCGGCACGTTTAACCCCTGTCCTTCCTAAAATTATCATCAGTAGCGTAGGTCAACGCAGCGAACACGGTTGACTATCCGCGAATTACTGATGACTAAAAATAAAACTGGCAATTCTGCCCCGGCTCCCAGCCCGGTCGCGCTGGTTCACACGAGACCCGTGTCCGCAAAGGCAGGGGGACTTAACCGCCAAGCCAGCGACAGGGTCGGTTCGCCCAATCCCGAAACGCCCAAGGGACCAGAATTGGTTTTATGGCTTATGATTTTAATGTTGCCGGTGAAGTTTGCGTTGATTTTATTCGGGCACTAGATGGTGGCGGTGGATGCGGCGAATGATCTGGCTTTGTTGAAAGCCGTTGGGCGGTTTGCACCGCTGCCGATTGCCGCCAGCCGCACGGTGAAACTGGGCGGCAGTTGGAGTTCAAGCTTTAGCTTGTCGGGGGAACACGCTAAAGCGTGAACTCCAACGGGACTTCCCGGACATTGGGTGATGTTTTATTTCCCAATGCAGAACGCGCTGAAGATGGAGTCGAGCAGGTCTTCCGTGGTGGTCTTGCCCACGATCTCGCCGACGGCGTTGGCGGCGATCCGCAAGTCCATCGCCACCAGCTCCAGCGAAGCGTCGTCGCGCAGCGCGTCCGTCGCCAGCCGCGCGCTGGCGCGGGCGCGGTTCAGCGCGTCCTGATGCCGCGAGTTGATGGCCACCTGCAACATCTCGGCCTTGATCTCGCCGGCCCAGACTAAATTTTTAATCGCGTCCTTCAGCGCCTCAATCCCCTGCCCGCTGGTGCAGGAAACTTCAATGTTGAATGTTGAATGTTGAATGTTGAATGTTGCCGGCAGTTCCAACTTCACCGGCAAATCGGTTTTATTGCGGACGAGAATCCGTTTCTTGTCGGCGAACTCGGCCAGATAGTTTTTATCGGCGTCCGTCAGCGGTTCGCTGGCGTCGAGGACGTGCAAAATGAATTCCGCCTGCGCCAGCGATTGGCGGCTGCGGCGAATGCCTTCCAATTCGATTTCGTCGCGCGCCTCGCGCAAGCCGGCGGTGTCAATGAAGATGACCGGCAGGCCGCGGATGTTGGCGGTTTCTTCAATCGTGTCGCGCGTGGTGCCGGCAATCGGCGAGACGATGGCGCGGTTGTGACCAAGAAGCTGGTTGAGCAGGCTGGATTTGCCGGCGTTCGGCCGGCCGATGATTGCCGCGCGGATGCCGCGCCGGAGAATCTGGCCTTCGTTGGCCGTGCGCAGCAGTTCGTCCATAAACGCGATGCCGCCTTCCAAGCGCTGCAATAATTTATCCTTCGTGTCCGGTGAAATGTCTTCGTCAGGAAAATCAATGTGCGCTTCAACGTGCGCCAGCGTGAGCATCAGGTCATCGCGGAGCCGGTTGATGCGCTGGGAAAGTTTGCCGGCGAGTTGCTCGTTGGCGGCGGCCAGCGCGAGTTCCGTGCGCGAGTGAATCACATCGGCGACGGCTTCGGCCTGCGCGAGGTCAATGCGACCATTGAGAAAAGCCCGTTTGGTAAATTCGCCCGGCTCGGCGAGGCGCGCACCGCTGGCCAGCAAGGTGTCAAGGACGAGCTTGGCGGGCAAAATGCCGCCATGGCAGGAAATCTCGACGGTGTCCTCGCGCGTGAACGTGCGCGGGGCGCGCAGGACGGCAAGCAATACTTCATCAATCACGGTTCCGTCGCGGACGATTTTTCCGAACTGAATCGTATGTGTCGCCGAAGCGGACGGCTTCAGCGAACTTTTCCCAGCCGGCTGAAAACATTTGTCGGCGACGGCAAACGCGTTGGCACCGGAAAGCCGGAGGACGGCCAGGCCGCCTTCGCCGAGCGGCGTGGCGATGGCGGCAATGGTGTCGTCGGAAAACATTTGAGATTTTCGATTCAGGATTTACGCGCCGATGGTTTCAGGGTGCGCAAAGCGCAGCTTGTGAATCATACATGGCGGCAGTTGCCGATCTGGTTTTCCGCGTCGCGTCCCTGCAAAAAGAGCCGCGCCTTCTCGTAGCTTTTCTTGTGCAGATAATGCCGCAGCGACGGGTCGGTGCCGGGCGGCAGTTGCGCGGCCAGTTCGTCAATGCGCGTGAACAGCGGCAGCAGGCTGGGCTTGGGATTCGCCGTGGCGAGGCCTTTGACCGTTTCGTCCAGTCGCGCCAGAGCGGCGAGCAGTTGTTGTTCGGTGGGTGAATTCATTGGAATAGACCGGGAAAATTATGCGTCAGCCAGGAATGGCGAAAGTCCACTTCGCCGAGCAGATACAACGCGGTTAGCAGGCGTGCCAGGGCGGAACTCAGCACCAACACAAACATGCCTGCGAGGTATAATCCGAAGGCGTGGGTCGGGTCGGGCTGCATGACGCGCGGGATGCCCTGGTAAAGCACCCAGACGGTGAGCGCGATGCCGATTCCCCAAGAAACCCATGGGCTGATCGAGGGACTGGCGTCCAGCAACCGCGCCAGCAGCAGCGGACTGTAACTGTAGGCCACGGTCGTGAACGCATCAAGGAAGCGGCGCCGGCCGCCCTGAAAGGTCTGGCTGATGGCCAGAAGCATTTGGGCGGCCAGTAAAACCATCACCAACAACAACGCGGCCTGGATTGTTTCAAAGACGGCAATGTCGTGCCGGGAAAAATTCATGACCCGTTGAAACCCGGGCTGCCACTTGCCCCAGCGATCCAGGCTCCAGCCTTCGGCGGCGCATGGGAGCAGGATCATCGGCAGCAGATACCAGCCCAAGATGAAGCCAAACGCGCGCTGCGCCCGGACAATCTTGTCCCAAGCCACGCCGGGCTCAAAAATCAGGAAAAACACCTTGAGCATGGAGGCCAGACTCTAATCGGGCCGCCGCCGATTGTCAGCAAAATCCGCTTTCACTTCCGCGCCGCGCGCCGTTAAACTGGTGGCGTGAAAGTTGATCTCGGCATCTGGAGCAGGCTCACGCAGGCGGTCGTCGTCCTCGTCGCGCTGGCCGTCCTCATTTTTATTTGCCTGGCCTACCAGAAGCCCATCGAGCAAAACGAGCGGATGCGCCGCGAAATCCTCCGACTTGATGGCGAGCTGCAAAAACAAGAAACGATTTCCCGCCAGTTGCGCGCCGACATTGACGCGCTCCGCAACGACCCCGCCACCGTCACGCGCCTCGCCCGCGAAAAGCTCGGCTATGCAAAGGCCGATGAAACCGTCATCCGCTTTGAGACAAATTCCGCCGCCGCGCCCAAATAAAAACCGCCGCAGTTTCCCGCGGCGGTTTTTCAATCGGAAATCTCCAGTCATAAATTTCCTCACACCGTCATAATTTCTTTTTCCTTGTTGACGACGTGTGCGTCAATCTTGGCGATGTAGTCGTCCGTCAACTTCTGCAAATCTTTTTCCGCCTGCTTTTTCGCGTCCTCCGTGATGCCGCTGTCATGCGCGTGTTTCTTGAACAGATCCATCGCGTCGCGCCGGTGGTGGCGGACGGCCACGCGCCCGTCCTCGGACATTTTCTTGATGAGCTTCACGAATTCCTGGCGGCGCTCCGTGCTCAGTTCGGGAAAGGACAGCCGCAGCAGCTTGCCCTGCACCACCGGCGAGAGGCCGAGGTTCGCCTTCTGGATCGCTTTCTCAATCGGCTGGAGTGAGGCCACGTCCCACGGGGTGATGACCAACATGCGCGGCTCCGGCGTGGAGATGTTGGCCAGCTCGCGGATGCGCATCATCGAGCCATAGACTTCCGCCTGGATGTTTTCCACGAGGCTGGGCGAGGCCTTGCCGGTGCGGACGCCGGCAAACTCATTGGCGACCGCCTGCTCGGTCTTGAGCATTTTTTCTTCCGCCTCCAAAAGGATGTCGTCGAGTGTCATAGTCCGATCAGCTTAACCGAGTTTGTTGCGCCTGTAAAAATCTTTCGGCCTGCTCGTTTGTGAAATTATTTTTCGCCCGCACCACCGCCATGCCCACCACCGGCGGATACGCCTGATCCGATTTCATGCGCGGCTCGGCGTATTCGATGATTTCAAAGAGCAATTCGTTCGCCGCCTCGTAAGACAAATCCGCCAGCCTGGAAATATAGCGCGTCGCGCGGTCAATCAGCTTCAGGTTGCTCGGCACCACCCAGACCATATAGTTGCCCATCACGCGCCCCAGCCGCACCATCGTGCAGGTGGAAAGCGCGTTCATCACCAGCTTCACCGCCATGCGTGTCACGCCGTCTAGGAGAAAATCCGAATGCGGCGCCAGAACATGGACGAGTGCGGAGGGCGGAGGGCAGAGGGCGGGATTTTCCGCGCCAAAAAAAATGATGCCCGTCCGCACACCGGTTTTTCGTGCCGCTTCGAGATGTGAATTAAAAAAGTTTTCCGGTGAATCAAAGTTGGCGGCTTCAGCTTGGCTCAAGACCGCAATCGCCGAATCACCCTGTTCTGATTGGCGATTCTTCAAGCCATCGCGCCCGATACGGAAGCGCATCAGTTCCTTTGCGCTGATTTTGCGGATGGTTTCCTGCGTGCGCCGGAACCTGTCATCGCCGACCAGCGTGCGGATTCCGGCATCGTTCCATTCCACGCAGCGCGGCGCGCGTTTCAAAATGCTCCGCCACGCGGCCGCCGCGTCCGGTTCCGGCAAAAACAGATACGCCCACGATTCCGTCGCCATCGTGTCATCAAATTTGCGGAATGGCGGCGTGCAATACGTCGGCGACCGCTCCGTCGTGTCCGTCAAAACGTCCGCACCGAAATGGTCGGCGAAATAATTATTCTTCCCGCCACCGCGATAGACCGCTTCTTCCAAAGCCACGAGCTTCGCCAGCGCCGCGAGAAATTCCGGCGCACGCAAGCTGGCGTGGAGCGTTTCGAGCTTCGCTAGAAATTCATTGGCCACGCCCTCGGATTTTTGCCCGGCCAGCTCGCGCGCGACGATTTCTAAAATCGTCAGCATCACACAAAGCTGGATGGACGTGGCCTGCATCCGCGTCGAACCGGTGATGCTCATCGGCCCGGTCGTGAGATTTATTTTCTCAATGCGCGCATCCTGAATCACCTCGCGGCTGCGCTGGACATGTTCGCACAAAATGTCGTCGGGATTGTTATAGACAAAATAAACTTTCGCGCCCGCCGCGACGCCCGCCCACGCCGTGCCGATGACAAAGGAAGTTTCGCCGCCTTCGGTGATGGCGAACACCACGTCCTTCGCCGACAAGCCCAAATCAGAAATCTGTTTTTCCCCGAACGCCGTAAAATCCTCGAAGCCTTCGACGGATTTGATGAGCGCGTAATCGCCGCCCGCCATCACGCTGAACGTGCGGTTTTCCCAATCGAATTTTTTTTGTTTCTGCCAGAAATCGCGCCAGATGGAATCCAGCAGGATGCTCAAGCGCCCGGTCGAACCGCAGCCGGTAAAAAAGATTTTCCCGCCGTTGCGAATTGCCTCCAGCACGGTGGTGGCAATTTTTTCCGCGCGCCCGGACGCGGCGAACTCGCGGAATTTATTCACGACATCACCGTCCGCCTGAAACAGCAAATCCAGCGCGGCGGCGATGTCCGTCTTCGCCACTTCGCTCAAATTGGCCGTGACCGGATGGGAGGATTCGGTGACGAGCGCGCCGAGCTTGAACTGGCCGCTGATCTGCAAAAATTCTTCGGAACGTCGCTGGGAACTGGCGCTCATGGCGGATGAGTTAATGCGATTGCCAGCCGGCTGTCACGCCGATAGCTTGTGGTCGTGCTTTCCACGCAACAGATGGCCGCGCTCAATGCGGCGAACTGCGAAGTCGCGTTCGACAATCGCACCCGCCAGCTTTTCGCAACGGACGCCTCGCCGTATCAGATTGTTCCCGCCGCCGTGGCCTTCCCGAAAACCACCGTCGAGGCGGCGCACGTCATCCAGGCCGCGCTGTCGGCGGGCATTTCGGTGACGCCGCGCGGCGGCGGCACGGGGCTTTCCGGCGGCGCACTGGGCGACGGGCTCGTTGTAGATTTTGCACGGCACAACCGCGTCATCTGGGATTTTGACAAGGACACCGCCACCGTGCGCGTCGGCGCGGGCGTGGTGCTGGACCAATTGAATAATTTTCTCAAGCCGCTCGGCTTTTGTTTCGGGCCGGACGTGGCCACGAGCTCGCGCGCGACGCTGGGTGGGATGATTGCCAACGATTCTTCCGGCGCCTACACGCCGGTTTACGGCACGACCGGCCAGCACATCCGCGAAATTGAAATCATTCTGGCCGACGGCAAAATCACCCGCATCGGCGCGCACTTGGAAACGCTCCGCCGCCAGCGGACCGTTGTGGAAGATTTGGTGACGCTGAACGGGATGCTCATCGCCGAGCAGTATCCGCCGGGGCTGTTGAAACGCTGGCCGGGCTACGGCCTCGCGCAGGCGGTGAAGCAGCCGGGAAATTTGATCCCGATTCTCTGCGGCAGCGAAGGCACGCTGGCGGGAATTTTTTCGGCGGAACTTAATTTGGTTCCGCTGCCGTCGGAACGCGGCGTCGGCATTGTCTTCTTTGATTCCGTCGCCGAGGCGATGCTGGCCGCGCAGGAAATCCTGCCGCTGTCGCCGGCGGCGATTGAGCATATTGACCGGGCGCTGTTCGACCAGACGCGCGGCCAGCGGGAATTTCAGGCCGTGCGTGACCTGCTGCACCTCGATGCGCAGCCGTGCGAAAGCATTTTGCTCGTGGAATTTTTTGGGGGCGCGAAAGACAAGCTTGCGCAACTGGCAAAAATGAAAATTGGCCGTCACCGTCTGATCCTGAAATCCGCCCGCGAACGCGATCTCGTCTGGGCGATGCGCAAGGCCGGACTGTCGCTGCTCACCAGCCGGAAGGGCGACGCGAAGCCAGCGTGCTTCATCGAGGACACGGCGGTGCTGCCGCGCGATTTGCCGGCGTATGTCGGCGCGCTCCAGGAACTGATGCAGCGCGCCGGCGTCGAGGCGTCGTTTTACGGCCACGCGGCGGCAGGACTGCTGCACGTCCGCCCCGTGCTGGATTTGCACAGCCATGACGACCTGAAAAAATTCCGGCAGATCGCCGACGAGGTCGCCGCGCTGGTGGCGCAGTTCAAGGGCTCGCTCGCGGCGGAACACGGCGTGGGCATTGCGCGCACGGAATTTTTGAAGCAGCAGGTCGGGCCGGAACTTTATCGTGTGATGCGCGAGATCAAATCCGCGTTCGACCCGAACAATCTTTTCAACCCCGGCAAAATCATCGGCGACGGGCGCTACAAAATTGACCAGCATTTGCGCCAGGGCGCGGATCGCGGGCTCATTCTGCCGTTCGAGCCGAAGCTCGCCTTCGCCGCGCGCGACGAATCCTTCATCGCCAACCTCGAACAATGCAACGGCTGCGGCGGCTGCACCAAACAGGTGCCGACGATGTGCCCGACCTACATCGCGACGGGCGAAGAAGGCATGTCCACGCGCGGTCGCGCCAACCTGATTCGCGCCGCGCTGGAACAGCGCGAAATCGCCGACCCGCTGCGGAGTGAGGAGCTGGAATATGCGCTGGGCAACTGCCTTTCCTGCCGCGCTTGCGTCAGCGAATGCCCGTCCAACGTCAACCTGCCGCTGCTCAAGGCCGAGCTGCTGCACGCCCGCACGCAGCGCACGCACCTGACCAAGTTCCAGCGGCTGGCCAGCTCGGTGGATTTGCTGGGACGCGCCGGCTGCGTGATGCCGGGGCTGGCCAATTTTATTCTGCACTCGCGTTCGGTGCGGCACGTCCTTGGAAAAATATTCGGCTTCACCGGCCGGCGGACGCTGCCAGAATTCGCGCGCGAACGCTTCGACCATTGGTTTGCCAAACACCAAAGCGAAATCCTCCCCAATCGCGGCAGCGTGATTTTGTGGGACGATACCTTTGTGCGCTATCACGATCCGCACATCGGCCAGGCCGCCGTGGCCGTGCTGGAAGCCGCCGGATTCGCCGTCACGCTGCTCGCAAAACGCAAATGCTGCGGCCGCCCGGCGTTCAGCGTCGGCAACCTCGACGAGGCGGAAAAACTCGGTGAACACAACCTCGCCCTGCTCGCCGCCACGGCGGGAACCGCGCCAGTTATTTTTCTGGAACCGTCATGCTACTCCATGTTCGCCGAGGATTACCGGGAATTAAATCTGCCCGGCGCGGAGGCCATCGCCGCGCGCAGTTTTCTGTTTGAGGATTTTATCGGGCAGTTGCTCGAACGGGAGCCGGACGCGCTGAAATTCAGGCCGGAGACGGAGCGCATCGCCATCCATGTGCATTGCCACGCCAAGGCGCTGGCCGAACCCGCCGCGATGCAGCGGCTCGCCGCGCACCTGCCCGGCCGCACTGCGGTCCTGCTCGACACCGGCTGCTGCGGCATGGCCGGCGCGTTCGGCATGATGGAATCGAAATACGAGCTGTCGGTAAAAATCGCCGGGCCGATGATCGAGCAGATCAAGCGCCAGCCCTACGGCACGACCACGGTGGTTTCCGGCACCAGCTGCCGACATCAGGTGCAGCATCTCGCCACCGTCCGCACGCGGCACATGGCCGAGGTCATTGCCGAGGCGCTGGCCTAAACGCTTTTTTAGCGGCAAAGATTTTCCAGCGCCGCGCGCAGTTGCGAAAACTGGAACGGAAATTCCACCTCTAAAAATTTCCCCGGCACGCAACGCTGGCCGGCCAGTGCCAGCGAAGGTTCGGATTTCATCAGTCGCGCGCCGAGGCGGACGGCAAATGCCGGCACGGGCGGGCTCCACGGACGATGGAGCGCGCGGCGCAGCTCGCGCATGAATTCCGCGTTGGTCACGGCGCCGGGCGCGACGGCGTTGAACGTGCCGGTCATATTTTCCCGCTCCACGGCAGCCGCAAACATCCGCACCAAATCCGCGAGGTGGATCCAACTGATATACTGCCGCCCGCCGCCCGCCGCGCCGCCGAGAAACCTTTTCGTCAATCTGCCCAAGACCGGCAGCGCCCCGCCGTCGCTTCCCAAAACAAACCCGATTCGCAATACCACCTTGCGCGTCTTCGGCGCATTGGCCGCCGCGAAAGCGCCTTCCCACTGACGGCATATTTCCGCGAGCGTGTCTTTGCCTGTTGGAGAAGTTTCGTCGCAAGCCGCATCGCCGGTGTCGCCGTAAAAACCGGTGGCGCTCGCCTGCACCCAAACGCGCGGCGGAATTTTGACATGCTCCAGCGCGGCAGCAATGGCGTTCACCGAATCCACGCGCGACGCGGTGAGGACGCGCACATTTTCCGGCGTGTGCGGACAGTTGATGTTTTTACCGGCGAGATTGATGACGGCTTCCGCCCCGTCGAGAAAGACAATCCACTCGCCGATGTGTTTTCCATCCCACTCGATTTCGCGGATGCCGCCGGCGCGCTCGCGCGGCGTGCGCGTGAGGATGACAACCTCAATATCCTGCGCGCAAAATTCCCGGGCGAGCGCTCGGCCGATGAACCCGCTGCCACCGGCGATGACGATGCGTTTTTGTCCCATGATTATTTTTGCAAGGCCAGTTGCGGGAAGTTCACGGTGGAAAGCGGGTTGACCAGAAACCCGTCCTTTTCCAACTGCCACAGCCAGCCGGCGATGAACTGCCGCACCGCGACGAGGTTCAGCCGTTCGTGCGGCGAGGAATATTTTTCAAGGTTCGCCGACGCGAGCTTGAACAACGCGGCGGACGGGCGCAGCCGGTTTTTTTGCAGGTGGACAAACGCGCCGGCGAGCTGGATGAGACCCTTGTAAAAATTTCCGTTCGCGCCGTGCCGGTCGGGCAGCCACAAATCCTCGAGCACGTCGTGCGCCTCGTAAAAAAGCTGGCGGTTGAAGCAGTCGAAATAGCCGAGATAATGCGCGTCCAGTTTTTGTCCCTGAAAGGACTCAATCATCGCGGCGATGCGGGCGCTTTTATGGCTCACGATTTAAGTTCAAACATTTTGCCCCGACGCCAGCGCAGATTTCAAAAACGTCAGCCCGCCGGCGCCGGCGCGGGCGTGCCGAGGCCGGGCAGTTTCGGCGGCACGGCCTTGGGCGGATTTTCCGGCAGCGGCGTGCCCGCCGGCGCGCCCATCATCGGCGTCATGTTCAACGGCGGCTTGGGCGGCGGCGTGAACGTGCCGGAGCGGACGATTTCCGCGACCTGCTCCCCGTCGAGCGTTTCGTATTCGAGCAGGCCGTTGGCGACGAGCTCCAGCTTGTCGCGGTTGTCTTCGATCAATTTTTTTGCCGTCTGAAACGCGCCGTCCACGATGCGCTTAACTTCCATGTCAATGTCCTGCGCGGTGGATTCGCTGTAATCCTTCGTGCGCATCATGTCGCGGCCGAGGAAAACATATTCCTGCGCCTCGCCGTAAAGCACGTTGCCGAGTTTTTCGCTCATGCCCCAGTGCATGACCATCGCCTTGGCCAGCGCGGTCGCCTGCTGGATGTCCATCGCCGCGCCGCTGGAAATGTCGTCAGTGACATATTCTTCCGCGATGCGCCCGGCCATCGTCATGATGATCGTGTCTATCGCCTGCTTGCGCCGCATGTTTAACATGTCGTCCTTCGGCAGCGACATCGTGACGCCCAGCGCGCGTCCGCGCGGAATAATCGTGACCTTGTGCAGCGGATGCGTGTGCTTGAGCAAAACGCTGACCAGCGCATGGCCGGCCTCGTGCCAGGCGGTGGCTTTTTTCTCCTCGTCGCTCATGGCCATGCTGCGGCGTTCGCGGCCCCAGCGGACTTTGTCGCGCGCTTCTTCGAGTTCCGGTTGCTCGATGGATTTTTTGCCGGTGCGCGCCGCGAGCAAGGCCGCTTCGTTCAACAGATTCGCCAGCTCCGCGCCGGAATAGCCGGGCGTGCCGCGCGCGATGATGGACAAGTCCACCGTCGGCGCGAGCTTCACATTCTTGGCGTGAACCTTCAAAATCGCCTCGCGTCCGCGCACGTCGGGCAGGTTCACCGTCACCTGCCGGTCAAAACGGCCGGGTCGCAACAGCGCGGGATCCAGCACGTCGGGACGGTTGGTGGCGGCGATGATGATGATGCCTTCCTGCGTGTCGAAACCGTCCATCTCGACGAGCAGCGCGTTCAAGGTCTGTTCGCGTTCGTCATTGCCGCCGCCGAGGCCGTGGCCGCGCGAACGGCCGACCGCGTCAATTTCATCAATGAAAATCAAGCACGGCGTGCTCTTCCGCGCCTGCTCAAACATGTCGCGCACGCGGCTCGCGCCGACGCCGACAAACATTTCCACGAAATCCGAGCCACTGATGCTGAAAAAGGCCGCGTCCGCCTCGCCGGCAATCGCCTTCGCCAAAAGTGTTTTGCCCGTGCCGGGCGGGCCAATCATCAAAACGCCTTTGGGAATGCGTCCGCCGAGGCGCTGGAATTTTTTCGGGTCTTTCAAAAACTCGACCAACTCGGAAACTTCCTCCATCGCCTCTTCCACGCCGGCGACATCCTTGAACGTGGTTTTATTCCGATCCTTCGCCAGCATCTTCGCCTTGCTTTTGCCGAAGCTCAACGCGCCCTTGCCCGCCGCCTTGATCTGCCGGATGAAGAAAAACCAGAACAGCAGGCCGAGAATCAAAAACGGCGCGACGCCCCAGACGAGGTTCATCACCGCCGCGTTGGTGGCGCTGGGCTCGACGGTGCCGGAGGCGAAAAGCTGGTCCAGCCGGGTCGGCGAGAAATAAGCCTTGGGCGTGACGAACGGAATCTTGTTGATTTTTCCATCCTTGGTTTCCAAATACTCGCCCTCCACCGGCATCAACGATGATGACGGATTGTTGAGATTGATGGTGGCCAGCGCGATCTGGTTTGACTGGAACTTGTTCAGGAATTCCGACTGCGACAGCACCGTTGGTGCCGCGCTGATGCGGTTTCGCATCGTGAACAGCCCGACGGTCAGCGCGATAATCGCCGCCCACGCCAGCAGCGTGAACGTCTGGTTCCGGTTAAAACCGTTGCCCGGCAGTTTTTTCTTGCCGCCGTCCTTCAAGTTGGAATCGTCGTCTAACATTATGGTCTGCCAGATTAACACAGCATTCCGCCTTCCGCAACGCGTGACTTTGGCCTAATCTGACCCGGTGCAAATCGGTTCGCTCAAGCTGAAATCCAACCTGTTTCTCTCGCCGCTGGCGGGCTACACCAACCTGCCCTTCCGCCTCGTCGTGCGCGAGGTCGGCGGCGTCGGACTTTGCACCACGGACTTGGTGAACGCGCGCTCGCTTTTGGAAAAAAGAGAAAAAGCTTTCAAGCTCATCGAAACGAGGCCAGAAGATTCGCCGCTCGCCGTGCAGCTCTTCGGCAGCGTCGCCGAGGAAATGCGCGATGCCGCGCTCATCGTCGAGGCGCACGGCGCGGTCTCGGTGGACATCAACATGGGCTGTCCAGTGAAAAAAGTCGTCAAGATCGGCGGCGGCTCCGCGATGATGACCGAACTCGCCAAGACTGCCGCGCTTGTCCGCGGCATGGTCAACGCCGTGAAAATCCCCGTCACCGCCAAAATGCGGCTCGGGTGGGACGATGATAATTTGACCGCGCCCGATCTGGCACGCGCGCTGGAAGATGCCGGCGTGGCGGCGATTTTTGTGCATGGCCGGACGCGCGAACAAGGTTTTGGCGGCACGGTAAACCTGGCCGGCATCCGCAAAGTCGTCGCGGCGATTAAAAAAATTCCTGTCATTGGCAACGGCGACATCGTGACGCCGCCGGCCGCCAAAAAAATGTTGGACGAGACCGGCTGCGCCGGTGTGAGTATCGGGCGTGGCGCGTTTTATGACCCGTGGATTTTCAAGCGCACGCTGCATCTGTTGCAAACCGGCGAATTGTTGCCGGAAGAAAGTTTTTCCGAGCGCGTGCGGGTGATGTGCCGGCATCTGGATTTGATGGTGGAAGTTTTTGGCGAGGAACTTGCCTGCCGGATGTTCCGCAAGGTCGCGCCGTGGTATGCCAAGCGGTTCGGCCCGTGCCACGAATTCAACAAGAAAGTTGTGCAAGTCCACACCAAGGCGCAGTTCCATGAGATTCTGGAAAACTACATCCGCTGGCGGCAACAATTTTTGGACGAACGCGGCGAACTGCTGCCGCGTTTTCAACAGGCGCCGCTGGTGGCGTCCTTCATGCGCGAACCGGATTCAACCACGCGCACGCACATTCCCGTTCCGAAAGGGCCGGTGGAAGTTTGGTAGAATTTGAATACAATTATTCTCGACAGCTAATTTTACAAAGCCCAAAGTTAAAAACCATGAAAATTCATTCAAGTCTCACTAAAAAATGTGCTCCCTGTTTGTTAATGGCGTTATTCAGTTTGATTCATGTTTCAGGTGCTGATCTTTTGAATGACCCAGTTCTGGCCGGTGGAGAAATTTCCTACAGCCCGCCATTCCCAATGACTCACGCCGTTCAAAATGATTCCGTGGCTTATGTGAATGGCAATAACACTGCAATATCATTTCATGTTAATGAATTTGCTCCGGTGTCAGGGCCAGATGGACGAATATATTTTGCAGAAACAAATGTTCCTTCCATCGAGGAGCTAAAGCTGGCGCTTGAGATAGAGAGTGCCAGGAGTTTCATTCAAACAAATGTCGTCGCA
>Ga0316222_1004115_pt1 | contig 13570 bp, 13 predicted proteins | sample TBH18011metaG_FD_206008 | JGI IMG/M metagenome (GOLD analysis project Ga0316222, IMG submission 206008) | Freshwater microbial communities from Trout Bog Lake, Wisconsin, USA - TBH18011 | ecosystem: Environmental > Aquatic > Freshwater > Lake > Hypolimnion/Profundal zone | place: USA: Wisconsin... | reverse complement strand
CCAAATTCCCAAAATCTGGCCCAAAACCTGGCCCAAAATCTGGGCGAGGCGCTTTACGTGCTGGCCTATCTGGGGGCGAACCTGGGCTTTGCACCGCTGCTGCTGCTCATGCTGCCAAGACGGGTGGCCGCTGTTGCGCCGTCTCATCCGGTGGCAAGCCTCAGCGGCTTGGTCTTGCTGGGGGGCGTGACGGCCAGCTGGAACGCATGGCGACATGGTGCGCGTTCTGGGGAAATGGCCGAACTGGCGGCGTTATTGTGCGAGTTGTAACGGCATTGTTCCCGTCAGCGGTGTAGGAGCAGGAATGCGATTACAGCCATCCTCCCGTCTCGAATACGATACCATGCCTCGCATTTGACCCTTGCTTTGTATTGGCGCTTTCCTTTCCCATAATCCTTCTTGGGACGGGGATGAGCATCCTCCTGGTGGTCGTCCCTTGGGTGACGGGTGGCCCTACCCGGATTGCAACTGCTGCTGCCATGAAGGCTAACGAGGGCGCTGACGCGGCCATTGCAATTGCCGAGCGAAGCGCAACTTCATCAGAAGAACAGGTTGAGATTTCCCGGCGCTCAACAGAGCGCCAACTGCGTGCCTATGTCGGCGTTGCGTCAATTGAAACGAGACCAGCAGGGGACAGCCACTATGCTTGTCGCTTTATGGTCAAGAACTACGGCCTCACACCAGCCCATAAATGCACGATATTCGTAGCTGCCAAGACAGCCCAATTTCCATTACTCGACCCTAAAGATGGCGGTCCTGAGCCTAAGCCACAGGGGAACGATATTACCTTGTACCCATCTGCTGAAATAGCAGGCTACGCCGCTTGCGATTTTGAAAACCATAGTCAACAGTTTGAAAATGAAGAACTTGCGGTCTACGTTTATGGCTATGTTCAATACGACGATAGCGAAGGCATCAACAGACGGAGCAACTTCGCATATCGAGGTACGGGTGGTGTATTTGTGCGGTCAGGTGAAATGCACCCATGCCTCTTAGGTAATTCGGCAACATAGATAATCGCTAATGATGAAAATGTCAATGAATATATGTGCGTCAAACGCTGCGCGGCTTGACTTTTCAGTCCAAATGCTGTATATCGCGTTTCACTCGCTAACCGCGAGTTGGTGAGACGGCTCAGATTGCCGCTTTAGTTACTGCGCGCGGCGCAGATCAGCGACATTTCCAGACATAAAGGAACACCGACCATGGTGGATCGGGACAACGACAATGGCATTCTATTTCGCAGCGTGCGCGTGTGCCTCAACGGTCGCTGGGCTACAGACGAGGAGGTAGCGGATATGCTTGCCAAGGGAGCGAAATGGGCGGCTCGCCGTCGAGATGAAGGCATATTGCCTCCGCGTCCCAACTGAGCATCAGTGTCGGCGGCCTGTTATCGATAAAGGTAATAGGGATTTCTATCCTCACTGCTCGACGTTCAAAAACAGCCTCCGCATACACATGGATGACGCGATCAGTTGATTTATAAACTGTAACGACGAACTGACCCAAATCGACGTCTACGAGAGTGTGAGGGGTATTGTTAGACAACCACTGCGGATCGCTTGGTGCATTTAACTCTAGCGATGCGGTGTTCGGAATGATCATATCGAGAACCGTGCCAGCAATTTCTTAACCGACCGTATAGATTATCGAGCGAGTTGCGCCATTGGTAACAATGCCATTTACGTCCTAGCGATCCAGACCGCTACAAGGATCGCTAACACCGCCACAGTCACGTTGATCAATACCCACGCATGTGCGCGGTTTATCGCGGCCCAGCCGCCTTCCGTTAGCCGATAATGCGTTTCTGTTTTTAGAAAGGCCGCTTCGGATGGCAGCGTACCTTCGGGTGTCAGGTCGCCGGTCGGCAAATCTTCGTACAACAGCACGACCCAGCCACGCATGATGCAAGTCGCTAATGCTGCCTCGCTGTCGTTATTACGCTGGAGCGCCATTTCGATAACCCAAACACTGCCCGGCTGGAGAACCATCGCAACCCGCTGCCGTGCGATGCCGCGCAGCGTGTGGCGAATTACTCTCTCGCGTTTCCATGATGTGAACATCCGCCATTCCTAGAGGGATATGCGGAGACGAGCAATGACGCAGCATGCCTTGTGCGTTTGCTACCTAATACCGTATATATGGATGCCCCGCGAGGATTCGAACCTCGATAGACGGAATCAGAATCCGTAGTCTTACCATTAGACGACGGGGCAACGGGAAGCGGGCCTCTAGGGCCACTACGCGCGCCCGTCAAGTCGCGTTGGCACGACATGGGACATATTGGGTGAGGCAGCGCTTGCTCCGGCGGCGTATGGCGGCTAGCATGGGGGCAGGTACCAGCGCCTCGTGGCGCAGGCGAAACAGAAATCGAGTATTATAGCCATGGCGGATTACATCCCGTCGGCGGCGCGAGGGGTATACCCAGTCGATACGGGCGGCGATGCTTCGCAGCCCTTGGCGGCGTTGTCCGAGGCTGATGGTGTTGAAGGTAAAGACGTCGCAGCGCCTTCGCGTGCCGCGCCGCCCTATCGCCAGTCCTATGCCGCAATAGATCTGGGCACCAATAATTGCCGCCTGCTGATCGCACGGCCCGCTGGCGAAAATTTCGTCGTCGTGGACGCCTTTAGCCGCGTCGTGCGCTTGGGCGAGGGTTTGGCGGGATCAGGCCGATTGTCAGACACCGCGATGGACCGCGCCTTGGCCGCGCTCAAGGTCTGCGCGGAAAAACTCAAGCGCCGCAACGTACATCTCGCCCGGTCGGTGGCGACCGAAGCCTGCCGGCGCGCCAGCAACGGCGGCGCCTTTATTGAGCGCGTGGCGGAGGAAACCGGCATCCTGCTCGATGTGATCAGTGCCCGCGAGGAGGCCCGTTTGGCGGTGCTGGGCTGCCACATCCTGCTGGAGCCCGGCCACGGCCCCGCGCTGGTGTTCGACATCGGCGGCGGATCAACCGAGCTGGTGTTGATCGAAAGCGGCCCCACCGTGCCGCGCATCCTCGATTGGATCAGCGTGCCGTGGGGCGTTGTCTCGCTGACCGAAAGCTGCGCTGACGAGGGCGAAACCGACCTATCGCGTCAGGCCCGCTATGCCGAGATGCGTGGGCGCGTCGATGCCAGTTTTGCTGATTTCGCCCGGCGAATCACCCCCACCCGCGATGCCGCCGACGAAGCCGGCCCGATGCGACTGCTAGGCACATCCGGCACGGTGACAACGCTGGCCAGCCTGCACCTCGACCTGCCGCAATATGACCGCAAGGCGGTGGACGGCCTGATCGTGCCCGCCACATCGATGCGCGACATCGCGATGCGCCTGTCCACCATGGCCATCCATGACCGACGCGCCCTGCCCTGCATCGGCCGCGAACGCGCCGATCTGGTGGTGGCGGGCTGCGCGATCCTCGAATCGATTCTCGACCTGTGGCCAGCGGGGCGGCTGGGCGTTGCCGACCGCGGCATCCGCGAGGGTATTTTACGCAGCCTGATGAGCGCCGGAGACGCCGGCGAACAGGCACGCGCCACACTTCGAGGGATGCGCCGAGCCCCCCAAGAATTGGGTAAAAATTAACAATGACCAGATCCGGCAAAAACCCCAATGAGAAGCTGAAAAGCGGCAAAGGCCGTTCGCAAAGTTCGGTCAGTTGGCTGCAACGCCAGCTTGCCGACCCTTATGTGAAGAAGGCCAAAGCGGAGGGCTATCGCAGCCGCGCCGCCTATAAGCTGATCGAATTGGACGAAAAATTTAGCGTCTTGCCGCGCGCGCTGCGGGTGGTCGATCTGGGTGTGGCGCCGGGCGGGTGGAGCCAGGTCGTGCGCAAGCAATCCCCGCGCGCCGTGGTGGTGGGGATCGACCTGCTGCCCACCGACGCCATCGAGGGCGTGACCCTGTTCCAGATGGATTTCATGGACGACGCCGCGCCGGGCGCCCTGATGGACGCGCTGGGCGGGGCACCGGATCTGGTGCTGTCGGACATGGCTGCGAACACGGTGGGCCACAAGCAGACCGACCATCTGCGCACCATGGGCTTGGTGGAAACGGCGGCGGATTTCGCAATTGGCCAACTGGCGCCGGGCGGGGCCTTTGTCGCCAAGGTTCTGGCAGGCGGCACCGATACCGGGCTGCTGAGCCTGTTAAAGCGCCATTTCACCACCGTGAAACACGCCAAGCCTCCTGCGAGTCGCAAGGGGTCGTCTGAGTGGTATGTGGTGGCGCAGGGATTTAAGGGCTAAGTTAAGGTTCTTGGGGGTATTACACCCCAAAATCCCCAATATTGTCAGTGTAGGGCCCAGCTTGCCGACGAAACACCTTGCCGCGAAGCGGCTGTAAAGCCTGCGGCGCTGTAAACTCGCGCTGACGATGAGCGCCGTGCCACGCTGACATTAATGGGAGCGCGAGGGGGTAACCCCCTCGCAACTTATCCCTTAAAGCTACCTCTCAATTCGCCTTCAAAAACGCGATCACGTCAGCCCGGTCCTGCGCGTTATCCAACCCGGCGAAGGTCATCTTGGTGCCCGAAACCATGCCACGCGGATCGGTCAGCCATTTGTCCAGCTTGGCCGCGTCCCACTTGCCGCCAACTTTGGTGAGGCCGTCGGAGAAGGCGAAACCGCCGCGACCCTTGCCGACATCATCACCGACGATGTGCGACAGGTTGGGCCCAATGCCGTTGGCGCCGCCAGCGTTATCGGTGTGGCAGGCTGCGCATTTCTGGAACACGGCCTGACCCTTGGTGGCATCGCCGACAACGGCAACCGCCGCCGGGGCCGCGCCAGCCGCCGCTGCGCCAGCAGGCACCTTGGGCAGCGGCAGGTTGGAACCCTGCGTGTTCAAATAGGCCATCACATTGGCGCGGTCTTGCGGATCATCCAAACCGGCGAAGGTCATCTTGGTGCCCGCCACCATGCCGCGCGGATCGGTCAGCCACTTGTTGAGCGCCGCGAAATCCCACTTGCCGCCCAGCTTGGTCAGGCCATCGGAGAAGGCGAAACCGCCACGCCCAGCACCCTCTGTATCGCCGAGGATGCCGTAAAGATTCGGGCCGATGCCATTGGCGCCGCCCTGATTGACCGTGTGGCACGAGGCGCACTTCTTGAAGACATCCGCGCCCTTGGCAGGGTCAGCCTTGGCCAGCAGCGCCTCGATCGGCACCGCCGAGGAGGCCGCGCCGCCGCCCACGCCAGCAATGGCATAGCCCATGGTCGCGGGCCGCTCTGGCTTGTCGGCCTGAAAATAATGGCTCGAAAGGCTGGAAAGGCCCAGCGCGACGATTCCCGAACCCAAAACCCAACCGGCAATGGTATTAAAACGAAGGTCCATCGAAAATGCCCCACCCACAAGCTATGCATAAAATCACGAAGAAGCTCTAGAGAGCCGCAAAACTAAGCGCAAGAGCCATTGCGGGATTTCCTTCTCGCCCCTATGCGCTGGCGCCGATATGCACAGCTTTCCAGAACCCGCCCTGATCCAGGTCAAAAAGCTCAGCGATGCCGCCGCCGCTGATCCCGCGCGTGCCGTGGCGTTCCAAGGCGCGCCGGGTTGCAATTCGCACCGCGCCGCGTTGGAATATGCGCCGGATTGCCTTGCCCTGCCCTGTTTCAGCTTTGAAGACGCGCTGGATGCGGTCAAGGAAGGCCGCGCCGCCCACGCGATTATCCCGATCGAAAATTCGCAGCATGGCCGGGTGGCCGACATTCACTTCCTGCTGCCCGAGAGCGGGTTGTCGATCGTCGGCGAGCATTTTATGGCGATCAACCACGCGATGATGGGGTTGGCGCGCGATGATGGCAGCCTTGGACCGTTCACGGCGGCCTATTCACACCCGCAGGCATTGGGCCAATCGCGGCATTTCCTGCGCGCACGCGGCATTGTACCGATGAGCTATGCCGATACGGCGGGCGCGGCGGCCTTTGTCAAGGAACAGGGCAATTTCGCGGCCTGTGCGGTGGCCCCTGCGCTGGCGGCTGAGCTGTATGGCCTGACCATCGCTGAAAATAATGTCGAGGATTCGGCGGACAACACCACCCGTTTTGTGATGTTGGCGCGGGCTGCGCTGGCGCATGTTCCCAGCGTCACCCCGGCGATGACGACCATCGTCTTCACCGTAAAGAACCAGCCCGCCGCGCTGTACAAGGCGATGGGCGGCTTTGCCACCAACGGCATCAACATGACCAAGCTGGAAAGTTACCAGCGCGGCGCCAGCTTTGCCGCCACCACTTTTTATCAGGATTTCGTAGGCGCACCGGGCGACGCTGCCGTCGACCGTGCCTTGGCAGAGCTGAAATTCCATTCTGACGAATTCCGCATTCTGGGGACATATCCCCTGGCACGGCCACGCGGCTGATTCTGCGCAAATTTTTGTGCACGTCAGGCTTGTGCACTCTTGCCAGACCCCGCCCCGGCGTGTCACCAACGTAGGTGAGCTTTCCGGTGTCCGCGCAAACAAACAAGGGTGACGATTAGGTGCCGGATCCAAGGATCACCCCTATCAATGCGGGAATCCATGCAGGCGTGCCGCCTTCCGCATTGCGGCATTGGCAGCAATTGCATCAATCCGCTGACATTCAATTTGCCCCCCTGCCCGAATGGCACCAGCCGCCCCCGCCCGATTGGCTGGTGGCGCTGGGGCGTTTTCTTGGCCGGATTTTTGAACCGGTGGCGCAGATGTTTGGTGCGGCTTGGCCCCTTGCCAAATGGGCGCTGTTCGCGCTGGCGGCGGCGGCCCTTCTATGGCTGATCTGGCGCTTGGCGGAACCGTTGATCACGCGCCTGCGGCTGCGCCAAACCGGCGCGGACACAGAGGATGCCCCCGCATGGGCCCCCGCCCGCGCCGAGGCCGAGGCTTTGCTGGCCGATGCCGACGCGCTGGCCGCCGCTGGCCAATTTGACCAGGCAGCGCATCTGTTGCTGCGCCGCAGTGTGACGCAAATCGCCAGCGCACGCCCCGATTGGCTGGCCCCCGCCTCCACCGCGCGCGAGATCGCCGGGCTGGCCCAGTTGCCCGAGCGCGCCCGCGCCGCCTTTGCCGCGATCACCGCCCGCGTCGAATCGAGCCGCTATGCGCTGCGCCCGCTGGGGGCGGATGATTGGCAGGTAGCCCGCGCCGCCTATGCCGATTTCGCCCTTCAAAGGTTGGCGGCATGAGCGGCAGCGCATTTTCCCCGCGCAGCGCGCTGGTGCTGGTGATGGCCGGCGCGGCGCTGTTGCTGGCCTTGCTGTGGGCGGCGGGGCAGGGTCTGGGCGACAACCTCAACGACGGCGGCGCGCATGCCGGCGGCAAGGGGCTGGCGGGCTATGCCGGCCTTGTCCAGCTGCTGGAGGCGGACGGGTACCAGATAACCAAGGGGCGTTCCGAAGGTCAGTTCGACCAAGCCGGCCTTCTGGTGCTAACCCCTACATTCACCACCAAGGGCGCCGATATCGAACGCATCGTCGAACAACATCGCAAGATCGGCCCGGTGCTGGTGATCGCCCCCAAATGGGCGGAATCCAGCCCCCTGCCGCCGCAGCAACCGGGGGTAAAACCCGGATGGGTGGAACTAGGCAAGCCCCAGATCGCGCCGATGGAAGGTTTCCACGACGAGCTGAAAATCGGTATGCCGCCGATGCCCAGCGGCGGCTGGCATGGCATGGGGCTCAGCGGCACCCTGCCCTATCCCAAAGCCGTCTACACCTTGAGCGGGCCGGGGTTGGAGCCTTGGGTTTGGGGCGCGGATGGGCGGATTCTGGCGGGCCAAGTGCTGGGCGAGGAAGACACGCAGGTCGCTGGCGATTACCCGCTGTATATCGTCTACGAGCCAGATTTGCTGAACAATTACGGCCTCGCCCGCGCCGAAAATGCCGCTCTGGCAGAGGCGCTGTTTGACCGCGCCGCGACAGGCGCAGCGCACCAGATCACCTTCGACCTCACCCTCAATGGCCTCGGCCGCCCGCTGAGCCCGCTGACCTTGGCGATGAGCCCGCCCTGGCTGGCCGCGACGCTGTGCCTGTTGCTGGCCGCCTTTGCCGCCGGGTGGCGCAGTTTCCTGCGCTTTGGCCCCGCCTTGGCGCAGGGGCGTTCCATCGCCTTTGGCAAGCGCGCCTTGGTCGGCAGCGCCGGCGGGCTGATCCTGCGCAGCCGCCGTTCGCGGCTGATCGCCGAACCCTATGCCGCCGCCGCTTGCGAGCGCGCCGCCCGCGCGCTGGGCTTGCCACGCGGGGCCCCGCACGAAGTCACACTGGCCGCCATCGACCGCGCGCTGGCCGCCAAATCCGACACCGCGCCGCAATCATTTTCCGACGCCTGCGCCCGGCTGGCCGCCGCACGCGGCCCCACCGCCATTGTGGAGGCCGCCCGCCGGCTCCATACCCTTGAGAGGATGCTGACGCGATGAACGATACGCCCCCCCACATGAGTCTGACCGAGCTGGGTGCGCTGGCCGGCGCCCTGCGGGAACAAATCGGCAAGGCCATCGTCGGCCAACAGGATGTGGTGGAACACATGCTGATCGCGCTGTTCGCCCGCGGCCATGTCTTGCTGGAGGGGCCGCCGGGCACCGCCAAGACCTTCCTCGCGCAGTGTTTTGCCGGCGCGCTGGGGCTGGATTTCGGGCGGGTGCAGTTCACGCCCGACCTGATGCCGGGCGACATTCTGGGCAGCAACTTGTTCGATTTCCAGACCAGCACATTTACCCTGTCGCGCGGGCCGATCTTTTGCGATCTGCTGCTGGCCGACGAAATCAACCGCACGCCGCCCAAGACTCAGGCCGCTCTGCTGGAGGCGATGCAGGAACGCCGCGTGACGCTGGACGGCACCGCGCATCCCTTGCCGGAACATTTTCTGGTGGTGGCGACGCAAAACCCCATCGAGAGCCAAGGTGTCTACCCCCTGCCAGAGGCGCAGCTGGACCGCTTCCTGTTCAAGTTGCAAGTCGCCTATCCCGCGCTGGAGGAGGAACTGGCCATCGTCACCCGCTATGGCGAGATGAGCGGGCCTCCGAGAGCCGCCAACCACGGCATCGCGCCGGTCGTCTCGCGCGAGGAGCTGCGCGGCGCGGTGGCGGCGGTCGAACAGGTAACGCTGGCCGCGCCGGTGGTGGATTACATCGTGCGTCTGGTGCGTGCGACGCGTGACAGCGCAGATCTGTCCTGCGGCGCCTCCCCCCGCGCCGGAGTGCTGTTGGCCAATGCGGCGCGCGCCAAGGCCGCGCTGGCGGGCCGCGATTATGTGCTGCCAGACGACGTCAAGGCGCTGGCCCCGGCGGTGCTGCGTCACCGCCTGCTGCTCTCCCCCGCCGCCGAAATCGAGGGCAAATCGGTGGCCGAACTGGTCACGACGCTGATCGACCGCACCGAGGCGCCACGTTGATACTGATACCGGCCAGATTACGCCGATGGTGGGCAGTTGATCGCGCCAACGACACCATCATGCCCAGCCCGCAGGCTGTGGCGGCGCTGGTGCTGCTGGCGCCGGTGGGGCTGCTGATCGCGGGCCTGGCGCCGAGGGCTTGGGCGCTGGCCCCGGCGCTGGGCGCGGGTGTTTTGGTGCTGGTGCTGGTCGATTGCTGGCTGGCGGGCGTCGCATTGGATGCGCGGGTGATCGTGCCCGGCGAAATCGAGGTGGGCGCCAATGCCGCGCTGTCGGTGCTCGCGGACTTGGCGGGCAAGGCGCGCAAGGTGGAGGCCGTACTGGCGATCGACCCACGTTTGGCGGCGGGCGGCAGGCTGGCCGTAGCGCTGGAACCCGCCAGCGGCGCCTATGCGGGCGCAGCGACATTGGCTGCCGGCCAGCGCTGCACCGGGGCCATCCACGCGCTGTGGCTGCGCTGGCAGGGGCCGCTGGGGCTGGGCCTGCGCCAACACCGCCGCCCGCTGGGGCTGTCGGTGCGGGTGGTGCCAGACCTGTCGCCCTTGCGCAGCCCCGAAATGCAGGCGCTGCTGCGCGATGCCGATCTGGGTCTGATCGCCCGCCGTTTGCGCGGCGACGGCACCTTGTTCGAGGCGCTGAGCGAATATCAGCCCGGCATGGATCGCCGCCGGATCGACTGGAAAGTCTCCGCCCGCCACGCCCGCCTGCACGCCCGCGAATATGAGGCCGAGCGCAACAACCGCATCACCTTCGCCATCGATTGCGGACAAGCGATGTGCGACCCTGTCGGCGACGAAAGGGGCGGCACCCTCTCCCGCCTCGACCGGGCGATCACCGCCGCGCTGGCTTGCAGCTGGGTGGCGCTGAAGGGCGGCGACAAGGTCGCGCTGTTCGGTTTCGCGGCGCGCGTAATGCTCTCCACCCCGTTTGCCAGCGGCACGCAAGGTTTCGCGCAGCTGCGCCGCGCCGCCGCCGGCCTGGAATATACCCCGCGCGAACCCAATTTCACGCTGGCCCTCGCCACCCTCGCCGCCAAGCTGGAGCGCCGCTCGCTGGTGGTGGTGTTTTCGGACTTTACCGACCCGACCAGCGCCGCCTTGATGGCCGAAAGCATCGGCCGGCTGGTGCGGCGCCACCGCGTCGTCTTCGTCGCCATGGCCGATACAGAACTGGAAGCCATCGCCACCGCCCCGCCCGCCACACCGCAAGCCTTGGCCGAGGCGGTGAGTGCGGATCTGCTGCTGCGCCAACGCGCGCTGGTGCTGGCGCGGCTGCGGCAATCGGGCGTTGACGTGCTGGAGGCCCCCTATGGCCAGATCGGCCCGCGGCTGATCGATGCCTATCTGGCGCTGCGTCAGGGCGGAGAAATCGGATGAGCGAGGCACCGGGTGGTATCGTCGCAGGGCTGCGCGGCCTCGCCAGGCGCGGCAAGGCAGAGGCCGAGCAAGAGGCCATCGCCGCCGCCGCGCTGCGTTCCGACCGGTTCCGCCAAGAGCGCGAGCCAGACTGGAAACGGCTGGAGGCGATCGTTGCGCGGATGGAACGCGGGCGCCTGTCGCGGCTGTCGGATGCCGATGTGCTCGATCTGCCGGTGCTGTACCGCACCGCCAGTTCCAGCCTGTCGATCGCGCGCGAAACCTCGCTGGACGCCGCCACCATTGCCTATCTGGAAGGCTTGGTCAGCCGCGCGTGGTTCCTCGTCTATGGCCCGCGCGTTGGCCTGGGGGGCTGGGTGCGCGCGTTCTTTGGCGGCGGCTGGAGCAGGGCTGTCCGCGCGCTGGCTCTCGACATCTGGATCGCGCTGGCGGTGACGGTGGCGGGTACGGTCGGCGGCTGGGCCTTGGTCGCGGCGGACCCTGCGTGGTACGGTGCCTTCGTGCCAATCGCGCTGGCCGATGGCCGCGTACCCGGCGCCAGCCGAGAGGTGCTGCGCGCCACCCTGTTCGGCCACACCAAGGTCGATGGGCTGAGCGCTTTGGCCGCATATCTATTCGGGCATAATTCGCAAATCGCCATCCTTGCCTTTGCGCTGGGCTTTGCTTTTGGGGTGCCTTCGCTGCTGCTGTTGGCGCAAAACGGCGGCATGTTGGGGGCCTTCCTGTGGCTGTTCCACAGCCGGGGCCTCAGCCTGGAAAGCGCCGGCTGGCTGTCGATCCACGGCACGACAGAGATTTTGGCGATCACGCTGGCGGGGGCTGCGGGGCTGCATATCGGGCGGGCGGTGGCCTTTCCGGGTGAAAAATCGGTGCTGGTCGCCGCCGCAGAGGCCGGGCGCCGCGCCGCGCAGGTCATGGTCGGCGCGGTGGTGATGCTGTTGATCGCCGCGCTGCTGGAAGGGCTGGGCCGGCAATTGATCGAGAACACCTTTATGCGGCTCGGCATCGGCTGGGGGATGCTGGCGTTCTGGGCGCTATATTTCACGCTGGCCGGGCGCGGGCGCGTCGATGAGGACGAAGCATGAGTATTCGCCGCCACCAGCGTTATGCCGACGCCCGCGCGCGTCAGATCATCACCCCCGAAGGCTTGGCGCTGACCTTCACCCTCGCCAGCCGGGGCGCGCGATTGGGTGCGCTGTTGCTCGATTTGCTGTTGCAGACGTTGCTGCTGATTGTGGTCATCGGCGGGCTGCTACTACTGGCGGCTGGCCTTGCAAAGCTGGGCGTAAAAGGTGCAAAGATGGACAATCCAGCGATGGAATTCATCGCGGTGCTGTTTTTCATCTCGTTTTTTGTGCTGCGCAACGGCTGGTTTCTATTTTTCGAACTGGGCGCGCGCGGTGCCACCCCCGGCAAACGTATACTGCATATCCGCATTGCCGCGCGTGATGGTGGGCGCCTCGACGCGGCCCAAGTGATCGCGCGCAATCTGCTGCGCGATGTCGAGCTGGCGGTGCCCTTCGCGCTGGTGCCGATGCTGGGCGGCGAGACTGCGGGATGGCTGGCCTGCACGGTCTGGCTGCTGGTGCTGACCTGCCTGCCCTTGTGGAACCGCGATGCCTTGCGCGCGGGCGATCTGATCGGCGGAACATGGGTGGTCGAGGCGCCTCGGCTGAAGCTGGCTTCGGTGATGTCGGTGGCGGTGCCTGCCGCCTCGGCGCGGGCAGCCCCTTCCGCGCAAGGTCCGGCGGCCCCGCTGCACAGCTATCAATTTGGCGAGGCCGAACTGGCGGCTTACGGCGAATATGAGCTGCAAACGCTGGAACGCGTACTGCGCGAGGATCAAGTGGAGGCGATGGTGGCCGTCGCCGAAGCCATATGCGCGCGGATCGGCTGGACAGCGCCGGGCGGCTACGAGGTACGCGCCTTCCTCGGCGATTATTACACCCAGCTGCGCGCCCGGCTAGAGGCCGGCATGCGCTTTGGCACGCGCAAGGCTGACAAATTCACCAGCTCCGCCCCGCGCAAATTCCGTTTTACCGAGGCTGAACTGGCCGTCTATGGCGCGCGCGAGCTGCACATTTTGGCTCAAGCGTTGCACGATCCGCAGGATGACGCTCTGGACGCCGTCGCCGAAAGGATCAGCGCCAAAATCGGCAGGCCCACCCCCTCCGCCGCCGACACGGCGGATTTTCTGGGTGATTATTACGATCAGGCCACCCATCATCTGCATGGCTGATCACGATAGGCCTCGCCTGACCTCTATCGGACCGCCCCTGTCTGCCGTATAGGGGCGGGCGAAAAGGAGCCTTCATGTCCTCGATCAGACCTTGGCGCGATATCGCGCGCCGCCAGTGCCGCCAGATCATGGTGGGCCGCGTGCCCGTCGGCGGCGACGCGCCGATCACCGTGCAGACCATGACCAACACGCTGACCAGCGACGCCAAGGCCACCATCGCCCAGATCAAGCGGTGTGAGGAAGCCGGCGCCGATATCATCCGCGTATCCTGCCCCGATGTCGAAAGCACGGCGGCCCTGCGCGAAATCGTCCGCGCGGCAGAGGTGCCCTTGGTCGCCGACATCCATTTCCATTACAAACGCGCGCTGGAGGCAGCGGATGCGGGCGCGGCCTGTCTGCGGATCAACCCCGGCAACATCGGCTCGTCAGAGCGGGTGGCGGAGGTCGTTCGCGCCGCCAAGGCCAACGGCTGCGCGATCCGCATCGGGGTCAACGCCGGCAGCCTGGAAAAAGACCTGCTGGAAAAATACGGCGAGCCCTGCCCCGAGGCCTTGGTGGAAAGCGCGCTCGACCATATCAAGCTGCTGCAAGATCACGATTTCCACGAATACA
>Ga0316222_1004111_pt1 | contig 13577 bp, 7 predicted proteins | sample TBH18011metaG_FD_206008 | JGI IMG/M metagenome (GOLD analysis project Ga0316222, IMG submission 206008) | Freshwater microbial communities from Trout Bog Lake, Wisconsin, USA - TBH18011 | ecosystem: Environmental > Aquatic > Freshwater > Lake > Hypolimnion/Profundal zone | place: USA: Wisconsin... | reverse complement strand
CAGCAATTGGCCGCGCGCCACCAAGCCGGCCTCGGCCGACAGGCCGTGACCCTCGGCCGCCCGCTCGAAGGAATCGAGGGCCTCGTCGATGGCGCCGGACGCTTGCAGGGCTTGACCCAGGGCGTTCAGCGCCTCGCCGTCGCTGGGCGAGATGGCCACGGCGCGTTTTGCCGCGGCCACCGCCTCGGGGATGCGATCAAGCTGGCGCAATTCATTGGCGCGGGCGGCCAGCCCGGCGACATGCAAGGGGTTGACCGCCACCAGCGCGTCAAGGCGGCGCAGGGCCTCGTCATGGCGGTGGCGCCGGGTCAGGATGGCGGCCCAATTGAGATGGGCGTCGGCCAGGCCGGGGGACAGTTTGACCGCGCGGGCCACTTCGGCCAACGCCGCCTCGACCTCGCCCAGATCGGACAGAGCGTTGGCCAGGTTGCTGCGGGCTTCGGCGTAATCGGGCCGGAGCGCCAGGGCACGCTGGTAATCGGCGCGGGCCTCGCGCAGCCGGCCCAGCCGCTTTAATGTGTTGCCGCGATTGTTATAGGCCTTGGGATCGTTGGGGGACATGGCCAGTAGTCGGTCGAGGCAGGCCAAGCCCTCTTCCAGCTTGCCTTGCTCCTGAAGGATGATGCCCAGATTGTTCCACCCCGCCACCAGATTGGGGTCCTGGGCCACGGCCTGGCGCGCCGCGCTCTCGCCCTCGTCCAGAAGCCCCTTACGGCGGCAGATTTCGGCCAAATTGCTCAAGCAATCGGCGGGGGCGCTGGGCGATTCGGCGGCGCGGCGCAGCAGGGAAAGCGCCAAATCGAGCTTGCCCTGGCTTTGCGCCATCACCCCCATCACATGCAGCGCGCCCGGATGGGATGGCGAAGCCGCCAGGACGCGTTGGCACAGTCGCTCGGCGTCCTCTAATGCGCCTTTGTGCCAATGGGCGATGGCGTTGGCGACAGTTTGGCTGGCCTCAGTGGGAGTCATCGCCTCACCGTTCATGGAACGCTTCGTGCCGTAGCTTCAGTACTGGCTTGATCAGGAATTGCGCCACACTGCGCTGGCCGGTGTGGATTTCCACGGTGGCCTGCATGCCGGCGGTGATCGGATGTTTGTCGGATGGCTCGCCCAGCCAGCCCTTGTCGGTGCGCACCACCACCCGGTAATAGGGATCCGTATCGGGGTTGGTGGTGGTATCGGGCGCGACCAGGATGACCTCGCCTTCCAGCCCGCCATAAGTGGTGTAGTCAAAGGCCGAAACCTTGACGGTGGCGGTCTGGCCGATGCGGACATAGCCGCGATCCATCGGCGACAATCGGGCCTCGACCTGGAGGCGGTCGTTGATCGGCACGATCTCCATGATTGGGTCGCCAGCGCGGATCACACCGCCGATGGTGTTGGCGCGCAGGTTCTTGACCACGCCCTCGATCGGGCTGGTGATCTGGGTGCGCAATTGCTGGTTCGAGGCCTGGGAGAATTGCTGGCGGTTGCGGGCGATATCCACCTCGTCGGTGGCCAAATCGCCCTCGACGGTGCGGATGAATTTGGCCTGCTCCTCGCCGATGCGGCCCTGGGCTTCGGCCATGCCGGCGCGGGCGCGGGGGATCGAGGCCCGCACGGTGGAAAGCTGGCCCTCCAATTCCTCGACCTGGGACTGAAGTTGGACGTGCTCCATCCGCGCCATCAGGCCCGAATTGAGCAAATCCTGGGACATGGCAAGGCGCTGGTGGCCCAGTTTTAAGCTGTTGACCAGGGCCTGCTCGCGGGTGGACAGCTCGGTGATCTCCAGTTCCTTTTGGCGCGCCTGATCGCGCAGCACCGACAGGGTGCGAGACAGAGCGTCGCGCCGGGCCTCGAACGAGCGTCGTTCGGCATTGACGATGTCGGGCTGGCGGCTGGCCTCCTCGGGGGGGAAATTGACCTCGGCGGCACCGGCGACCTCGGCCGTCAGGCGGGCCTTTTGCAGCATCAATCCGTCGAGCCTGGCCTGGATTTCGTTGGCGTTCATGGCGGTCACCGCCAGATCCAATTGCACCAGCGGCGTGCCTTCCTTCACCTCCGACCCTTCGGCCACATAGATTTCGCGGACGATGCCGCCTTCCAGGTGCTGGATCACCTTGACCTTGCCTTCGGGCACCACCTCGCCATTGGCGATGGCGATCTCGTCCAGATCGGCCACCAAGGACCACAAGACGAAGCAGGTGATGAAGGCGACCACCACCCTGGCCAGCGGCGTCCAGGTCGGCAGGGGATAGCCGGCGGCAAGGCGGGCCAGTGGTCCTCCGGTGGTAGCTGTCGCGTTGGGCTTGGGGCCAAAGGCCAGCCGGCACGATAGGGAATCGAGCAGGGGGCGGAGTCGAGTCATCATGGCGTTGCCGCCGGAGCGGGGACGGGGCGGGGACCGAACAGGCGCGGCAGCAATTCCGTGGCGGGGCCGGCGGCCGCGATGTGGCCCTTTTCCAGCACCACCACGTCGCGGCAGGCCGGCAGCAGCACCGGGGAATGGGTGACCACCACCACCGTGCGGGTGGAAGCCAGGGCCACCAGGGTGTTGCGCAATTCCTCCTCGGCCTGGCGGTCGAGCGCCGCCGAAGGTTCGTCCAGCACCAGCACCGGCGGGTCGCCGACCAAGGCGCGGGCAATGGCGATGCGTTGGCGCTGCCCAGCCGACATGCGCGAGCCGGCCTCGCCGATCTGGGTGGCATAGCCATCGGGCAATTCAATCACCACCGGGTGGAGTCCGGCGGCCTTGCTGGCGGCGATCAAGGCCTCGTCGCCGATGCCGGGGGCGCCATAGGCGATGTTGTCGCGCACCGTGCCATTGAACAGCACGCATTCCTGCGGCACCGTGCCCATCCAGCCGGCCAGTTCGGCGCGGGTGAATTGGGCAATGTCCGAGCCGTCCAGCAGCACCCGTCCCTTGGCTGGCGGATATAGGCCCAGCAGCACCTTCAACAGAGTGGTCTTGCCGCTGCCATTGCGCCCCAGGATGGCGGTGACGCCGCCGGGCCGGATTTCCAGACGCTCGATGCTTACCGCCGGGGGGGCGTCCTTGGCGAAGGCGAAGGCGATGTTATCGACCAGGATATGGCCGGTTGGGCGGTCGCGCTGGACCACGCTGACCCGGCGGTCCTCGGGTTCGGCCAGCACCGCGCCCAGCCGGTTGACCGCCTGCATGAACGAGCCAAAGGTGCGCCAGGCGCCGACCAACTGGCCGATCGGGCCGTACAGGCGGCCCGACAGCATGTTGCAGGCCACCAGCGCGCCCATGGACAGATCATGGTCGATGATGGCGACGGCGCCCAGCGTGGTCAGCATGATGCTGGCCACCTGGGTCAGCTCGGCGCCGATGGCCACATAGCCGTCGGAGCTGGCGCCGCGCTGGATCGATTGTTCGATGGCGCCGGCCTGGCGCTCTTCCCAAAGGGGGCGGATGGCGCGGTCGAGCGCCGCCGCCTTGATGGTGGCGCGGCCGCTGATCATCTCGGCGACCAGGGCGTCGCGGCTGGCCTGGACGTTGCGCTCCTTGCCACCCGAAGCGTTGAGGCTGCGCCCCGACACCCAGGCCAGCACCACGAAGGCGGCCAGCAGCAGGGTGAAGACCAGAAATAGCGGTCTGCCGATGACGAAGATGACGCCCAGGAACAGGAACACGAAGGGCAGGTCGGCCAACAGCATCGCCGATTGGCCGGACAGCGTATTGCGGATGGTATCGACGTCCCGGAAAAGCTGCTGCCAGAACGAGGCCGGCCGCCCTTCGAGCGAGCGCAGGGGTAGGGCGATGATCTTGTCGAACAACAAGGTTCCGACCTCGACATCAATCTTCAGCGCCACCGTCTGCATCACTCGGCTGCGCGAGACCCTGAGGATCAGGTCGAAGGCCACCACCACCAGGATGCCCAGCGCCAAGCCCTTCAGTGTCTCAAGGCCGTTGTGGCCGATGACACGGTCATAGACCTGCATCACGAAGATGGGGGTGGCCAGGGCCAGCACGTTGATGGCCATCGAGCACACCAGCATTTCGCGCGCGACCGGGCGCAGCGGTTCAAGGATCGGCCTCAGCCAGGATTTGGTATCGGTTGCCATGGCCGATAGTGTCGCGTTCCGCCGCGTTATCGGCAAATGAAAAACGTACAGGAGTGGTTTCGCGCACAGGGGCGAAGTGGTAGCATCCTAAAAAGCTCGTCGCGTCGGGGGCGGTCGCTGCGGGGATTTGCTCGAACTTCTGTTTAGGGAGCCGGCCAATGCTTACCAGATTGACCACATTCCTCGCCCTCGCCGTTTGCCTTGTGCTGGCGGCTGCGATGCCGGCCCGGGCCGGCGATGCCCCCGTATCTCTGCTGATCCAGGCGGCCGGATCGGTCGAGGTCAGTCGCGACGGCACCAAATGGACCCCCGTTACTCGTAACAAATTCCTGTTCGCCGGGGATTTCGTCCGCACCGGCGGCGACGGCAGCGGCAAGCTGATCGACCAGACCACTAACATGGCTCAGACCGTCTCGGCCAATGCCCTGCTCAAGGTCGAAGCCGATGGGGTCAAGGCCCAGTCGGGGACCCTGTCCAACCCGCAATTGGCCAATGCCGATCTGGCCGGCGGGCTGGCCAACCGCTTCGCCGAGGCGCAGCGGTACACCACGGTGCGCCGCAGCGCCCACAAAGAGGGCGCCGAAATCAAGCTGCGCCTGGCCCAGCAGGTGGTGCTATCGGCAAGCTTCCCGGAATTGGCTTGGGAAGGCGTTGGCAAGCAATATTCCTATTCGCTGGTGATCGATGGCAACGCGACCGCCGTCCCCGGAATCGAGGGGCCGCTTGTGCGCTTCCAAGTGCCGGCTTTGTCGCCGGGCAAGCACAGCTTCACGGTGTCAGTGCTGGAGGGCAGCAAGAAGGTGGCCGATGCCGAGAAGGAAGGCCAGATTGTCTGGCTGTCGCCTGCCGAGGATCAGGCCCTGAGCGCCGATGTCGCCAAGATCAAGGCGGCGGTGCCCGGCGATGATTTCGCCGTCGCCAATCTGCTGGACGCCAAGGGCGTCACCGTGGCGGCGATGGATCTCTATCGCAAGTACTTCGACGCCAACAAGGACGACAACGACATGCGTCCCTTGCTGATCAAGGCCTATAACGACCTCAAGCTCCACGAACTGCGCGAGAAAGAAGCGCAGGTTTATAACGAGAAGCTGTAGTCGGCTTTCTGTTTCGTCATGGCCGGGCTTGACCCGGCCATCCACGTGGATGCCCGGATCAAGTCCGGGCATGACGCCTTTGGCTATCGGTCGGTGGGGGCGTAAGTTCATGGGACAGCTCTTCAAGCGGTACGACGTCATCGTTTCGATCCTGTTCTTCCTGATCGCCATCCCCCTCCAGCATTTCGAGGTGTTGGCGCTGCTGGAGGAGCCGATCCTGTCCCTGCGCCACGAAGCCCGCGACGCCACCCACGAGGCGCGGGCGCGCAAATTCTCCAACGACATCATCCTGGTCAACACCGACGAGGCCTTTTTCCGGGCCTATAAGAGCTTTCCGCTGCGCCGCACCGATATTGCCGCCCTGGTCCGCAATTTGAAGGACCTTGGCGCCAAAGTGGTGGCGGTGGATATGTTGATGGACTACCCCAGTTCCTATAACGAGGATCCGGGCCTGGCCGAGACGCTGAAATATGCCGGCAATGCCCTCTTGGTGGCCCAGGCCGAGTTCAAGGACAAGGTCTACGTCAAGGTCAACCGCCCGGCGCCGCTACTGAACGCGGCGGCGCCCAGCGCCTACACCAACATCACCACCAACACCTCGTGGCAGACCTCAATGTCGCGCCTGACCGTCTATCCCGAGATCGCCGCCGAGAAGGCTTGGCCGTTCGCGGTGCAGGCGGTGGCGATGTTCCTGGGGGTCGAGCCGGTCTTGAAGGACCATGTGCTGAAGCTGGGCGATTTGGAGGTGCCGCTCGATTACCGCAATCGCTTGGCCATCGACTATCCGCCGATGATCGACGGCTACCGCTTCCTCAGTCAGACCGCCGGCATTGGCGCCCTGGATTTCCTCGATATTTCCGGCGCCGACGAGCGCGACCGCGAGGAATTGTCGGCTTGGGTCAAGGACAAGATCGTCCTGGTCGGCGATACATCCGAGGTGTCCCACGACTGGTTTGACACCCCCGTTGGCAATGTCTACGGGGTCGAGATCATCGCCGACAGCATCAACACGATCTTGAAGGGTGCGCCGATTCGCGCGGTTTCGCCGACGACCCAGGCCGTGATTCTGATTCTGGTTCTGACGGCCATGGCCGTGCCGGCGAAGCTGAAGAAGCCCTCCCATCGCGGCCTGTCGGCGCTGGTGATTTTCGGCGGCTTCATCGCCATCGGCTTCGCCCTTTACGCCTATCGCGGCGTGTTTTTCCCAATGTCCTACGCCCTGGTGGCCGGAATCCTCAGCTACCTGCTGATCGAGTACCGCTATTACATGGCCGAGCGGGATCAGAAGAAGCAGATTGCCAAGAATTTCGGCCAGTACATCCCGGCCGAACTGGTCACCCAGATGGTCGAGAACGGCCAGGAAGTATCGATCGGTGGCGAAAGCCGCGAGCTGACGGTGCTGTTCTCCGACGTGCGCGGCTTCACCACCATCTCCGAAGGGCTGCCTCCCCACGAACTGACCACGCTGATGAACGTCTTCCTCAGCGCCATGACCAAGGTCATCCATGAAAATCGCGGCACCATCGACAAGTACATGGGCGACGCCATCATGGCCTTTTGGGGCGCACCGATCGGCGATGCTAATCATGCCCGCCACGCCGTCGAGGCGGCCTTGGCCATGGACCGCGCCATGCCCGCCCTGGCCGAGGATTTCAAGTCGCGGGGCTGGAAGCCGATCAAGGTTGGCATCGGCCTCAACACCGGCTCGATGACGGTGGGCAACATGGGATCCAACTTCCGAGCCGCCTACACCGTGCTGGGCGACGCGGTCAATCTGGGTTCGCGGCTGGAAAGCCTGACCAAGCAATATGGCGTCCACATCATCGTCAGCGAGTTCACCAAGGCGGCGGTCCCCGATCTGGTTTGCCGCGAACTCGATCTGGTGCGGGTCAAGGGCAAGGATTTGCCGGTACGGATGTTCGAGCCACTGGGCTTCGAGGCCGAGATCGACGCCGCCACCCATGCCGAGTTGACCCGCTTCGCGGAAGCGCTGGCGCTGTATCGTGGCCAGCACTGGCAGGCGGCCGAGAACTCCTTCCAGGCCTTGGCGGTCGAAGCGCCTGATCGCTTGGTCAACCGCATCTACCTTGAGCGCATAGCCCATTTCCGGGCCGAGCCGCCGGGTCCCGATTGGGACGGCGTTTTCACCCATCAAAGCAAGTGAGGGCGTCCATGAATCGCTCTGCTCTGGCCGCCGCCACCGCTATCGCCCTGGCCCTGTCCGCCCCCGCTTTGGCCCAAGACGCCAAATCATTGATCGAAGCCGCCCGCCAGGCTGCTGCCGCCGGCAAACGCGCAGATCTGGTGGCCGATGATGCCGAGATCAGCAAAATCCGCGCCGCCTTGCCCGATTGGGTGGCCGCCAAGACCACCCAGGCTTCGGCAGTGCCCGAGGCCAAAAGGAGCGTGGTGGCAATCTGGGATCGCACCCATCGCGCCTCGATCAGTGCCGCCAATGCCGGCAATCTCGACCGCGCCTTGGAAACCGGCGCCCAGGCGGTGACGATCGCCACCGACAATCTGGGCGAAGGCCATATCGCCACCATCATCAGCGCCGGCGACCTCGCTCGGGTCCAAGGGACCGCTGGCCACCTTGAAGAGGCCGGGGCCGGTTTTGCCAAGGCGGTGGCGCTGGCGGAGAAGGCGTTGGGCGCTGGCCATCCCGAAACCCTGAAATTGCGGGCGGCGCTGGCCGACCATTTCGCCGCCCAGGCCAAATTCGTCGAGGCAGCTGAACAGCGCGGCATCGCCGTCAAGGCGGCGGTGACGGCACTCGGCGCCGGCCACCCGCTGAGTGTGGCGGCGGGCGAGGCCTGGGCGCGCGATCTCAAAAATGCCGGCCGCTATGTCGAGGCCGACAGGGCCCTGGCGGCGACCTGCGCTGCGGCGGAGGCGTCGTTCGGCGGCTGGCATCTCGATACCGCCCGCTGCCTAGCCCAGCGGGCCGGACTGGCCCGTCAATCCGGCGATTTCGCCGCCGCTGGCCAGCGCATCGATGCCGCGCTGGCGGTGGCCAATGCGGTGCTGGCCGATACCGATGCCAGCGGATTTCCCATCCGCCTTGAAGCCGCCGCCATCCGCCAGCGCCAGGACCGTGCCGCCGAGGCTCAGACGCTCCTAGAGGCGCTGCGCAAGGATGCCCAGGCGGCAGGGGACCAGGCGACCGATGCCGATGCCGAATTCGCCCTGGCTGGCGTGCTCGACGACCGCGGCGACGAGGCCAATGCGGGGATTCTGGCCAAGGAATTGCTTGATCGCCAAACCGCCACGCTCGGCGCCGGCCATCCCAACACGGTGGCGACTCTGTCGCTGCTGGGCACCATCGCCCGCAAAGAGGGCCGCTTGGCCGATGCCGAGGCGATCTTCGCCGATGCCCATGCCCGCTTCCTCAAAGTGTTGGGTGAGAGCCATCCTTCGACCCTGGTCGCCACCAACAATCTGGGCGAGATATTCGAGAAAGAGGGCCTCTACGACCAGGCCGAGCCGCTGCTGCAATCGGCGGTTCAGAGCAGCCGCAAAATTTATGGCGACAGCAACCCCACCACCCTGGCGGCCATGAACAATCTGGCCCTGCTTTATGAAAGCCAGGGCAATTTCGACAAGGCCGAGGCGCTGTATCAAAGCGTCATCACTGTCATGACCAAGGCAGCCGGGCCGCGTCACCCCGACACCATCGCCTTCGTCAACAATCTGGCCTTCCTGTATATGCTGCAGGAGAACTTCGCCAAGGCCGAGCCGATGTTCCGTCAGGTCTTGGCCGCCTGGACCGCCTCCTACGGGCCGCGCCACCAGAACACCCTGAAGGCCGCCAACAGCCTGGCCCGAGTGACCCATCGGCTGGGCCGTCTCGACGAGGCGCGGCAATTGTTCGAAAGGACCCTGGCGGCGCGGCGCCAAGTGCTGGGTGAGGGGCATATCGATACGTTGCGGTCGATGCACGATCTTGGCGCGTTGGAGCGAAGTGCCAAGCGTCTCGATGTCGCCGACAAGCTGCTGACCAAGACCCTGGCTGCCGACGAGGCGGCGTTGGGGCCGCTCCATCCCTACACCTTCGAAACCTTGGACACCCTGGCCGGGGTCAAGGAGGACCGGGGCGATATCGGCGCGGCGGGCGAGTTGCGCCATACCGCCTTTGTCCGCCGCAACGACTTCTTCAATCGCATGCTTTACGTCACCGGCGATAACGCCCGCGAAGGCTATGTCCGCCTGCATCAGCCCGAACTGGGCGCCTACGAGGATCTGCTGATCCGGTTCGATCCGGCCACCGCCGGTCGCGACCTGATGGAGGTCAGTCTTAACCGCAAGGGTCTGCTATTCAAGGTCGCTTCGGAACTGGCCCAGATCGGCCGGCTGTCCAACTCGCCCGAATTGGCCAAGCTGACCGCCGAACTGGGCGAGGCGCGCAAGAAGCTGGCGGCGCTGACCCTATCTGGCCCCACCGTGGAGACCCGCGACCACCACGTCGAGATCGTCACCGGGCTGGAGGATCGCATCAACCAATTGCAAGGCGATCTCGGCCGGGCCAGCATCCGTTTCGCCAAGACCACCGAGCAGATCAAGGTCGCGCAATTGGTGGATTCCCTGCCGGACGATGCCGCCCTGGTCGATTTTCTGCTGTTCACCAAAGACGGCAAGCAAAACCTAGTCGCGGCGACGCTCCGCAAGGAAGGCGGCCAGCCGGTATTCGGCCTGGTCCGTTACGACAATCCTGCCGCCATCGACGCCGCCATCGTCAAGTATCGTACCGATATCCAATCCGAGGATATTGAGCTGGACGAATTGCTCGATTCCGGCCTGAACACCTACAATCTGATTTGGAAGCCGCTGGCCTCGGCCATCGGCGGCAAGTCCAAGGTCTATGTCATTCCCGACGGGATGCTTAACATTCTGCCCTTCTCGGCCCTGGTCGAGAGCAACGGCAAATACCTGATCGAGCGGATCGATCTTCACATCTTCACCACCAGCCGCAATCTGCTGCCGTCCAAGCTGCCGCCGGCCAAGGGCGGCTACATGATCAATGCCGGTCCCGATTACAACAACGAGGATGCCGCTCCCAAGGAGGAGCGTGAGAAGGCCAAGAGCCGCTCGGCCACCATGCGCGATGATATGCGCGGCATGTCGTCCGGCTTGCGCGGCCTGCGCTTCGACCCGCTGCCCGGCGCCGAGCGCGAGGGCCAATTGATCCGCCAGGAGGTCGAGAGCGACGGCAAGCCGACGCGGATGTACGCCAAAGCCGATGCCCAGGAAAAAGTCCTGCACGAGATGACCGAGGCGCCGGAAATCCTCCATATCGCCACCCACGGCTTTTTCCTCAAGGCCGACGATACCTTACGCAAGCGGCTGCTGATGCTGCAGCGTGGCGCCGATGTCCAATTACCGCCGCCGGGTGACAATCCGCTGCTGCGCTCGGGGCTGGCCTTCGCCGGCATCAATGCCAATGCCCCGGTGCTGGGCGAGATCGACACCGACAATGACGGCGTTCTGACCGCGTTGGAGGTGCTTGGCCTTAACCTCAGCGGCACCCGTTTGGCCATCCTTTCCGCCTGCGAAACCGGGTTGGGCGAGATCCACGAGGGCGAGGGCGTCTATGGCCTGCGCCGCGCCTTCCAGGAGGCCGGGGCTGGCTCGGTGGTGTCGTCATTGTGGGAGGTCAGCGACGCAGGGACCCAAACCCTGATGACGTCGCTTTATGGGCGCCTGCTGAAGGGCATGCCGCCGCATCAGGCTTTGCGCGACGCCCAGCTCGAAATGCTGCGCATCGGCAAGTGGAGCGCACCCTATATATGGTCGGCTTTTTTCATGGTCGATGGCTGAGTCGGGGTGGCGCCAGGCGACGGTGTGGTCGCGGCCGGCTGCGCCCCGGCCAGGGAATCAATCTCCAACCGCCCCATGGCCGCCAGCAGCTCGTAGGTGGCGGTAACCCAGTCGAAATAGGCAGCGGTATAGCCGATGCGGGCGTCGTTGATCCGGGTTTCCTCGTCGAGCACTTCGCGGATGGTCGCCTTGCCGGCCTCGCGCCGACGCTTGGCCGCCGTGAACACCTCTTCGGCCAGGGCGGCGGCGTTGTCCAACAGATCGACGCGCTCGCGGGCGTTTTGCATCTTGTACCAGGCGGTGCGGACCGATTCTTCCGCCTTGCGCAGGGCGTAGCGCAGATTGTCCTGGCTGGCGCCGTGTTCGTGGGCGGCCTGGGCCACCGCGCTCTGGGTCTTGAAGCCCGAGAACACTTCCCAACTGGCAGTCACCAGCACCGACCAGTCGCGGCGCAAGCCGTCGATGCCGGCCTGGCCGTGACCGTAATCCCAGCGGCTGACCAGATCGATACTGGGGTAATAACCGGCTTCGGCGCTGTTACGGCGCTGTTCGGCCAGATTGATGGCGTGGTTGGCGGTCTCCACCGTCGGGTTTTCGTCGGCCGATACCTCGACGGCGGCCTCCACCGTGTCCGGCACCAGCGAGGCCGGCACCGGCGGTTCGGTCATCTTGGAGGTATCGGGCGGGTGACCGAACACCTGGAGGTACTTGGCGGTCGCCGCTTGAAGGTCGCCCTGGAAATGAACCCGCGCTTCCTTGGCGGTTTGCAGGCGCTGCTTGGCGGCCAGCACGTCGGACGAGATGCCGCCGCCCTTTTGGACACGCTCATCTTCCAGGTTGAGCTGCTCGCGCACCATCCGTTCGGAATCGCTGGCGAACTGGATCAGCTCCAGCGAGCGCAGCACCAAGAGATAGGCGGTGGCGCCTTCCAGCAGGGCATTCTGGCGGGCAGTGCGCAGATCGGCACCGGCGACCCGGTGGCTGGCTTTGGCCCCTTCCACCGCCGAATCGGTGGCCATGCCGTCGAACAGATGCTGGGTGGCGGAAGTCCCCATGGTCTCGTGACGGCGGATTGAATTATTGCCCTCGTTGGGTGTCAGGGCTTGGTTGTTGACCCATTCCGGGCCGCCATCGCCCAGCAGCCGCACGGTGGGTAGGTAGCCGGAACGGGCCACACTGATGGCTTCCTTGGCGGCCGCCACGCTTTGCTGGCGCGATTCAATCTGAGGATGGGAAAGCACAAGGCCGCCAAGCTCGTCATTGAGCGACTGGCCCCAAGCAGACGAAGCGCACAGCAGCAGACATGCTGCGGCCAAATTCTGAGGCGATTTGCTCAACAGGCCCAACGTCTTTTTTCCCCTGGACGCGGATGGTCTTACCTTCGCTGCCAAGATTTATATCCGATGGTGGGGGGCAAAGGAAGTGGCATTGCCGCGCCAGGTTTTTCCTGCGGCACGACCCATTGTATGCAATCTAAGAATGTGGAAACCAACATGAATGCGTTCGGACATGATGCATACATCCATAGACTACTCTTTAGAGAGAAAATATGATAAATGTGCGCCCGTTGTGATGGGAATGGGGGCAGCGCTGGAAATGCCGAAGCTGACGCAAACTGAAGCCGTTCGCGTACGGCTAGAACATGAGGTTCTAACTGGGGTTCATCCACCCGGAGTTCATCTCGACGAAATCGGTTTGGCCCATTGGATGGGGTGTTCGCGTACCCCCCTGCGCGAGGCGCTGAACCAGTTGGTGGCGACCGGCCTTCTGGTTCGCCACAATCATCGGGGCGTATTCGTCGCCCCTTTCGACCGCCGCGCCGTCCTCGAACAAATAGAAGCCTATGCCGAGTTGGAAGCGGCCTGTGCCGGCCTAGCGGCGCAACGGATGCCGACGGCGTCGCGCGCTGATTTGGGCCGCCTTGTCAAGGATTGCGAAGCGCTACGGGTGATGGTGCGGGCCGGTTGTGGCAATCGCTCGTTGGCCGAGTTGGCGTCTAGTCTGGCCCGGCGCGTCGAGCCGTTCCGTCGCCTGGAGGGCGAAGAGGCCGCCGAGCGCGACCAGCGGGCGGCCCAAGCGCTGGCGCGGGCGATCGCCAAAGGCGATGGCGACGCAGCCGCGAAAGTTGTGCGCGATCGCCTGATGACCATGGGCCGCCTGGCCGTAAGGCATTACCCGCCTCTGCCGTGATGCTTCCATTCAATCCGAGGCAATGATATCATTGCCATCATAATTGATTGCGGGCGGTGGTAATGGCGAATTTGACCGTGCGTGATATTCCCGATGACGTCGTGCGGCGGCTGGATATCAGGGCTGCGGCGGCCGGTCGCTCGCGTGAGTCGGAAATTCGCAGCATCCTGGCGGATTGCGTCGTTCCCCGCGAGGAGTGGGGCCGGTTTACTGCCGCAATTGAACTGGCACGGCGACAGCTGCCAGCAGGGCGGCTATCCGATAGTGTCGCCGATCTTGACCTGGCGAGGGCGGATCGCCAGGGACAAGGCGAATGACGCTGATCGTGGTCGATGCCTCCGTCGCGATTAAATGGGTTCTCGACGAGGAGCCGGCGTTAGATACCGACTGCGCCAGAACGATCATCGGGCG